>Ga0255338_1001599_pt1 | contig 40956 bp, 62 predicted proteins | sample MeOH1_35cm_T4_19_FD_203715 | JGI IMG/M metagenome (GOLD analysis project Ga0255338, IMG submission 203715) | Sandy soil microbial communities from University of British Columbia, Vancouver, Canada - MeOH1_35cm_T4_195 | ecosystem: Engineered > Artificial ecosystem > Sand microcosm > Unclassified ... | reverse complement strand
GGTAACGGCGGCCCCGGCGCCGCGCTAGTGACGAGCAGAGAACGAGATCGGTCGGTCAGGTCATCCGGTCACTCAGGAGAGGAGGGCTTAGTGGCAGTCGGAGCGCGGTTTACGATACAGAAGTCGAGGACGATCGGAACGTCGGAGCGGCCTCGGACCTACCATCTCGCGCGCGAGGTCGGAGAGGTTCGGGCCCCGGTCGCGCGCTTCGCGATCGCGATCGAGAACGCCCTCCGGCGGAACGACGCCGAGAAGGGCGGCGAGGCGGAATGGAGGAAACTCAGTCTCCTCGATGGCTTCGAGGGAATCGAGGACGAGATCCGAGAGCTTGCGGTCGAGATCGGTCGCCGGGACGCGCGGCGCGTGAAGGCCGAAGTCGCCGACGTCGGCGCCTGGTCGGCGATTCTCTTCGACCTCGCGCGCCGGCGGGTCTGCCGATCATGACCTCGAGGAAGACGACGGCGCCGGCGCCGGCGCTTCGGAGCCTGGCGAACTCAACGCCTCCGCGCGGCTCGATCATGGTCGACGGGATCAAGGTCCCCCGGGACGCGACCCTCTACAAGGTCGCGGAGATCAAGAGACGGGAGCCGAATCCTCGAGAGCATCCTCCCGAGGAGATCGAAGCGCTCGAGGCCCTGATCCTCGAGGTCGGCTTCCTCGTCCCGGTCCTGATCGATCGGGACGGAGTCCTGGTCGCCGGCCACGCGAGGCTCGATGTCGCCGAGCGGCTCGAGATGAAGCGGATCCCCGCGATCCGCGCGGATCATCTGACCGAGCGCCAGAAGCGGCTCTTCCTCGTCGCCGACAATCGGGTCGCATCTCTCGCGACCTGGTCGGAGGAGAAGCTCTCCGAGAGCCTCGAGCGGATCGCGAAGGACTACGGATCGGTCAAGATCGCGGGCTTCACCGACGAGGAGATGGAGCGGGTCCGGGCGGGGCTCGCCGCGATTGACCTCGAAGTGGACCCGGACGATCTCGAGGATCCCGAGGACCTCGAGGAACCAGAGGAAGCGCGCTCGCCGCGGACCCCGAGGAAGAAGCCCGAGGTCTTCGAGATCTCGCCGGCTCTGGCGTCGAAGCTCGCGAGCGTAGTCGTTCACGCCGACGAGATGCTCTCGCCGATGGGTCACGGATTCGACCGGACGGCGCTCGAGGGAGCCCTTCGAGATCCCGAGATCGTCGCCTGGATCAAGTCGCTCGGACCGCTGGCGCCAGTGAAGAGGACGAAGTCGTAGCTCGAGGGAACGCCGGCGCCGCGCCGCGGGGCCGGAACTTCAACGCATGGAGGCGAAGATGACCTGGATCCAGATCAAGCCCTATCTCTACATCGCGGGGACCCTCGCGCTCACCCTGGGCGGCATGGCCGGCGCCAAGACTACGGAAAAACGGGCGGGGGATGCCCGGGCCCGGGCGGCCGAGGTCCGATGTCAGGAGGCCCAGAATGTCGCCGGCGCGAAGATCGACTCGCTCTCGAGGATCGTCGAGATCCAGAGGATCCGGGAGGAGGTCAGGGCCGAGGCCCGCGCCGAGCGCTCGAGGACGACTCACGTCGCCGCGGCCTCCAGCGTCCGGGCCTGCTCCTGCCTCGAGCCGGCCCAGAAGCCCCGATCGGGGATCTCGAGGATCGTCGTCCCCGCCCTGAGCTTCGTCGCCGGGGTCGTCGTCGGTCATTCCTGGGAGCGGGAGGCGGCCGGGACCGTCGTCAACGTCATCTCGAGCGCCAGTTCCTCGAGCGGGGGCGCCGGCGGCCGCGGTCATGGGGGCGATCATCATCCGAAACCCAGGCCGAAGCCGAAGCCCGGCTGCCGGAAGGGATAGGTCATCCTCCCCCTCGGCTCCTGCCTGGCCCCTCCTGGTCCCGCCCCTCTCCCCGGGGGCGGGGCCCCCTCCTTCATGCCCTGGGGCTCCCTGGGCCCTCCCCTCGAGGGTCGAGACTCCGAGGCCTAGCCTATGCCCCGGATGAGCCAGAGGGCCTACTCCCGGCATCGGGGATGCGCGCTTTCGACGGTCCAGGCGGCCCTCAAGAACGGCAGGATCACGGCCGACCCGAAGACGGGCCTCATCGACTCGGCGAAAGCCGATCGCGCCTGGTCTGAGAAGACCGACCAGACGAGGACCTTCCGGCCGGCGGACCAGGGCGCGAACGGCCGGGGCCGACGGCCGGCCGGAGATGGATCGGTCTCTGAGGACTTCATGAGAGCCCGGACGGCCCGGGAGACCTACGCCGCGCGCATGGCCGAACTAGAGTTCGAGCGTAGGTCGGGGCTTCTGCTCCCCTCGGATGAGTTCGAGAAGGCCGGCTTCACCGCGGGGCGAAGGTTTCACGACGCCCTCATCAACCTCGGGGACCGGATCGGGCCGGTCGTCGTCGGCCTCGAGGTTCACGAAGCGATCAAGCTCATCAATCGAGAGGCGGCGAGGATCCTCGACGACATGGCCCTCGGACCGAGCAAAAACGGGAAGGGGAGAGATTGAAGGCCTTCATCCTCGCCGGCTGGATCTGGCTCCGGTTCACGACCCCGAGCTTCGAGGCGATTCCGGGATCATGCGATCCGAGTCTCGTCCCGACTGATCGACTCGACCAGGCGACCCTCTTCGTCGACTTCGACGATGGCTCGACCTGGATCTTTGGCTCCCATCCGGCCGCGGCGCCCGGAGCCCCTGACTCCTTCCGAGTTCTCTTCTTCCCCGGGATGAGCTTCGCCCGGGTCGCGATCAGTGACTCGGCGGGGAACGTCTCATGCCTCTCGAATCCCGCGGCGCTCCGCTCGACGACCTCGGTCGATTCCGATCCGGCGCCCGAACCTCGGGCCCAGGCCTACTGGTTCGATCTCCTGGGTCGCCGGCTCGATCCGGGAGAGCTTCGCGGCGACGGCAGGCCTCGCCGGCCCGGGGTCTACTTCCTCAAGCGGAGAGGCTCGCCGGCGATCAAGCGGGTCGTCCTTCGATGAGCCGGGGGGAGGATCTCTTCCTCGCCGCGGTCGCTCGAGGATGCCGGCGAGACCGCTCGGAGAGCGTGAGCGTCTGGGCCGACCGTCATCGGATCCTCTCCTCGGTCTCCTCGGCCGAGTCGGGACACTGGCGGACCGATCGAACGCCCTACCTCCGCGAGCCGATGGATTGTCTCTCGGCCGACTCGCCGATCCAGCGGGTCGTCATGATGACGGGGGCCCAGGTCGGGAAGACCGAGACCGGGAACAACTGGATCGGCTACATCATCGAGAGCGCTCCGGGCCCGATGCTCATGATCCAGCCGACCGTCGACATGGCTCGAAGGGTCTCGAAGCAGCGGATCGCGCCGATGATCGCCGCGACCCCGATCCTCCGCGAGCGGGTCCGCGAGTCACGCGAGAAGGACTCGGGGAATACGATCTTCGTGAAGGAGTTCGAGGGCGGGATTCTCATCATGGGCGGAGCGAACTCGAGCGCCGGCCTCCGATCGATGCCGATCCGCTATCTCTTCGGCGACGAGATCGACGAATGGCCCGGGGACGTCGGGGGCCAGGGCGACTCCCTCGCGATCGCGGAGAAGCGGACCTCGACCTTCCCGCGGCGGAAGATCCTCCTCACAAGCTCGCCGACGATCAAGGGCCTCTCGAGGATCGAGCGCGAGTTCCTCCGCTCCGACCAGCGGCGCTTCTTCCTTCCCTGCCCTGAGTGCGGTCACTTCGACTATCTGACCTGGAGCGGCTTCGACTGGTTCAATAGCTCAAGCGGGGCTCATCATCGGATCGAGTTCGAGAAGGAGCGGCCCGAGTCGGCCCGGATGGTCTGCTCGGGATGCGGCGCGCGGATCGAGGAGCGACACAAGACGAACCTCCTCGCCGCGGGCGAATGGCGGCCGACGAACCTCGACGGCCGGCCGGCCGGATTCCATCTCTCGAGCCTCTATTCGCCGCTAGGCTGGAAGTCCTGGGGCGAGTGCGTCTCCGAGTTCCTGGAGGCGAAGGACGACCGCTTCAAGCTCAAGGCCTGGGTCAATACGGTCCTCGGGGAGACCTTCGAGGAACACGCCGGCGGAGTCGAGCCTCACGCCCTGCTCCGTCGCGTCGAGGTCTACGACGCCGAGGTTCCTCACGGGGTCGGCGTCCTGGTCGGCTCGGCCGACGTCCAGGCGAATCGAGTCGAGTGTCTCATCAAGGGCTACGGGGCGGGCGAGGAATCCTGGCTCATCGCGCGGACCGTCGTCTTCGGAGATCCCGAGCGGGCCTCGGTCTGGTTCGACGTCGACAAGTTCTTCTCCCAGGCCTGGGAACACTCGAGCGGGAGGAAGCTCTTCGTCACTTGTGTCGCGATCGACTCGGGAGGACATCATTCCGAGATCGTCTACAAGTTTTGCGGGGCGCGGACCTCGCGGCGCTTCTTCGCGGTCCGCGGCGGATCGATGCGGGGCGCCGAGGTCGTCGGCAAGCCGACCAGGAATAACCGCTACGGCGTCCCGCTCTTCACGCTCTGCACCGACACCGCGAAGGACATCATCTTCTCTAGGATCTCGATCGGCTCGAGGGGCCCAGGCTACCTTCACTTCCCGGACAACGGGGTCGACCTGGAATACTTCGAGCAGCTAACCTCGGAGGTCCCCCAGAGACGCTGGTATAAGCACAAGGGAGCGCTCCGCGACTGGATCCCGATCCGAGATCGGAACGAGGCCCTCGACCTCGAGGTCTACTGCCTCGCGGCGCTCTACATCCTCGGGGACAACTACGTCCGGCGCCTGGGCGAGGCGGCCGCGGCGCTCTCGGCACCGGTCGCCGGCCAGAAGACAACGCCTCCCGAGCCGGATCTGAAAGGGCTCGAAGCGATGCCCCCGAGGCGGACTCGCCGGCCGGGCCGATGGATGGATCTCGGCCGGCGCCGATGACCGCTTGACGAGACGGGTCTCGAGGGCCTAGCCTTGCATCCTGAGACGGACGCCTCGCGCGATGCACGAAGGACGGCGAGGGACGGACGGCGTCGTAAGGGCTTACGACTGGCAAGGGACTTGCCCCCTCTCTGGGAAGACTCGCCGATCTCCGGCGGTCGAAACCCCAGGAGGAAGCAGATGCTCTACCATCACAGCGACAAGCCCTACGCCGAGGCGGCCAGTGAAGCGGCCGCGAACGCTCGGACGAAGCTCGGACAACTCATCGACGCCGGCCGCAATCGCGCGGCCGCGGTCATCGAGAAAGTCCAGGCCGAGGTCCCGACCGATCGGATCATCCGGTCCTCGGCCCTCAACTTCGCGAACCGCGGCGGCCTCGAGGATCGCCTGACCGTTCAATGGAACGGCGAGAAGCCCCTCGAACTCCATCCTCACGTCCTCACGCAACTCGCCGAGCGCTCGAAGCTCCCCTCGCGCTTCGCCGAGCATCTCACCGACCAGGGCGCCTGGGGCCTCGGCCTCCTCGCCCATAACTTCAACGAGATCCTCTCGCGGCAGAATCGCCGGGTCCTGGTTCGCTCGGTCGGCGATCAGGTCCGCGGGATCATGTCGGACTCGTTCCGCCGGCTCGACTCGCGGCCGCTTCTCGAGGCCTTCTGCTCCGCGGCCGAGAAGGTCGGCGCGCTCCCGATCGAGGGCTACGCCCTCGAGACGAAGATCGCGATCAAGGCGATCCTCCCGATGATCTTCGAGCCCGTCCCTAATGAGGTCATGGCGTTCGGGCTCACGTTCGGGAACTCGGACTTCGCCGACGGCGCGCTCTCGATCCGGGTCTTCATGCTCCGGCTCTGGTGTACGAACTACGCGATCACCGACGAAGCGCTTCGCCAGGTTCATCTCGGCGGCAAGCTCCCGGACGACGTCGGCTTCTCGGACCAGACCTACCGGCTCGACACCGCGCGCTCCGCGTCGATGGTCAACGACATCGTCCTCGGCGAACTCTCGCCGGAGAAGGTCGAGGCGGCCTGCTCGATGATCCGCACGGCGAACGATCAGAAGGTCGCGCCGGGCGAGATCAAGACCTTCCTCGAGCGGCATGTCACGAAGACCGAGGGGAAGCAGATCTCCGAGGCCTTCGCTTCCGCGGACGTCGTCAATCTCCCCGCGGGCCAGACCTCCTGGAGGTTCTCGAACGCGATCTCCTGGATCGCGGGCCAGACCGGGAACCAGGACCGGAAGCTCGACCTCATGAAGGTCGCGGCCCTGGCCCTGCCGGCGGGAGGCGCGCTTCATGCCGGCCGAAACTAGCGCTCAATCGGCGCCGGCCTGGGAGTCGACCGGGGGGGCTTCGGCCCCCCCGGATCGCGGCTCTCCGGTCTACTCGCGAATCGTCCAGGCCTGGGCGGCCGGCTATCTGAGCCAGTGGCGAGCGATGCCAGAGGAAGAGCGGCGGACCTGGGCGGCCGCTTTCCAGCGGCGGATCTTCGACATGAATCCCGGCGACATGGGGAGAGACGCGGCCCTGGTCGCGGCCTATCGGATGAGCCTCGAGGAGCCGACCTGCTTCCTCTGCTCGATGCCGGCGGAGCGGCGGAACCTGGTCGCGACCTGGCGGCCGATCGTCTGCTTCGGATGCCTCGAGGAGATCGACCCCGAGGGAGAGGGGGGCCGGCCATGACGAAGAAGGCGGCCTGGAAGCTCCTCCTCAAGCGCTGGAATCGAGCGGTCGGGGGCGGGGGCGACATCGACATCCTCTCGGTCCTGATCGCATACCAGGAGACGATCGCCGGACTTCTCATCGCGCGAGGGCGCTCGAGAAAGCAGGCCGAAGAGGAGGCTAAGTCGAAGGGGGTCTTCGCCTTCGTCAACGTTCTCGCGCTCGAGGGAGATGAGGCGGCGCGAACTGTAACGGATCCCGCGACCGTCGAGGCCTGGCTCCGCTCGAGCGGCCTTCTCGCGACTCCTGAGAAGCTCAGGAGACTCAGGAAGCTCGACGGATGAGCGGCTCGCGCTGGCTCCTATGCCCGGCGGCCCAGGAGGAGGCGAAGGCCTCCGGGATCGTCTTCCGATGCGAGGGCCGGCGGGGCCATGTCTGCAACGGGGAGCGGACGCCCTATCTCTGGGAGGCCTGGGACGAGGACTCGAGCGGCGCCCGGATCATCTGGAACTCGGAGGTCCCCCATTGTGGGTCATGCCTCGCCGACGAGGAGGAGGGATTCCGCTCCTTCGGCTCCTCCTGCTGCTGCTCCCATGCGACCGAGCGCTCCTCCTGGGCGCCGGCCAGGGCGCCCCGATGAAGAGCAGGGCCCCGCGGGTCTCGCAAGATGCAAGGCCCGACCGTGCAAGTCGCCTCGAAAACGACCCCGGGAAGGACCTCGGAGGGCCTAGTTGCAACGACTTACAGGCCGGCACGGCCCCTGCTCTACTAAGAAGACGTCCGGCATGGGGCCGAACGCGAACCAGGAGCAGACGATGAAGACGAGCCAGGCGAAGATCGGCGAGCGGTTCCGGAAGAACGAGACGGTCGCGATCGTGAAGAAGATCGAGGAGACGCGCGTCCAGGTCCTCCTCTCCGACACCGGCGAGCGGACCTATATCGACGCCCTCGAGTTCGCGGCGACCTGGCGGTCGCTCGAGATCCGCTAGGGCTCATGAGCCAGGGCTCGAAGGAGGTCTTCATCTGCCGGAAATGCCGGCGAGAGAGGGCCGTCTCGAAGGTCCCGAGGTCCCGGATCTGCTTCCTTTGCTGGCAGAAGGACCAGGGCCTCGAGAGCTATGTCAGGGAGGACGGGATCATCGACGTCCGGCCGATCGGGCCGGCCTCTGGAGGAGGAGCATGAAGCCGAAGGCGAAGAAGATGAGATCGAGGGCGGGGACCTGCCGGCACGGCCGGGGGAAGCGCTGCTCGAGATGCGAGCGGACCTACGTCTGGCGCCTGAGGAAGCTCGCGGCGCTCCGGGTCCAGGCGAAGGGGAACGCCCAGGCGAAGCCCGGGGACGGCCTCGAGGCTCTCGGTCGACAGATCGGGCGAGTCATCGGCCGGGCGATCGCCGCGGAGGTCCTGGCGGCCCTTCGCGAGGCCCTCCGATGAAGGACGCCGGCCCCGAGCGGCGGGAGGCCCAGGAGGCGGCCCTGGTTCGCGCGCGGGCCCTCTGGGGCGAGGCCGGCCTCTGGCGCCGGGGAGGCCCCAGGCCCCCGGCGCCGCGCCGGCGGCCCTGGGTCCAGCGGATCCTCGAGGTTCTCGGGCGGATCGCACGGCCCGAGATGCCGATCGCACGGCCCGAGATCGACGAGGAGACGCTTTTCCAGGGACTTACGGCCGGCACGCTCCCTGCTCTACCTGATCCTCGTCCGGCACGGGGCCGGACGCGAACCAGGAGGACACGATGAAGCAGCGGAAGGCGGACGCGGCCTCAGTGAAGCGCGGAGTCGTCGTCGACCGGATCATCTCGGGCGGGACCTTCTTCGCGGTCCTTCATGAGACCGGCCAGATCCTCGAGAGCTTCGAGGTCACGACCGACGGGCGCGGCCGGACGATCAAGGTCGAGGTCTCGCGATGAAGCCCGAGACGATCGCGCGGCGAGCCGCGGAGCGGGTCCTGGCGCGGAAGCGCTCGAGCGAAGAACTCGAGCGCCGGCTCCAGGAGAAGGCCGAGGCCGAGGGGCCCGGCTCGATCTGGGCCGAGATGCTGGCCGAGCGGGCGGCCCGATGATCCGGGTCACGCTCGAGCTACTGAGCGCGATCGATCCGAGGCGGAGCCGGGTCCTCGGGATCGCCGAGATCTCGAACGTCCGAGGCGACCGGGCTCGAGCGGACTACTCGATCCGGCTCTCGAAATGGGCGCCCAAGCTCGAGGAGACCTGGAAGCGGGGCGAGGTCCGCGGCTTCGATCGACTGAGGCTCGGCCCCTGGGATCTCCTGCTCCGAGGGCTCGCCTCACTCGTCGGCGAGCGGAACGATCTCCGCGATCTCGAAGTCGATTCGACCTGGGACGACGACGTCTCGGGAGCCACGCTGGAAGAGAAGCTCACTCAGGAGATCAAGACGCGGCTCGAGGAGATCCGGCGCGAGAGCCTCGAGTCAGGAAACGCGATCACCGACAACGCGGGCGCCTGGACGCCGGAGCAGATCCGGAACCATGCCCAGGCGACGAACTGCCGAGTCCACGACATGATCGGGGACCTCCTCGAGAGGCTCTCCGGAAACGAAGGGAGAACCAGATGACCGGATGCGGCGAGAATTGGTGTTTCAATCCCTGGGACTGGATGACGACCTTCTGCCTCCTCAAGCTCGCGATCTTCGGGGCCGAGGGCTACGCCGGCTCGCCGGCGAGCGGGGAGTCCTGGGGATGATCGAGATCGCCCTCCTCCTCGTCCTCGCGGCCGCGGCGCCGAGTCCTCGCGACTCGGTCCTCTGCCCGGCGTGCCCGGGCGATCCTCCCTGGAGGGCGATAACGTGCTGGATGCTTTCCCGGATGGGAGTCCCGCCGGACCGGCCCGGATGCCTCGAGCCGATCCGGGAGACTCCCGAGTTCAAGCCAGAGACCGAGCCGATCGAGGATCCCATCGCGGGGTCCTCGAGAGGTTCATCGAAGAAGGAACGGCCCATGCCCGAAGAGAAGCTCACGATCCAGAAGCTCGTCGAGACGCCGGCGAACCTGCTCCAGGTCTACGACGTCCAGCGGCGCTACGTCTGCCTCATCCTGGGCCAGCGGCGGCCCTGCCCGAACTGCCAGACCGAGAAGAACTGGTTCGAGGTTCACGGGATCGACCCGCGGACCGCGACCTTCGACGACCTGGGCGAGACCGATCGGCCCGGGGTCTGCTCGAACTGCTACCGGACGATCTATCACGCCGTCCCGATGTTCGGCCCGGTCGGCTACGTCTGGATCCTTCATCCGACCGAGCCGGCGCCGGCGGCCGCGGAGGGGGCGCATGTCGAGCCCGTATAGAAAGCCCTTCACGCTCCCGAACGACCCCGTCGACCGCTTCGAGGTCCGATGGTGGCAGATCGGCTTCGTCGCGAACCAGGCGATCCCGCGGCCGGCGCGCGCGGTCTACTACGTCCGCGCGACTCCGTCCGAGGTCGACCCGGACCTCGGCGAGGGCGCGGTCGACTTCCTCGATCAATGGGCGATCTACGAGGGCCGGCGCCTGGTCGGGAGAACCTCGAACGGATGGGCCGTCGCCTGGGACGGCTATCACTGGAACGACTGCTTCGCGACCTGGGCCGAGGCCGTCGTCGCGATCGAGAGCCGGACGATCTCGGCGCTCGGGCGCGCGCGCGCCGAGGTCGAAGCCCTCGAGGCCGTCCTCGAGCAGAATCGCGCGCTCTCGAGGATCGACCCTCCGGAGGCCCTGCTCGAGGCGGCCTCGGATGCGGCCGAGCATCGCGCGCGCCTGGGGGTCCGGCGATGAAGAAGAAGCTCACCTGGGACCCGGTCCGCCGAGGGAAGATCTACTGCTCCCCGGCGTGCGGCCACGATTGCACGCATCGCGACTACCTCGCCGCGGTCCGCGGAGCCGAGCGGCTCGCCCGGCGCCTGGGGCCCGGATGGAAGGCGGAGGTCTGGGAGAATCTCGGCTGGCACTATCGCGCGATCGTGAAGGTCCGCGGCGGCCGGCTCGAGGTATACGCGAAGAGCTTCGGGAGCTACTCGGCCTCGGTCGGTCGGGAGATGGGGTCGGGGAAGACGCCGAGGGCGGCGATCGAGGCGACTCTTCGCCGGATGGAAGACGAGGCCCGCGAGATGATGGTCTCGATCGCCGCGGCGAGACGGGCGCTCGCGGGGAAGTTCAGATGAAGCGGGAGGAGGAACGCCGGCACGCATGGGCGCCGGCGAGCCCGAGAGGGCCCCTCCTCCCAGAAGACGCGGGGCGAGCAACCGTCGGCCGGCCGGCGGCCTCGCGAGTCCTGGGGGATCCTCCGAGGGCTCGCCTCGCATAGTGCAAGGTCGAGAGATGCAAGGCGCCCGGATCGCGACCAGGTCCGGGCGCCGCGGCATTGTGGGAGAAGGACTTACGCTTCGGCACGGCCCCTGCAATAGATGGAAGACGTCCGGCACGGGGCCGGACGCGAACCAGGAGGTCACAGTGGCGAACGTGAAGCAGATCCAGATCGAGGGCCAGATCCCCTTCAACTACTACGAGGACCAGGACCTCGCCTCGCGCTTCTCCTTCATGCAGTCCCCGACCGCGGGGATCGAGGTCGTCTTCGCGAAGCGCGAGACCTACGTCGCGAACGCCCAGGGCGGCCGGACCGCGATGTTCGGCTTCGAGATCTCCGGCCAGGAGGCCCTCGGCTTCGGCTGGATCGAGGCCCTCGTCGCATCGATCAAGCGGGTCGGCGGCTCCGTCGACACGAACCTCGTCTCGGACCTGGAGGCCTAACATGAAGACCCCGGACGCGATCATCTTCAAGAGCCGCGAACGCCGCGGCGCGAAGCGGGTCGAGGTCGTCCTCGAGGCCGAAGCGGCCCCGGTCGACGGGAAGCTCTGGGCGGACGTCCTCGCCCCCGGCGGCCGGCCCCTGGGGCTCGCCCAGGCTCACGTCGCGACCCGGACCTCGGAGGGCCAGACGGCCTTCGGAGTCCTCCTCCTGGGCCCGGGCTCGAGCCTGGTCGGATGGATCGTCGCTCCCGAGGTCTACCGCGCCGGCGGGACCTACCACGCCCTCGAGACGCGGGAGGAGGCCCTCGAGGCCTACGAGAAGACGAAGGCGGCCTGATCGCGAATCGCAAGCTCGACCCATGCAAGGCGCCCGGTCCCAGGAGGAGGCCGGGCGCCTCACTCTATGCGAGAGCGCGAGTTACGGGCCGGCATGGGCCCTGCAATAGATGGAAGACGTCCGGCACGGGGCCGGACGCGAACCAGGAGACGAAGATGAGCGAAGATCGCAAGGCGAACCAGACCAAATGCTTCGGGATGACGGTCGACCAGATGACCGACGACCTCCGCGAGCAGGTCCGCTACCAGTATCGGCTCGGCATGAGGCGGGCCCAGGAGTCGGCGGACGCGGCCCGCGAGGTCATCGTCTTCTCGATGCTCTCGAACGTCCAGGAGGAGATCTCGGTCGGCCAGGCGGCCGGCGGAGAGGTTCATCTCGAGCACGCGCGCCAGATGCTCAACGTCGCGAAATGGATCCTCGGCTCCGAGGAAGCGATCGCGGCCGCGGCCGGCGCCTTCGCCCAGAGCGTCTCCGAGACGATCGCGCGCCGGCGCGCGGCGGACGGGAAGGTCGCATGATCGAGCGCGATCTGGCGGTCGTCCGAGCCCTCAGGGGCCGGACGATCGCGGACGTCGTCGTCGACGCCCAGGGCGAGGCCCAGATCCTCCTCGAGGGCGGCCTGGTCCTCCTGGTCTCGAGCGACCAGGAAGGGAACGGGCCCGGGGCCCTTCACGTCTACGACGCCTCGGTCGACCCCGCGGCGCGGCTCCCTCGCGGCCGGCGCGAGAGCGGCCTCAAGTTCCTCGGGATCCTCGGAGGTCGATGATCCGCGAATCGCAAGCTCGACCCGTGCAAGGCGCCCGGTCCCAGGAGGAGGCCGGGCGCCTCACTCTATGCGAGAGCGCGAGTTACGGGCCGGCATGGGCCCTGCAATAGATGGAAGACGTCCGGCACGGGGCCGGACGCGAACCAGGAGACGAAGATGATCCGCTACCAGAGATGGAACACCGAGACGGCGAAGACGGAAGAGACGATCCTCGGCGAGGGCTCAACGGTCGCGAAGTTCGAGCGCTACGCCGGCTTCGATATGTATCGCCTCTCGGCGGTCTACGAGACCGAGGCCGGCTTCGTCGAGGTCGACTACTCCGGCGGCTACCCTGAGCATCTCGACTACTCCCGGGCGACCGTCGACGCGACCCCGGAGGCGATCGCGCGCTACCAGGCCGACGTCCTGGCGAAGCAGGCGGCCGCGGAGGCGAAGGACCTCGAGCGCCGGCGCCAGGAGCGGGCCCGCGAGATCTCCCGCGGGGCCGAGATCGTCGTCGTCCGCGGCCGGAAGGTTCCGGTCGGCACGGTCGGGACTTGCATCTGGCGCGGCGCCGGGAACTACGGGGAGCGGGTCGGCCTCAAGACCGAGGCCGGCGAGACCTTCTGGACGGCCCTCGCGAACGTCGAGGTCTCCCAGGGCCAGATCGAGAGGAGGCTCGCGGCATAACGCAATCCCAGGCCTTGCAAGGCGCCCGGACTCGAGAGGGTCCAGGGCGCCTCGGCCATTGTAGGACAACGACTTACGCTCCGGCACGGCCCCTGCAATAGATAGAAGACGTCCGGCACGGGGCCGGACGCGAACCAGGAGCAGACGATGAAGACCGACGGCGGGATGGAGTTCCTCAGGAACGAAGCGCGAATCGACGAGCAGATGGAAGCGGCGGACCAGGAGCGGGCCGGCCAGATCCAGAGCCTCGAGATCCAGATCGAGGAGATCCTGGCGCGATGGGACCGGCGCCGCGACGAGCGGCCGGCCCTCGAGGCCCGTCTCTCGACCCTCAACCGGAAACTCGACGACCTCCGGGCCCTCCAGGGCCCGGACGTCGAGATCTCCGGCCGCGAGTTCGAGCGGACCCTGGCGGACGGCCGGAAGGTCGTCGACGTCGAGATCTCGGCGGAAGAGATCCAGATGATCGAAGAGGACGACGCCGGCGAGCGGCGCTTCAATCGGGGGGTCCGCCGGGTCCTCCGCTCGGAAAAGCGGCTCGCGACCGACCGGGACGTCGTCACGGTCGAGGGATGGATCCGGAACCAGGCCGAGCGGCTCGAGGTCGGGCCCCGGAACCTTCGGACCGGCCGGCAGTCGATCTTCGTCTACCTCCGCGGCCAGGCCCGGCGCGGGGTCTTCTCGGCGAAGATCCCCCTCATCGAGCGGACGATCGCCCTCGCGAAGCAGCGGGGGATCCCGGTCTCCTACCAGGCGGCCCGATGAAGATCGACCAGGCGAAGCGGGAGGCGGCCGCGATCGCGGCCGCGGACGGCCTCGAGATGCTGGTCGTCTCGGAGGAGTCGGAGTTCGAGAACGACGTCATCGAGTTCGGCTACTGCCCGGCTCACGCGAAGAAGAACCTCTTCCCGTTCGCCGAGATCGTCGAGCGGATCCAAGGGAGCCGGAGATGAGCCGCTGGATCGTCGCCGAGGATCTCCGGCAGATCCCGGCGCTCCCCTGGCTCCGCGACCGGATTCGCGGCTTCGACTGCTCGAGGCTCGACTGGATCCGGATCGACCGCGGCAGGCGGCCGGAGACCTCGAGCGGGGTCTATGGGAGATGCTGGTATCCTGCCAGGCCGAAGGGCTTCCGGATCTCCTGCCAGATCCCCGGGCCCTTCCCCTGCTCCTCGCAAGTCAGGCGCCGGCCGATCTACAATCCGACCGCGGACGACGTCCGGGCCTGGGCCCTCGAGGGGTCCTTCACGACGACCTCGAGCGGGAAGTCCTGGATCACTCCGCGGCCGAGGATCATACTCCTCGACGAGTCGGAGGGGCTCGCCTTCCTCCTGGGCCATGAGGCCTATCACTGGCTCAGGCGGGACCGGCAGGTCGCCGGGAGAAATGTCGAGCATGAGGCGGACGCTTTCGGCGAGATCTGGCTCGAGGACTGGCGGAGGTTCCGGCAAACGAGATGAGTCCTCAATCCTACACCCAGGCGAAGCGGGTCTTCGTTCTCGCCGGCACGTTCGCCCAGGCGCGACTCTGGGCCACGCGCGCCGGCGTCCGCTTCGAGGCCTGGAGCTTCATCTCGAACGCTCGAGTCTTCGCAGGAACCTGGGAGCCCGAGGTCGTCATCGTCGGGACCGCGGCCGAGCGGGCCGACTATCGTGAACTCCTCCGCGAACTCGCGGGGCGAAAAGCGAAAATCAGGAGGGAGAAAATACCATGAGCAGCGAACGAGCCGACCGGGCCCGCGAGCGCTATGCTCGGGCGGCCCATGCGATGCAATCGGGGGTCGCGATGGAGCAGTCGCGCGGCGGCCAGGATGGAACCCCGAAGCATCTGAGGACCGGGGTCAACTCGATGGCCGTCACAGATGCGGCCCTCGCGAAGCTCCTGATCGAGCGCGGAATCTTCACGGAGGAGGAATACTGTGAGGCGATCGCCGACGAGATGGAGGCCGAAGTTCGGCGATACGAGGAACGACTGAGCCAGGCGATCGGCGCAAAGATCACCCTCGTCTAGATCGGCCCCTCCGGTCCCCCGGGAGGGATCCTGGGCGCGGCCCGTGAAGTCCAGGGAGCCGCGGCGGAGGGGAGGCCTCGAGGGGGACCAGGGCCGGCCCCTCCTCGAGATTCGACGAAGAATCGAATAGACGCCGGCCCCCGAGACTCTCTACTCCTCGGGACATGACGCACCTTTCCGCGACCCAGATCCCCGACCAGGTCGTCGCCGGGACCCAGGTCTACTGGAAGCGCCAGGCCTCCTCGGAGTTCCTTCCCGCGGACGGATGGGGCCTCACCCTCTTCCTCGCCGGCCAGTCGTATCTCTCGAAGGCCTTCACGGCGGTCTCGAACTACTTCGAGATCACGCTCACCGCGGCCGAGACCGCGGCGATCGCGAAGGGGCCCTACCTCTGGGAAGAGCGGCTCATCAAGGGCTCCGAGAAGTATCGGTTCTCCTTCGGCTCGATCGAGGTCCTCCCGGATCTCGGCGCCGCGACCGCGGGATCTCTCGAGAGTCGTACCGCGAAGATGCTCCGCGCGATCCGCGCCGCGATCGATATTCGGATGGGGATCGGCGGCGCCGGGATCGATCTCGTCGACGCCTACTCGATCGGGACCCGGAGCTTCACGAAGGTCCCGCTCGAAGACCTCATGAGCCTCGAGTCAAAGCTCGCGATGCAACTCAAGCGGGAAGCGAATCCCGGCAAGTGGGGCCCGACGATCGAGATCCGATTCCCGTCGATCTCCTCGGGCTTCGGGGGCTAGTCGATGAAGATCCAGATCGGCTCGTTCCGGATGAGCTTCGGCGAGAAGGCGCGGCCCCAGGCGCGCGGGATGAGGGTCCCGAATCCGCGCCGGCTCTCGGGCTCCCGCGAGGCCTTCAAGGGCGCGGACATGAATCGCCTCGTCGAGGACTGGATCACCTCGATCATGCACCCCGACGACGAGATGAGATGGTCGGTCCGCCGTCTCCGCTCGCGCTCGCGCGAACTCTCGAGGAACAATCCCTTCGCGCGTGCGTTCCTCACCGGGCTCTCGGTCAACGTCCTCGGGCCGGACGGCCCGACCATGCAAGCCCAGGTCCGGAACAACTCCGGCGACTTGAACAAGCTCTTCAACGATCGAATCGAGGCGGCCTGGGCGGCCTGGTCGCGAAAGCCGACGACGGATCGCCGGCTCACGTTCTCGCGCTTCCAACATCAAACGCTCAAGGGGGTCGCGCGCGACGGCGAGGTCTTCGTCCGGAAGCATGTCGGCTTCCCCGGGAATCCCTGGCGATTCGCGCTCGAGCCGATCGACGCCGACCAGCTCGACGAGACGCTCAATCTCGCGCGCGGCGAGGGCCAGAATGAGATCCGTCTCGGGGTCGAAGTCGACGAATACGGGGGACCAGTCGCCTATCACTTCTGGAGTCAGCCCGATCGAGTTCTGTCGATGACGCCCCGAGAGCGGGTCCGAATCCCGGCTTCCGAGATCATCCATCTCTACGACCCGGACCGGATGAATCAGACGCGCGGCCTCCCCTGGGCGGCGACGGTTATGTGGCCTCTCAAGATGCTCGAGGGCTACTCGGAGAGCGAAGCGGTCGCGGCGCGCGCGGGCGCGGCGAAGATGGGCTTCTGGACTCGCAAGGCCGACGAGCCGACGGTCGGCGAGATCCAGGGAGACCCCTCGACCGGGAATATCACGATGGATGCGGCGCCCGGGACCTTCGACTTCGGCCCCGACGGCTACGAGCTTCAGACCTGGGACGCGAATCATCCGAACACGGCCTACGGGGCCTTCGTCAAGGCGAAGCTCCGCGAGATCGCCTCGGGTCTCGGCATGAGCTACAACGCCCTCGCGAACGACCTCGAGGGCGTGAACTATTCCTCGATGCGGTCGGGCCTCCTGATCGAGCGCGACGTCTATCGATGCCTCCAGGACTGGTGGATCGGCGCGTTCCTCCGTCCCGTCTATGAGGCCTGGATCGAAGTCGCGATGCTCACGGGCCAGATCGTTCTCGACTCGCGCGACTTCCGCCGCTTCCTCGATGTCGACTGGAATCCGCGCGGCTGGCCCTGGGTCGATCCTGAGAAGGACACGAACGCCGGGATCATGGGAATCCAGGCCGGCCTCACGTCGCGGCGCCGGCTTCTGGCCGAGCAGGGGCTCGACTTCGAGAAGGTCCTCGAGGAACTCGCCGACGAGCAGGACATGGCGGAGGACTACGGGGTCGACATCTCGGGCCCGACTCCGACCGCGCCGGCGGCTTCCGATTCGACCAGCGAAGACGAAACCGGCGCCGGCGACGACGCCGAGGACACAACCGAAACGGGCGCCGGCCGGAACGGCCACGTCCCAGGCCGGCGCGGGCGCGAAGCGGTCCTCGCGGCGGCCAGACGAAGCCGGAGGGAGCGATGAAGAAGATCCGAGAGTTCCCGGGGGTCGCGTTCGCGCGCTCCTGGATGCGCCAGGAGAAGCTCGCCGCGGTCATGGTCGAGGTCCCGAAGTCGGCCCATCCGAGCCTCATCGAGGCGAGCGCTTGGGCGCGCTCCCAGGGCTTCGCGACCAGGACCGCGACCGAGGCGGAGGACTGCTTCCGCTTCGTCCAGAGAGAAGTCTCCGACTCGGTTCTCGAGGAGGCGACGATCGTCTCCCTCACGGGGACCGGCGAGGCGATCGTCGCGCGAGCCCTCGTCGCGCCGGAAGCCGAGGCCGGCGAGAAGGACTGGCGGAGCTTCTTCGACTCCGAGAAGGTCCGCTTCGCGGACTTCCATCTCACCGCGCGCGCGGTCTCGAACGCCGAAGCCGACAAGCGCTCCGGCTTCAAGCTCCGCGGGAGCGGGGATCCCGCGGAGGACGAGAAGAAGCCGAAGCTCTACGAGGTCGCGGTCTCTTCGGAGAACGAGATCGAGCGCTGGTTCGGCCTCGAGATCCTCGGCCATGCGAAGGGAGAGATCGACGAGACTCGCGTCCTCAGGGGCGCGGCCGTTCTCGTCGATCACTACGGAGACCAGGTAGGAGTCGTCGAGCCCGGGACGTTCCGCGTCGACGATGACAAGGTCTCGAGGGCCTACGTTCGCTTCTCTCGGAGCCAGCGGGGCCAGGAGATCGAGCAGGATGTCGCCGACCAGACGCGGCAGAACATTTCGGTCGGCTACTTCGTCAACGACGCGCGCCTCGTCGAGACGAGAGAGATCGGTCAGGACTCAAGCGGGAGAGCGATCACCGTCGACGTCTGGCGCGTGACTCGCTGGCAACCCGCGGAGGTTTCTATCGTCAGCGTCCCCGCCGATGTTTCCGTCGGTGTCGGACGAAGCGCCGGGGCTTCCCGGGGAACCGCGGGCGTCGAGCCCGTCGCGAAGGAGCAGATCATGAAGAAGAAGGTCAGGGGAGACGGGGGCGCGATCATCGAAGTCGACGCGAGCGATCCGCGGCCGGCGATCGAGGAGCGCTCGGTCGAAATCGACGCCGGCGCGCGCGAGCGCGAGATGGCGGCGATCACGGAACTCGGCGAGAGCCAGGGCTACGACCTCAAGACGGTCCGCGGCTGGCTCGAGTCGCGGAAGACGGTCGCCGAAGTCCAGACACTCATCCTCAACGCGAAGCGGACGACTCCGGTCGCGATGCCGGGGTCCGAGACGATCGACGGACCGAGCGCGAAGGATCGGAAGCGCTACTCCTACGCGCGGGCGATCCTCCAGGCGGCTCGGGCCCGCGAGGGGACCGGCAAGTTCGACGGCGTCGAGGCCGAGTTCCATGAGGAGATCGTCGGCAAGCTCGACCCGCGGATCCAGCGTCACGACGGGATCTTCGTCCCGATGGATCTCCGGAGCCAGGAGGACCGCTGGCGGGCCCTCGAGGCCCGGCAGATGCAGACGCGGACGCTCGAGTCGAAGACGCCCGGCAAGGGCGGGGAACTCATCTTCGACGAGCCGGGCGAACTCATCGAGATCCTCCGGCAGACCTCGGTCCTCGCGCGCCTCGGCGCGCGCATCCTGACCGGCCTCTCGGCGCCCGTCGCCTTCCCGAAGCAGACGGGACGGATGACGGCGTTCTGGATGGGCGAGAACCCGGCGACCGGAGTCACGGCTTCCGATCTCGGCTTCGGGGTCGTCAACCTGGCGCCGAAGACCATCCAGGCGACGACGGCCTTCTCGCGCCAGTGGCTCGCCCAGAGCGGCTTCGACGGCGAGGGGATCGTTCGCGCGGAGATGGGCGAGGAACATGCCCTCCTCTGGGATCGGTCCGGCATCCACGGCAAGGGCGCCGCGGGCGAGCCGACCGGCATCTACCTCGCGCCGGATGCCAACGCGCGCGCGGTCGGCGGAGTCCCGGACCTGGCGGACGCGATCGATTCGATCGGGCTCGTCGCGGACGACAACGCTCTCGCCGGGACCCTGGGATGGGTCACGACTCCGCTCATGGCGGCGAAGCTCCGGCAGATCCTCGAGTTCTCGGCGGCCGGCTCGAAGCCGATCTGGGACGGTTCGGTCTCCGAGGGCCAGATGGGCGGCTACCGCGCGCTCTCCTCGAACCAGGTCTCGAAGACGATGACCGGATCCGCCGAGACGGGCGGCTCCGAGCATGGGGCGATCTTCGGCAACTGGCGCGAGCTTCTGATCGGCATGTTCCTCGGGATGGAGATCATCGTCGACCCCTACGCCTCGAAGACGAAGGGCCTCATCGAGGTCACGTCGTTCCAGATGGCGGACGTCGTCCTCCGTCACGGGGAGAGCTTCTGCAAGTGGACGGGCGCGACCATCGTCTAGCCTGACAACCTCGGCCCCGCGGACGCCGGCTCTCAGGCGCCGCGGGGCTTCGGAGGAATATCGTGAAGCGGATCAAGATCCTCACTCCATTCTCCCTCGGAGGCGGCCGGGATGTCTTCCCGGGCGACCTGGTCGAGGTCTCCGACCAGATGGCCGACCTTCACGTTCGCCGGGGATGGGCGGAACATGCCCCCGCCCAGGCGGACGAAGGGGAGCCGGCCGGACATCCCGAGCAGGGATCCGACCAGGTCGTCGACCGAGACCCCGAGGCCTCAGATCGGGAACCGCGGCGCGGACGTCGCGCCCGGACATCGTAGGCCGGCGCCCCAGGGCTCCGGGAACCAGTCACTAGCGCCGGCTCCGGCCGGAAGAAGGAGATCCAGATGACCGCAACTCTCTATGCCCTGGGCCGGGCGATCGTCTCCGTCATGGAAAACATCGCGGCGAAGACGACGACCTTCAACGGGACGGCGTTCGACGCGACCGACTACGAGGGGGACGCGAAGATCATCCAGGCCGTCGGCGTCGTCTCCGGCACGACCCCGACCCTCGACGGCAAGGTCCAGTCCTCGGCGACCTCCGGCGGAACCTACGCCGACATCGCGGGCGCAACCTTCACCCAGGTCACGGCGACGAGCAACGTCCAGGCGATCAACGTCCGGGTCTCGGAGGCCTCCGCGTTCCTCCGCTACGTCGGAACCATCGGCGGGACGACCCCGTCCTTCACGATGGGCGTCCTCTTCGTCGGGAAGAAGAAGTACGAGGCCTGATCGATGACGTTCTACGGGGCCTCGGATCTCGACATCGCGCTCCAGGATGGGGGCGTGCCTGTCACGGTCGGCGCGGTGAACGGCCGAGGCCTCGAAGACGCTCCCGATGAGTCTCAGCTTCAAGAAACGGCCCCCCATCTGGTCGGGCGCGTTCGGACGGTCGTCGTCAAGACCGGAACCTTCACGCTCGCCCCGAAGGGGGACATCACGGTCGACGGGACGGCTTACAAGATCCATTCGCTCGAGCGATTCGACGATGGAGCCTGGACGCGAGTCACCGTCGTCAAGGTCAACTAATGGCGAGCATCCGAGACAAGATCATCGCGGCCGCGATCACGGCCCTCAATACCGCGAGGCCGGGGGGAATCCCCGCGGCCGAGAGGACGAGGACCGCGGCGATCGATCCCTCGGAGCTTCCATCGATCCTCGTCTACCCGGGACTCGATCAGCCCGAAGAGGTCGGCGGAGGACTCGGTCCGATCGTGAAGTCGAGCTTCCGGATCCTGGTCGAGATGCGCGCGGCCGGGACGATCTCCATCCGGGCCGATGAGGCGATCGACCCGCTCTACGTCTGGACCGTGAAGAAGCTCGCCGGCGCCCGGCTTTCCGACGGCGCGGGGGGATTCCTGAATCACGATATCCAGGAAGGCGAGACCTCGTTTCAGTTCGATCAGGGCGAGGCGCCCTACGGTCTCGCGGTCACGGCCTTCCTCGTTTCCTACCAGCATCTCGTCGGCGATCCGGAAGCTCGGGTCTAACAGGGGGAGAGAACCATGTCTCAGGACACCGTCAACGCGGCCGATCTCTACGTCGGCCGAGGCGAGGTCTACTTCGACCGCTACGACGCGAACGGGGCCCGCACCGGCGAGCGCTTCCTCGGGAACTGCTCCGCGATGGAGATCTCGATCGCGGACGAGACCCGCGAGAAATACTCGAGCGCCGAATCGACCGCGCCGCTCCTCAAGCAACTCAACGTGCGCCGGACTCCCGAAGTCTCGATCACGCTCGACGAGTTCAATCAGGACACGCTCGAACTCTTCGAGATGGGAACGGCGACCGGGCTCGTCGTCACGGGCGCGGCGGCCTCGAACATCGTCCCGCCGGCCGGCCGGGTCGTCAAGGGTCGCTGGCTCCCGCTCGAGAGCCCGTCCGGAACGCCGCGGCGCGGAACGGTCGCGCTCCCGATCACGGCCCTCAACGTCACGGGGCCCGCGGGGACCCCGACCTACGTCCTCGGAACCGACTACCTCGCGGACCTGGTCTCGGGGCGGATCTACATCATCCCGGGCGGCGCGATCGCGACGGGCGGAGCCCTCGAGATCGACTTCACCTACCCGACCCTCACCGCGGCCGGCGCCCCCTACGTCCAGGCGGGGACCTCGAACTTCATCGAGGGTTTCCTCCGCTTCAAGAGCAAGCAGGCGGCCGGCCCCTCGATGGAGATCGAGATCTGGAAGGTCTCGATCAATCCGGACGGAGGGCTCGCCCTCATCGGGGACGACTTCGCGGAGTTCAAGCTCCGCGGGCGCGTCCTCGCGGACACCGTCGGACATCCGACCGAGCCCTACTTCCGCCACTACGAGACCGCGGCCTCGTAAGGGGCGGCGCTTCGGGGGGAAACCATGTCGACCGAGAAGCTCTCTCTCGGGGGGAAGGTCTACTATCACGCCGGGATCGGTCCGATCCGGCAGGACCTCTTCCTCATGATGCACGCGCGACACGCGGGTCTCACCGGCGTCTCGATCCTTCCGGACGAGACGCCGGAGGCCTTCGCTCAACGGATCCTCTCGGCGATGATCTCGAGCGGCCGCGCGCTCCTGATCCTCGGGACCCTGCTCATCCCAGAGGGGAAGAAGGTCGAGGACTGGTCCGAGGACCTCGCCTATGAGACCGCGAAGGATCTCGGGGCGATCATGGATCCCGACGAGAAGCAGCGGGTCTACCAGCAACTCCTCTCGGCGGTCCTCGGTTTTTTCGAGAACGGGCTCGGCTCCTGGGTCGCTTCGACGTCATCCTCGCGCGCGGACGCCGGCGCGAAGAAGACGGAGGAGACGAGGAACTCGAGCCCCGCGGGCCCTGGGGGGACTGGACCGGACTCGTCCGCGTCCTCGGAGACTACGATCCCGAGCGATGCGTCCGCGTCCTCGGCTGGAACTTAGAAGACGCCCTGGTCGCCTTCCTCGAGAAGGCGAAGAGGGAGGCGCGGGAGAGCTTTCGTCATGAGTGCCTGATCTACGCGATCCAGGCGCCCTACATGAAGAAGGAAGACCGGAGGCATCCTCCGAAGGTCCCGAGGATCCTCAAGCCGGAACGGGGGAAGAGTGGCGGACGACGTTAGGGTCAGGCTATCGGCAGAGGGCGAAGCCCAGATCGCCGCGGCCTTCCGGAAGGTCGTCGCGAACGCCCAGAAGTCAGGGAAAGCGGCGGCCCAGGGATTCCAGCCCTTCAATAACGCCCTCTCCGGCGCTCGAGGCCTCCTCGCCGGCCTGGCCGGGGTCGCCTCGGTCGGCGCCTTCATCGCGATCTCGAAGCGGGCGGCCGATGCGGCCGACCAGGTCGCGCGCCTCTCGAAGGCCCTCGGCTTCACGACGCGAGATCTCTCCTCCCTGGCGAACGCCGCGCGGACGAACGAGGTCCCGATCGAGGGTCTCCAGAAGGGGATCCAGAATCTCACGAAGCAGATCGCGGCGCTCCGCGAGGGGAACGCGGACGCGAAGCAGACCTTCTCCGACCTCGGACTCTCGGCGGCCTCCTTCAAGGGTAAGGACGCGGCCGAGCGGCTCGAGATCGTCGCGAAGGCCTTCGGCAAGCTCGCCGACGGGCCCGACAAGGCGAACCTTGCGATCGAGCTATTCTCGAAGCAGGGGGTCGCGCTCCTGCCGGTCCTCGACGAAATCGCGAACGTCGGGCTCGCCGGGATCCGGGTCGAGGCCGAGCGGGTCGGGGCGGCCTTCGACGAGGACATCGCGGCCGCGGCGGACGCCGCGGGGGATACGTTCCAGAATCTCGACGCCTCGGTCCAGGGGCTCGCCCTCCGCTTCGTCGCCGGCCTTACGCCGGCGATCGAGACGACCGTCGGAGCGCTCACCGAGGGGCTCGCCGAAGGTCAAGACTCGATGCTCGAGTTCGGGAAGATCTTCGGGCGGATTGTCGTCTTCATCGTCAACATCGTCGACACCCTGGGGACGAAGATCGCGCAGCTTGCCTACCTGATCGTCGGGCTCGTCAAGGCGACGGGCCAGGCCCTCGGGCGAGACTTCGCCGGCGCCGCGGTCACGCTCTCGGAGACCTTCGACGCCCTCGGCGCGAACGAGCAGGATCTCGAAAATCGCCTCAAGGGCCGGCTCGACAAGCTCGAGGAGAGGGAGAAGGCGAAGCGGGTCGTCAAGGGGGCGCCGGGCGCGGACGCCCCGGAGCGGATCGATCGGAAGGCCTCGGACGAGACCGCTCGGAAGGAGAAGGAACGGGCGGCAGCGATCAAGCGGCTCCAGGACGAGCGGGCGCGCTTCGAGGCGGACGTCCTCGAGGCCGAGGGGCGCCGGCATGAGATCGCGATCGCGAACATCGACCGGGAGGCGGCTCGCCTGGCGGAGGTCCTCCAGGAACTCGAGAAGCTCGGGCTCGACCAGGGCGACATCGACGCGAAGGTCGCGGCTTTCCGGGCGGCGCTCTCAGCCCAGGAGGCCTTCCGGACGGCTTCGGACGAGGCGGGGAAGGCCTTCAACGACCTCCAGGACGAGGGAGCCAAGATCCAGGACCAGGTCGCCGCGGGGCTCCTGAGTGAGTTCGAGGGCCAGGAGAAGATCCTCGCGCTCGAGAAGGAGCGGCTCCCGATTCTGCGTGAAATCGCCCAGGCCCTCATCCTCTCGGCCGAGGCGGCGAAGGACCCCGAGGCCCTCCTGGCGGCCCAGGCCTTCGCCGCGAACGTCGAGAGCTTGGCGGTCCACGTCGCCGGCGCCGACAACCTCCTCGGCCGGCTCAAGTCGACCGCGATCGACGCCTTCCAGGGCGGACTCAAGGATCTTTTCACCGAGGGGGCGAGGTCGGCCGAGGGCTTCATCGGCGTCCTCCTCCAACTCGGGAACGCCGTCGTCTCGGCGATCCAGCAAGTCCTCGCCGCGGAACTCGCGGCGGCCGCGACGAGGGCGATCCTCAAGGCCCTGGGGCTCTCGACCGGGGGCCAGGTCGGGGAGGTCCAGGGGAAAGCCGAGGGCGGCCTGATCTCTGGGGCGGGGACCTCGACGAGCGACTCAATCCCGGCGATGCTCTCGACCGGGGAGTTTGTCGTCCGGGCTTCGGCGGTCCAGATCCCCGGCGTCCTCGAGATGCTCTCGGCGATCAACTCCGGCTCGCGCGCGCCGGTTCTCAGCGGGCCAGAGAGACGTCCTCGGTTCGCCGAGGGCGGGCTCGTCTCGGGGGCCGGCGCGAGCGGGGGCCAGACCTCCCTCACCGTCGCGCTCGGGGAAGGGCTCGTCGCGAGCCAGATCGAGACGCCGGCCGGCGAGCGCGCGATCGTTCGCGTCCTCCAGAAGAACAAAAACGCGGCCGGCCGGGCCCTGGGCCGAGGCTAGACCATGCCCGACCCGACGGTCTGGCCCGTTGACGCGAACGGAGGCGAGCCGATCTCCGAGACCTTCGGCTACCTGACCGACATCATCGAGACCTACGCCGGCCGGGAGCAGCGGATCTGCCTCCGCTCGGTCCCGCTCGAGCGTTACGAGTTCGGGATCCTCGGGATCTCGGCGCGCGAGTCGGCGCTCGCGGCGGGGATCGTCTTCGATTCCCAGGACGACGTCGTCGCCGTCCCGCTCTGGCATTACGCCTCGAAGCTCACCGGGACGCTCTCCCCGGGCGGATCCCTGATCTCGATCACGGACGCTCAGGACATTCCCTACCGCGCCGGCGGCCTCGCGATCGTCTGGATCGACCCCTTCACCTGGGAGCTATTCGACGTCTCGGGGACGAGCGGATCTGGAGTCGCGACGAGCGACGTCTCGGTCGGAACCTGGCCGGCGGGGAGCTACGTCTTCCCCGCGCGGCGCGCGCGCCTCTCGGACAAGGCCTCCCTCCGATGGGAGACGACGAGGGTCCTCTCCGGCCGGCTCGAGTGGACGATGGAGCAGTCGGGGATCGGGACCATCATCGGCTCGAGCGCTCCCGCGACAACCTTCAAGGGAGTCGAAGTCCTCGAAGTCGAGCCCTCGAGAGATGACGGAATCGAGGACCGCTTCGAGAGGAAGATCTTCATCCTCGACACCGGGACCGGAACCAGGTCCGCGGACGCCGTCGACCCCGCTCCCTCGGCCCTCCGGACGGTCTCCTGGGTCACGTTCTCGAGGTCAGAAGCGCGGGCGCTCCGAGAGTTCATGGATCGGAGGAGGGGCCGGCAGATCCCCTTCTGGGCTCCGGCCTGGGAGGAGGACCTGGCCCTCGCGGCGGACGCGGCCCCGGGCTCGAGTTCGATCACGATCCTCGCCGCGGGCTATACCGCACGGCTCTTTCCGGCGGGGAAGTGGCGGCGCTACATCGCGATCAGGACTCCGGACGGGCCGGCGCGCTACCGCGAGATTATCTCCTCGGTTGACAACGGAAACGGGACCGAGACTCTCATCCTCGACGACGCCGTCCCCGAGGCGATGCTCGCGGCCTCGACCCTGATCGCGTTCCTCCGCTACTCTCGCCTCGAGGACGACCTCGTTCGCCTCGAGTGGACCGGCGGCTTCGCCTCGGCGAAGATCGCAATCCGAAACCTCCCCGGCGAGACGCCGAACTAGGGGCCCGATGGGATTCTTCCTCGTCTTCTTCCTATGGGTCGGCTTCACGGTCATCGGCGAGCTACTTCGGCCGAAGCCGAAGTTCGGCTCCCCGAGCCCCTCGGCGCTCGGCGACTTCTCGGTCCCGACCGCGGAAGAGGGGCGCGCGATCCCGGTCGTCTTCGGGACCGCAAAGATCGCCGGCCCGAATGTCGTCTGGTATGGGGACCTCGCGGTCGTCGCCGTGAAGGAGAAGGTCAAGACCGGCCTCTTCTCCTCGAAGAAGATCACGAAGGGCTACCAATACTTCCTCGGCCAGCAACTCGTCCTATGTCACGGGCCGATCGACGAGTTCAAGGAACTCCGCTTCGACGACCGCGCGGTCCCTGGAGTCACCGAGAACACGATGAGGCCGACCGCAACGGTCCCGGGGCTCTCGACCTGGCGAGGGAACGACGGCGGGACTCAGCTCGACACCTATATCGACGAAGTCGCCGCAAACGATACCGACTACATCCATTGTGGAGCAGGGAACGCGGCCTCGGTCCAGTTTGTGAACCTGTCCTCGATCGCGACCCCGGTCGCCGGCGCGACCCATACCTTCCGGATCCGGATGAAGAAGACCCAGACGACGGGCGGAGTCGTCGGGATGGGGATCGGCCTCGAGATCGGCGGACTCTCTCTAGACATGAATCAGACCTTCGGCGGCGCCCTCTTCAATGATTCCTCGCCCCACGGCTGGCAGACTTTCGAGCGAGTCCTCACGCCGGCGGAGGTCGCGCAGATCGGAAGCTATGCGGGGACGAGGAGATGGGTCTTCACCGGCGGCGGCTTCGCCTCCGATGCTGACTTCTTCTGCTCCTGGGGAGAGTTCGAGATCTCCGCAACGATCGCGCAGTCGGGGGACGCCTGGGACTCGGAAGGGAAGATGCGATTCCGCGTCGAGGCGCCGACCCTCTTCGGCGGCGAAGATCGCGAGGGCGGGATTGTCGGAGACTTCGACATCTATCGCGGGAGCCTGCTCCAGACCGGGAACGATTACCTCCAGGCGAAGATCGGCGCGCTTCTGCCGGGCTACCGCGGGATCTGCTACGTCGTCGCGCGCCAGGTCTACGTCGGGACCTCGGCCTACCTCAAGCTCATCTCCTTCGTCGTCCGGCGATGCCCGAACCAACTCGGCGCGCCGGCCGAGCACGCGAACATCGGCGGGGACGCGAATCCCGCCTGTATGCTCTACGAGATCCTCACCGATACGAAATGGGGCCTCGGGATTGCGACCGGACTCATCGACTCCCAGAGCTTCCTCGGGGCGGCCCTCACGCTCTACCAGGAGAGCTTCGGGCTCTCGATGCTCGTCGACTCGGGCGCGGCAGGGAACGACCTCCTCGCCGAGATCCTCCGGCACGTCGACGGAGTCATCTACACCGATCCCCAGACCGGGCTCATCAAGCTCCGGCTCGCGCGCGCGGACTACTCCCCCGACGATCTCCCGCGCTACGACGAGACCTTCGGCGTCCGCTCCTGCCGGCTCTCGAGGCCTTCCTGGGACGAGACGAAGAACATCGTCAAGATTCGATACGTTGACCGCGGCGCGAACTACCTCGAGCGGATCGCCCAGGCCCAGGACCTCGCAAGCGTCCAGGCGCGCTCCGGCGAGACCTCGGCGGAGGAGTTTCCCTTCCGCGGGATCTCGAACGCCGTCGCGGCCCAGAAGGTCGCGGCGCGGACGCTCAAGACGACGACCTACCCTCTCGCCGCGGTCGAGCTTGAGATCTCGAGGGCGGCCTGGAGGCTCCGGCCCGGCGACGTTTTCCGGCTCACCTGGACGCCGCTCGGGATTGTCGACATGGTCGTCCGGGTCATCCGGATCGCGACCGGGGAACTCCGCGACGGGGTCATCAAGGTCGACGCCGTCGAAGACATCTTCGCCGTCTCCTGGACCGGCTACACCGAGCCGGCGGCCTCCTCCTGGGTCGACCCGATCGGATCGGTCGGGGCGCTCCTGGAGCCTCGGCTCATCGAGTGCCCCTACGCCCTCGTCGTCGGGGCCGATCGCCTCGCCCTCGCGATCGCCGGCAACGGCTCGCCGGCGGCGACCGGCTACCAGGTCTTCGCGGACCTCGACGGCGGGAGCGACTACGCCTTCACCCAAGACGTCACGGGGACGACCCCGACCGGGGTCCTCCTCGGGGGCGCCGGCTCGGGCGAGGTCTTCTGGACCGACTCGGTCCTCAGGGTCACGCCCGGGCCCGGGATGATCTCCCTCGAGCCTCCCTCGGTCGGAGCATTTTCGGCCGGCGGAGCGGTCCTCCTGATCGATGACGAGATGATCGCCTGGGGGAACGTCTCGATCGATCCGGACGGGACCTACGTCTTCACCGGATGCGTCCGCGGGGTCATGGATACCGTCCCCGCCCGGCACGCCGGCGGCTCGAGGGTCTGGTTCATCTCGAACGGGGTCGGCCTGGTCTCGAACACCGCGCTCGTCTCGGACTTCACGCTCCGAGCGAAGCTCCGGGCCCAGAACGCCCTCGCCCTCGAGTCGCTCTCGGCGGTCTCAGAGATCTCGGTCGTCCTCAACTCGAGGGCCCAGAGGCCCTACGCTCCGACCGCGGTCAAGGTCAACGGGGCGAGCTACCCGGTCCTCATCGGCGGGGCCCTCGCGATCTCCTGGTCTCATCGGAATCGGCTCGGATCCTGGATCTACGACGACGCCGGCGCGACCGCAAGCCCCGAGGCGACTACGACCTACAATCTCAGGCTCTACGATAACAACAACGTCCTCCGGAAGACCTACTCGGGGCTCACCGGAACCTCTCAGACCTGGACGACCGAAGATACCGACTCGGGCCTCGGCGCCGGCGTCCTCAATTCCCGGGTCCGCTTCGAGCTTGAGGCCGTGGTCGGCGCCCTGGTCTCCTACCAGATCATCGACTTCGTCGTCTGGCGGAACATCGAGCCGACCCAGGCGACCGGGCTCGAGGACTCGAGAAAGCGCCAGGCGCGCGCCAGGAAGAAGCGGCTCGGCCTCGGCTCTCAGTGGCACACGGGGGACGCATGAGCCAGACGCTCGACGCCCTCAAGAAAGCGCTCCCGGACTCGAGGCCCCGGGAGCAGCGGGGCCAGATCCGGACCCCTCACGGCCTGGCGAGCCCGATCTATTGCGCGAACTGTGGGAAGTTCAAGGGCTACGTCTTCGTCTCGACGGAGTTCATGTTCTATCTGTGCGACGATTGCGATAGGTTCGGGAACGGCCTCGAGATCCCGATCGTCGACGAGCAGACCGTCAAAGCGGTCAACCAGGGAGGAGACTGAGATGTTCTACTACGACGTCAACGCGGCCCAGACCTCGAACGCGAGCGCGAACACCGAGAACCAGTCGGCGCGCGCTCTCACGGTCGCGAACCAGAGAACGGCGGCGATCATGGGGCTCTACGTCGCCGCGCGCATGGCGGCGGCCGGCGGACTCGTTATGAGGCTCAAGACCGCGGCGACCCCGGGAACGGTCGGCGGAGCGACGACGCCCGGCAAGCGGGATGCGGACGCCCCCGCGGCCGCGACGACCTGGTTTACCGCTCACACCGTCGGGACGACGCTCACGACCCGGCAGATCATCGGATGCTCGGCCCAGGGCGGCTTCGGCGGCTGGTTCGCCGCGGCGATCGAGCAGGCCCTCATCCTCAAGCCGAACGGCGGGGCGAACGGAAACGCGGAGATCACGAACATCTCCGGGCTCTCCTCGACGCTCTTCGACCTCGCGGTCGAGTTCGCCGAACTGTAAACGATGACCGCGCCGCTCCCGATCTCGCGCCCGGAGTCGGGGGCGGCGCTCCCGGACACCCGAGGCCCCGACAATGTCGACGCTTCTCCAGACTCTCCGCGCCGCGAGCGGCCGGGTCTCGACCTTCAACGACAACGCGGGCCTCGGGAACGCGCTCGAGATCGCGAACACGGTCGCGGGGACGAAGGACGGGAGCCAGGCGACCTACGACGGGATCAACGACGCCGGAGACGGCTTTTCCTCATGCGACTCGGATCTCCGCTTCGAGTATACATTCGATCCGGCGACGGCGGGCGGGAGGATCGAGTTTGTCCGAATCATCTGCCGGGCGAAATACACGCAACTCCTCGCCTCCATCTCGGGAACGATCGCGGGATCGATCTCAGGGACCGACGTCGCGACCCAGGCTCTCTCGACGTTTGTCACCGACTTCCAGCACGACCGGACGACGGATCCGGCCGACGGAACTCCCTGGACGAACGCGAAGATCAACGGCAAGGTCTGGGGCGGCTTTCTCCATCTGGTCGGAAACACGGCCCTCGGGGCCGGCGAGGTTCAATGCTCCGAGCTAACGCTCGAGGTCTGGGGAACGGTCGACCCCCCGGTTCCTCTGAAAATGGGGATCGTCCATCCGATGCGTAGGATCGAGATCAGAAACCTCCGGAGCCGGCGGGAGATCGACCGGACCTCGACCAGGGTCGCGAGCGGCTTCGTCATGACCGCGGGCTATGAGACCTTCGAGCGCTCCCTCGCGGAGGGATGCCCGGTCGAGTGCTACCGCTTCGTCTCGGGCGCGACCGAGTTCCGCTACACTTCGGCAGACGAGACGATCACGCTCGCGACGGGGGCCTATGCCCCCGAGGTCGTCGTCCGAGACTCCGCGGACTTCTCCCAGGAGGACACCGCGGGGAACATTACCGTCCGGCTCGGCCGGTCGAATCCGGTCGCGCTCCTGGGCGTCTCCTACGTCCCGCCGACCCCGGTCTTCCTCACAATCTACCGGAAGCATCGCGGAGACCCCGAGACGATAATCCACTGGCAAGGCCGGGTCGTCTCCTGGAGCTTCAACGGTCCCGAGGCGACTCTCACTTGTGCCCCGATCTCCCAGATCTTCCGCCGGCGCGTCCCGGCGATCGCCTTCGAGAGTCAATGCAACTGGCATCTCTACGGGCCCGGATGCACGGTCGCGAAGGCGAGCTTCAAAGACTCGGGGACGGTCTCAGCGGTCTCGGGGGTCAACGTGAACTCGGCGGTCGCCGCGACCAGGGCCTCGGGATGGTTCCGGAACGGCTGGCTCGAGATCGCAACCGGCGAACGGCGCTTCATCGTCGACCACGTCGGAGACCTGATCGTCCTCATGAATAAGCTCCCGGCGCTCGCGGTCGGGACGGCGATCGATCTCTACGCCGGATGCGACCGGACCGAGGCCGTCTGCTCCTCCAAGTTCTCGAACCTCGTCAACCATCTCGGCTTCCCTCGAGTTCCGACTCGGAATCCCTACGGAGGAGCGATCTCATGAGCCGACGTCGTCATCGGCGGAAAGGGCGGATCAGGATGAAGCGCGAGGAAGTCTTCCGCTACGCCGGGCCCTCATCCCCGGTTCTCACGATCTCAGGGGTCACAGTCGCCGGCCCCCATGAGCGGCTCATCCTCTTCGTCGCGGCCGAGGGCGGGCCCTCGTTCGCCCTCGGTCTTCCGACCTTCCTCGGGGCGAACGCCGGGATCGGATCCCAGAGGCTCTGGTTCTCGGGAAACTACTCCGGCGCCCAGGCCTTCGCCTGGGATCCGATCGGTCCTGGGACCGGGGACATCGCGCTCAACCTCGGGAATCCGGTCCGGGGATGCCTGGTCCTCCTCACCCGCTGGACCGGCCTCAGGATTGAAGGCCCGGACCCGCTCTACCCTGGGGACGGCTACGGGCTCGGCGGGGAGACTGCCGGCACGGGGACGGAGGTCGATCTCAATCCGCTCCAGCCCTCGGTCTACGATCGCGGCTTCTTCTGGGGCGCGCTCTTGACCGAGGGGGATCCGGCCCAGGCCCCGGGGACCTGGCTCGATCAACTCTCGAACGGGGTCCGCTTCGGAGTCGACGTCGGCGGCTTCCCGATGACGGTCTCGGAGACCTACCGCACCTTCGAGGACGGGAAGAAGATCCGGAGCATGAGGAAGACCCAGATCGGCTCGAGCCTCTGGCAGGGGAACTTCATCGAGATCCCGCTCGCGACGAAGCCCTCCGAGGTCCGGGCCTTCGGAGAGTTCACGCGATCGGAGGTCTTCGCGCGGACCGGGGTCACGCTCCCGGAGGGCCCGCGGCCATGATCCGGACGCATATCATGATCCATCATTCGCTCACGGCGGACGGCCAGGAGGTCTCCTGGGGAGCGATCGAGCGCTACCATCGGGAGACCGACGGCTGGCGCGACATCGGCTACCATGCCGGCGTCGAGGAGACCGGGAGCGCGGAGAAGCTCGGAGACTACCGCTACCAGGCCCTCATCGGTCGAGCAGTCGACGAGCAGGCCTCGGCCTGCCCTCAGGGCGAGATGAATCGGGTCGCCTTGCATGTCTGCTGCGTCGGAAACTACGACCTCATCGTCCCGCCGGAAGGACTGGTCCGGGTCCTCGTCAAGCGGATCCTCCTTCCCTGGATGCGAGAGTTCTCGATCCCGCCGGACCGAATCGTCGGTCATCGCGACTTCAATCCGGCGAAGTCCTGCCCCGGGAAGCTCTTCGATCTCGACATGGTTCGGAGGCTCGTCCGGTGAGTGCGATCGATCCCGCGGGAGAGGCGCGCGGTCATGGGATCGGCGCGCTTTTCGATCGGATGCTCCAGGCCCTCGAGGAGTCGGTCCGCGTCCAGACTCGGCTCCTCATGCAGCAACGCGCGAACGGTAAGCGGCTCGCGCGACTCTTCACCGTCCTCGAGAAGAACGCGGCCGCGGCGGAGGCCGGCTGCAACGTCCGGACCGGGGAACTCAAGGATCACGTCGGCCACGTCGTCAAGCTCGAAATCGCGAACTCGACGAGATGGGAGCGCCGCTTCCTGATCCTGGTCGGGATCCTCATCATCCTCTCGAACCTCATCGGACAACCGATCGGCGAGTTCCTCGAGAGAGTCTTCAAGTTTCCGCACTAGCGGCGGAGATCACCCGGGGCGCGTCCCCCGACAACGCGGGAGGAAACAATGGAAGCGACTCTTCAAGGGATCCTGAGCTTCACGAACGACACCTTCGTCAAGACGCTCCTCCTCATGTTCGGCGGCCTCATGCTCAAGCGCTGGCCGGCCTTCGTGAACAAGGCAATCCCGACGACGAAGCTCATGATCTCGGCGGCGCTCGCGATCCTCGCGGCGCTCTTCCCGACCCAGGCGGCGACGGCGGTCCCGGCGAGCTTCGTCTTCTCGACGTTCGCCGGCGCTCCGCTCTACGCGACGGCCTCCTGGACTTCCCATCTCGGCTCGGTCGTCTCGAACACGCTGGTCCCGCTCGCCTTCGCGATCGCGGCTCATAGCGGGCCGAAGAACACCGGGGAATGGATCAAGCTCGGGGTCGGCTTCTTCTGGCCTGGCGGCCGGCCGGCGGGACGATAGGAGATCTCCTCTTGCGTCCCGCGGTCCGGATGGTCTAGCTTTCCGGATCGCGGGGCTCGAGGCTCCGCGAAGTCGAAACACTTGGACGGAGGCCCGACGTTGAAGAGGCACGATCGGAGATGGTCTACTCCTTTCGGTTCCTTCGTTTCCTCGTATGGAGTCGCGCGGCTACGGCAGGATCTCGCGCAAGCGGGATTCCGCCTTCATCCGACAACGATCTACCGCTGGATCGCCGGAGCATCTTCGCCGGCAAGTAGTCGAGCGATCACGCTCGAGATCGTGAAGCTCGGGGCCGGCCGCATCTCTGCCGAGGACGTCCTCCGCCACCGATCGGAGGCTCGTCATGATGGAAGCAGTCGGCAGAGCATTACGGGGAACGGAAGAATCGCCGAGGGGGCTCGAGCCTAGAGACGTCGCCGCGATCCTCGGGCTCTCGAGGGGGCGCGGCCCCGTCCAGGTATGGGAGAGGGCGACCGGCTCTCCCTTCGCGTTCGCGTCTGCATCGGAACTCGATGAGCTTCGCTGGAAGCAGCGACTCGAGCCGCTCATCGTCGAGCGCTATCAGGAAGAGACCCATCGGATCGTCTCGATCCGGAAGCGGATCTTCCCCCCATCGGACCTCGAGGCCCCGTTCCTCTTCGCCGACGTCCAGCATCTCCTCGCCCCGGAAGAGATCGGCGTCTCCTTCAAGATCCTTAGGACCTTGCGGGGCTATGGTTCGCCCTCGAGACCCGAGCCCTCTCCCGAGGCCTGGGCCGAGGCCCAGGTTCTCCTCTGGATGACCGGCTTCTCGGTCTGGCACGTCGCGGCCCTCGTCGCCGGATTCGACCTCAGGATCTTCCAGGTCCTATCGGATCCCGAGGCCCAGACCTTCATCATCGACTACGCCGCGGACTGGTATCGGCGGCACGTCGAGGGCGGGGAGAGGCCCGAGACCCCGGGGGCCGGAGCCGCGGCGAACGCCTGGGCGAACCAGGCCTTCTCGATGCGCGCGGCGGCTCCGATCATGGAGGCCGACCCCGAGGCCGAGTCCCTCGCGGATTCCTACTTTCGCGCGGTCGGCGCGATCGAGCTTCTCGAGGTCGTTCGCCAGGCCTCGGCCCGCGGGCTCTACAACCGGATCTCCGAAGGCGCGGTCCTCCGCGGGGGGGACTGGAGCGCTCGTCTCGATCGGCAGGCGACAACAAACCACGAAGCCCTCGCCGGACTTTGCCTCGAGAAGCTCTCCCAGGTCGGCGCCTTCGAGAACGGGCTCACGGTCCAGGGGCTCTTCGATCAGGCGAGCCGCTTCGTCCCCTCGAAGCTCGTCGTCGAGCGCTCGGTCGTCGACGAGTGAAGACCGCGCCTTGCCGAGGATGCGGGAAGGAGATCCTCTGGGGAGTCGACCCCGAGACGGGGAAGTCGATCCCGCTGGATCCTCGAGCGCCGGTGTATCGGGTCGAAGGGACGGGCTCTCACGTCTCGGCGATCCGGGATCGTTCCGCTCTCGTCTCTCATTTCGCGACCTGCCCGAAGGCCTCGAGCTTCTCGGGATCGCGCAAGAAAGGAGGCCGGAAGTCTTCGATCGACGCTGGACCCGCTCCCGATGTCCCCCCTCACTAGGAAAGGGCTCCGATCATGGAGTTCGGCCTGGTCGTTCTTCTGCTCGATCTGCTTTGGTGGATTCGCCGCTAGGGTAGGACGAGAGAACCGTCGGGGGCCCGATGAGCCGAGGGCCCCCGAACGAAAGGAGCGCTCGATGGAGTTCGCGCTGGTCGTTCTCTTCATCGATCTCCTCTGGTGGATCCGCCGCTAGTCGGCGAGTCCTCGAGAGTCGCTTCAAAGCGGGGCCCCAGGGTCGGGGCCCTGCTCTTCCGGCAGGGAGGAGAATGTCGTCTCAACCGATTCCAGCGGGGGCGAGAGGCCTCGAGCTTCACTGGCAGGAACGACGGATGCTCGATCGTCTGGCGAGGACCCTCATCATGGTCCGCGCCGGCGCCGAACTCGTCGCCGAGAGTCCTGAGAAATGGCGGGGGACCTGCCAACGATGCCGGCGGATCCAGAATCTCTCATGGTGTCACGTCTTCACCCGCGGGGCCTGGTCGGTCCGATGGGATCCCGAGAACTCCTGGGCATGGTGCCGAGGATGTCACCGCTACCTCGATCAGCATTGGGACGCGAAAATGGATTGGATCATCGGGAAGATCGGGAAGGACCGATTCGAGCTTCTAAGGATCCGCAAGGGTCCGGGGCGCGGCCGGGACTATGCGGCGACGAGGATCTATCTCGAGCAGGAGATCCGGAAGATCAGAGGGGCGGCATGACCGCGACCGGGTCGTTCGCGAAGGTCTACCAGAAACTCTGGGACGGAACGCTCGGACCTCCGACTCCGCCGAGCGGCTGGCAGGTCCTCACGGTCCTCCTCGCGCATTGTAACGCCCAGGGGATCGTCGACATGACTCCGAGCGCGATCGCGAATCGTTCCGGGATGACTCTCGAGGCCGTCCAGGAAGGACTCAGGATCCTCGAGGCTCCCGACCCGGAGAGCCGGACCCCGGACAACGAAGGCCGGCGGATCGTCCTCATCGATGAGCATCGGACCTGGGGATGGAGGATCGTGAATCATGAGGTCTATCGATCCTCGTCGGATGCTCAGAGGCAAGCGGACTTCCGCGCCCGGCATCTCGAGACCGTCCGGGAGGCCGAGCGCCAGAGATCCAGGGCCCGGCGAGCGGAGGCGACCGTAACGCGACCGTCACGCCCCCTAACGGTCCCTCACCAAGCAGAAGCAGAAGCAGAAGCAGAAAGGAAGAACCAGGAGGAGGGCGGGGAGCGATCCCAGACGATGCTCGAGGGCTTCCAGGAGGCGGAGAAAGTCGCTTCCAGGGTCGAGGCCTGCTCCGCGGCCGTCGAGTTCTCGAGGATCCGATTGAAAGACGGCTCCGATCATGTCGTCACGGTCGCGGACCGGGAACGCTACCTCAGGACCTTCCCGAAGGTCGACGTCGACCAGGCTCTCCGGACGATGGAGGCCTGGGCCCTGGCGAATCCGGCCCTCAGGAAGACGAGGCGCGGGGTCGAGCGCTTCGTGACTGGCTGGCTCGCCGGGGATGCAAACGACGCCGCGAGGGGGGCTCCGGCGAGGGGCTTCAATCCCCGCCGGCAGGCCGACGAGAGCTACGTCGACCGCAATCTCGCGGGAGGGGGCGGAGAATGACCGCTCCGGTCCACGCCGGCCAGGTCGCGGCCGCTTTCCTCGAGACGCTCGGGAAGAGCCTCCAGGCCTTCCCCTGCCCCGACTGCGGGGAGACCTACCAGGGCTTCGAGGGATCCGGCGGGGGGCCTTGCGACCGATGCCTGGAGCGCTCCAGGATCGACCGGGAGATCGCCCCGATCCTGGCATCGTTCGAGGCTCACGTCCTGGGCTTCATGAAGCGGGCGGGGCTCTCGAGCCGGGAACTCACGGCCAGGAGGGCCCAGATCCCCCCAGGGCTCGCGAAGATCCTCTTCCGGGACGAGACCGAGGTCTCCCGCCGAGTCCGGGCCATGCTCGACCCCGCCGGCCGGCTCGAGGGCTTCGGCCTCACCGGGGACACCGGCACGGGGAAGAGCTACGCCCTCGGCTCCCTCTTCATGGCGGCCGCTCACGCCCGGCTCCGGCCAGCGCTCGAGGCCCAGGGGAAGCGGGCCCTCGCGGACGTCTGGCTCACCTGGGCGAAATGGCCCGAGATCGTGACGAGGTTCCGCGGGATCGCCGGCGATGAGGGCGGGCTTCGGAGGGTCGAGGCGGAGATGGTCCGGCTCGGGGCCTCGAAGTGTCTGGTCCTGGACGACCTCGGGGCCGAGCGCTTCGTCGGGGCCTCCTACGCCGAAGACTGGATGGCTTCTCAACTGGACCTCCTCGTCGACCGGCGCTACAACGAGCAGAAGCCGACCTGGTTCACGACGAACCTCGGCCCTCGGGAGTTCATCGCGCGCTATGGGGCGAGACTCTTCTCGAGGCTCGCCTCGGAGAACATCCTGGTCCGAGTCCCGACGATCGGGGACCTCAGGCTCGCGAGAGATCGGCCCGGATGACGAGGAAGGATGCTCAGGACCGAGCGCGGGACATTCTCGGAACGCGGACGCTCGCGACGGTCGTCCAGGGGCGCTTCCTCATCGTCGCCGAAGAGGAAGGAAAGCTCAGGATCGCATCATGCGGGGCCTCATGGGACGAGGCGATCGAGAAGCTCACGAAGAAGGAATAGACCCCGGAGGAGAGCATGGATCCAAAGAAGATCACCCTCACCGAACTCGCCGACGGAGCGGCCGAGGAGATGTTCCAGATCGCCTTCGCCGAACTCCTGGAGAACGTCGACGATCCCTCGACGCCCTGGAAGGCACGTCGGCGCGTGACTCTGACATTCGATCTCGTCATCGATGAGACGAGAAAGGAAGGCCAGATCGTCGTCGGATGCCTCCGGAAGATGCCCGAAGCTCGCCCGACCATCACGCGAGTCCATCTCGGCCGGCATCAAGGCACGCTCGCGGCCGTCGAAGCCCTCCGTCAGGAGAATCTCTTCCCCGAGCCGGCGGGTCGTCCGCGGGAGGTTTCCGCGTCATGAGCCCGATCGGAGGAGATGGGAGCTTCATCCGGGAACTCGCCGGCTATATGAAGGAGCCGATCTGGCTCAAGCGGGGCGAAGGCGATTCGGGACTCTTCGCGGCGCCGAACGACTGGAAGATCGTCGAGCCTCCGGCGCCGGCCTCGCCCCAGGCGATCGAGCTTCACACTCTGACCGGCGTCCGGGACTACATCGAGGCGGCGGTCGATGGGCTCGAGCCCGGGGAGCTTATGATCCACGTCCAGACCCCGACCGCGGTCCGGATCGTCGAGGCCCTCGAGGGCGAGAAGCAGAGATTCCGGCGGAAGGTCTACGTCGCGGCGAACGCCCAGGCCCCGGAGTTCAAGGTCAACGCCTTCTCGCCGGCCGAGGAGTTCTTCATCCGGATCCAGACGCTCACCGAGGACACGCTCGACCGGGCGAAGCTGCTCGAGTTCATCTCTTCGATCAGGGACTCGAAGGTCGAGGAATGGGGCGACGACGGGATCTCTCAGGAGGTCAAGACGGCGCGCGGGATCACGCGGATCGACCGAACGAAGGTTCCGAGCCCGGTCATCCTGAGACCGTTCCGGACCTTCCTCGAGGTCGAGCAACCCGAGAGCCCCTTCGTCCTCCGGATGAAGTCGGGGAACGACGACATCGAAGACCCGCGGCCGAGGATCGGCCTCTTCGAGTGCGACGGCGGCAGATGGAAGAACAAGGCGATCGAGTCGATCGGGGTCTGGATCCGCGAGAAGATCCCGACGGTCAAGGTCGTCTCGTAGCATGGGCCGGAGAGGGTCGGTTCACTTGGATCTGACTCAGGACGAAGCCCGGGAGCTTCACGCTTGGCTCCGGGCCCTGGCGGATCTCAGGCCCGACCCTCATCCGACAACCGGCCGGCGGATCCTCCATCGTCTCCTCGAGAAGCTCGAGGGGGTGAGGAAGGACCGGCGCCGGAGGACGCTTCGGCAAGAGATCATCGAAGGCCTCGAAATGACCCAGGGGAGGCGAACGTGAACATCCGACTCCAGATCGACGTCTCGGTTCTCGAGGATCGATTCCGAAGCCCGGAGAAGAAGATCGCCTACGCCGTCGCGAACGCGATCAATAAGACCGCGAAGCTCGCCCAGAGGGCGATCCAGCTTCACGCCGGGGACATCTTCAAGATCCGGCGGCCGGACTTCATCAAGCGGCAGGTCGCGATCCTCAAGCCCTTCGCCTCGGCCTCCCAGGGCCGGCCCTTCGCCGAGATCGCCGTCGGCCAGAAGCCGAGGCTCCTGCTCCCGATGTTCGAGCAGGGGGGCTCGAGGAGCGGCTTCGTCGGGAAGAACGTCGCCGTCCCCTTCATTGGCGGAGCGCGGCTTTCGCCGGAGTCCCAGGTTCCGGAGTCCCTCACCGTGAAGGGACTCAAGATCCGCGCCTTCTCGGGCGGAAAGAGGCTCACGAAGAGAACCAGACCAGGCGCCGCGGGCGCGAAGCAATACAAGGGACTCCTCGGGAGCTACCTCGTTCCGGAGGTCGGGATCTTCCAGCGGATCGGGCGGGCGATTCGAGGGAAAATCCTCTACGCCTTCGCGCGCCAGGTCAGGATCCCCGCCGGCCTCGACTTCGTCGACACGGTCCAGGGGATCGCCGATCGCAACTTCGCGAAGTTCCTCCGCGAGGAGATCTCGGCGGCCGTCGCTTTCAAGGGGAGGGCCAGATGAGGACCTGGCCCATCTCGAGCCCGTCGGGGGCGAGCTTCTGCCGATGCGGTCTCAGAATGATCGAGGCGCCGGCCCCGGCGCCGACGATCGAGCAGATCAGAAAGAACCAGAGAGGACCCTATTCCCATCGGCTCACCTGCCCGAGGCGCCGATGGTGGAGGCCCTTCCACGACTCCCTCCTCGTCACTCGGGACGGAGTCAAGCTCAACGAGGCTTTCCTATGAGCGACGTCCGGATCAACGGGAGGGTCTATCGTCTGGTCCCGGCGCTCGAGAACGTCGACGTCGGGGCGCCTTGTGGGCCGGGCGACGTCCGAAGGGGCGACCGAACCTACCACCGCATCGAGAACGGAAAACCGGCCGGATCGATGAGGCTCCAGATCGAGATCGACTGCTTCCAGGCGAAGATCCACGCCGAGATCAGAGGATGCCCGAAGGAAGACGCGGAGGTCATGCTTCTCTCGATGGCTCAGACCCTCAAGAAGCTCGGGGGGAGGAACATCGTAGGGGGCCTGGTAGAGGTCAACGAACCAGGAAGGAGCAACTAACGTGCCGACATTCCTCGGGGCTATCCTGGGCCGGCGCTACTTCGAGGCGAGCGCGGTCGAATGGGAGACGATCGCGTTCTTCCATCCTGAGATCCGACAGGGCGAGCCCTGGTTTCAGGTCGAGGACGTCATCGTCATCGAACCAGGAAAGGCGAGGGCCTGCATCGAGGCTCGCTTCCGCTCTCCGCTCCCGATCGATCCCTCCCTTCCGTCTCAAGTCCTTCCCCTGACTGCATACGGGACCAGCATCCGAGGGCCCGAGGTCTCAGGCGGGGGACCCCTGCCGGCGAGCCTAGTCTACAAGGCGGGGCGCCTGGTTCGGATCGTCTCTCCGGAGATGAAGATCATCGACATCGACGAAGAGGGGAACGTCGCCTTCAAGACGTTCGAGGAGGCGGGGGCTAAGTGGCTCAAGGGTAAAGACATCGGATCCGAGATCGCGGGTCCTTCCCCGACCTCGGCTCACGGGTAACGGCGGC
>Ga0255338_1001598_pt1 | contig 40976 bp, 33 predicted proteins | sample MeOH1_35cm_T4_19_FD_203715 | JGI IMG/M metagenome (GOLD analysis project Ga0255338, IMG submission 203715) | Sandy soil microbial communities from University of British Columbia, Vancouver, Canada - MeOH1_35cm_T4_195 | ecosystem: Engineered > Artificial ecosystem > Sand microcosm > Unclassified ... | reverse complement strand
CGGCGTGGGATCCGGGCTGGGCGTGGGCGTCGGTGTCGGCGTCGGGTCCGGGGCGGCCGCGGGAACGGCGTACACGACGTTGGAGAAGAGGTCCGTCGAGACCGCGATCCCCTTCGCGGCCTGCGCCCGGAAGGCGTACTGGCGGCCGTTCTCCAGGTTCGACACCGCCGCGCCGCCGCTCCCCCCGCCCATGATGGCCCCCGGGATCGCCGTCCAGGCGCCGTCCGTGGTCACGTCGCGGTACCAGAGATACTCGCGGTCGGCTCCCGGCGGGGACACCCAGGTCAGCGTCACGGCCGCGTCACCGGGCTGGACATCGAGGGCCGGTGGCACCCGCGGCCCCAGCGGCACGTCCGGGATCGGCTGGACGGCCGGGTCGCCGAGCCCGATCTCGTGGAAGGTGTCCTCGATCGCCGCGGCGATGTGCATCTCGCCGCGAGCGTTCGGGTGCCAGCCGTCCCACGTGTCGGGGGTGCCCGCCCAGAACCGCATCGGGTCGGCCAGAACGACCCGGCTCTCTGCCGTCGACCAGGTCGGGACCGCGGCGGCCAGCCTGGTGTTGTACTCCGGCACCGTCGCGGGCAGCTGCGTGGTCGGCAGCGTCACCATGACCACGGTGACACGGGGGTTGGCGGCGCGGATCTCGTCGAGGAACGCCTTGGCCCGCGCGAGCACGTCGTCGACGGTGGCGCCCTTGCGCAGGTCGTTGGCGCCGACGAGCTGGATCACCACGTCGGGGTGGTAGCTGCTCACCGCCCAGTTGATGCCGCTCGAGGACTCTGGCGAGATCTTCGGCGGCGCCAGCATGCTCTCGTAGGTGGAGCCGCCCATCGCGTAGTGCGACTGGTCGAAGCACGGGTCGGCGTAGTCGTGGTTGCCGAAGACGTTGGTGAGGTTGTCGTACATGAAGTCGAACGGGCCGACGAAGTCGACGTCGGTCCCGCTGGCCCGCAGGTGCTGCCAGAGCCGGTAGCGCCAGGTCCAGTCGCCGCTGGATCCCTGGGTGATCGAGTCGCCCGCGGCCAGGACGCGGGTCGCGCTCGCAGCCGGGGTGAGGTCCGGGCAGGAGGCAGCCGCCGCCGGGTGCGGGGCCGCCACGAGGACGGTTCCCGAGACCAGCGCGATCAGGGCGGTCACCGCGCAGGCGACCGCGAGCCTTCCGTGCCCCACGCCGGGATCCTAGGACACCGACACCGGGGTCGTCCTCCCGGGAAGCCCCGGGACGGCCGCGAGCCCGGACCCCCTGGCGGAGGTCCGGGCTCGTCGTGCGGTGCCAGCGGAGGTCAGGAACCGCCGCCGGTGAGCTTCTCGCGCAGCGCCTGCAGCGCCTCGTCGGAGGCCAGCGAACCGCCCTCGTCGGAGTCGCCGGTGCCGGCGGTGCTGGAGTAGGACGTCGCCTCCCCGGCCTCGACCTCGGCCTGCTTGGCCTCGGCCTGCTGCTTGACGTGGGCCTCCCAGCGAGCGTGCGCCTTGGCGTACTGCTCCTCCCACACCTTGCGCTGCTCGTCGTAGCCCTCGAGCCACTCGCCGGTGTCGGGGTCGAAGCCCTCGGGGTAGATGTAGTTGCCCTGCTCGTCATACGTGGCCGTCATGCCGTACAGCGTCGGGTCGAACTCCTCGACCTCGCTGGCGGTGGCGGTCTCGTTGGCCTGCTTGAGCGACAGCGAGATCCGGCGACGCTCGAGGTCGATGTCGATGATCTTGACCATGACGTCGTCGTTGACCTGGACGACCTGCTCGGGGATCTCGACGTGACGCTCGGCGAGCTCGGAGATGTGCACCAGGCCCTCGATGCCCTCCTCGACGCGGACGAACGAACCGAACGGCACCAGCTTGGTGACCTTGCCCGGGACGATCTGGCCGATCTGGTGGGTGCGGGCGAAGTGCTGCCACGGGTCTTCCTGGGTCGCCTTCAGCGACAGGGAGACGCGCTCGCGCTCCATGTCGACGTCGAGCACCTCCACGGTGACCTCGTCACCGACGGTGACGACCTCGCTCGGGTGGTCGATGTGCTTCCAGGACAGCTCGGAGACGTGCACCAGGCCGTCGACACCGCCGAGGTCCACGAACGCACCGAAGTTGACGATCGAGGAGACCACACCCTTGCGGATCTGGCCCTTCTGCAGCTGGGTGAGGAAGCCGTGGCGGACCTCGGACTGGGTCTGCTCGAGCCACGCACGACGCGAGAGCACGACGTTGTTGCGGTTCTTGTCCAGCTCGATGATCTTGGCCTCGAGCTCCTTGCCGACGTACGGCTGGAGGTCGCGCACCCGGCGCATCTCGACCAGCGACGCGGGCAGGAAGCCACGCAGGCCGATGTCCAGGATCAGGCCGCCCTTGACGACCTCGATGACGGTGCCGGTGACGACGCCGTCCTCTTCCTTGACCTGCTCGATGGTGCCCCAGGCGCGCTCGTACTGGGCGCGCTTCTTGGACAGGATCAGGCGGCCTTCCTTGTCCTCCTTCTGGAGGACGAGGGCCTCGACCTTGTCGCCGACCTGGACGACCTCATTGGGGTCCACGTCGTGCTTGATCGAGAGCTCGCGCGAGGGGATGACGCCCTCGGTCTTGTAGCCGATGTCGAGCAGGACCTCGTCGCGGTCGACCTTGACGATCGTGCCGTCGACGATGTCGCCGTCGTTGAAGTACTTGATGGTCTCGTCGATGGCGGCGAGGAAGTCCTCCTCCGACCCGATGTCGTTGATCGCGACCTGGGGGGCGTCGGAGAGAGTGGGGGTGATGGTCATAGGGGAATGGATCCTCGAAGTGGACAGGTGTCGTGCGGGCGCGCGGCGAAGCCCTTCCGCCGTCAGGCGACCACTGGAGCGGCCACCATCACGAAGACCTCGGTCTTCGTCCGTCCGTCACGTGCGCACGGACAACAGCGAGCGAGAGACTGCTATGTCTGAGACTCAGGCAGACTTCTGGCGCACCTGACAGGGTACGGCGTCGCGCCTGCCCCCGTCCAACCGCGGTGGGCCCCGGGTGCGATCATCGTCGCATGACTGCCGCCCACCGACCCGTCCGCGCCGAGCGCCGGCCCGTCGATGAGCACGACTCCCTCACCGCGAACCGCGCCGACTGGGACCGCTACGCCGACGAGTACCAGGCCACCCACGGCGAGTTCCTCGGCGACGCCGGCTTCCTCTGGGGACCCGAGGGCGTCCGCGAGGACGACCTGCACGCGCTGGGCGAGGTCGCCGGCCGACGGGTGCTCGAGCTGGGCTGCGGCGCCGGCCAGTGCTCCCGCTGGGTGCTCGCCCACGGCGGTCACCCGGTCGGGCTGGACGTCTCCCTGCGCCAGCTCCAGCACAGCCGCCGGATCGACCTCGACCTGGGCACCTCGGTGCCGACCGTCTGCGCCGGTGCGGCGGCCATCCCGTTCGCCGACGCCGCGTTCGACATCGTCTTCTCGGCCTTCGGGGCGCTGCAGTTCATCGCCGACGCCGACGCGCTGATCGCCGAGATCGCGCGGGTGACCCGGCCCGGTGGGCGGCTGGCCTTCTCGGTCACGCACCCGACCCGGTGGATGTTCCCCGACGACCCGGGCGAGGGCGGCCTGGTCGCCAGCCAGTCCTACTGGGACCGCACCCCGTACGTCGAGGTCGACGACGAGACCGACGAGACGTCGTACGTCGAGCACCACCGCACCCTCGGCGACTGGGTCCGGGCCCTCGCCTCGGCGGGCTACCGGCTGGTCGACCTGGTCGAGCCGGAGTGGCCCGAGGAGCACGACCGGGTGTGGGGCGGCTGGAGCCGGGTCCGCGGCCTGCTCACGCCGGGCACGGCGCTGTACGTCGCCGAGCTCGCCTGAGATCGCACCCGGGGAGACCCCGGGACGAGTCGTGGCCGGCCCGGTCCCAGGACCAGGCCGGCCACGACGTCTGCGGAGCTCAGGCGGTGGCGTCCTCGTACTCCCGGGCGTGCTCACCCGACGCATCGACGCGCCGGCGCGCCAGGGTGAGGCCGAGGAACAGCAGGAACACACCGAGCACCAGGCTGGCCAGCGGCACCGTGGTGTGCACCAGGCGCAGCATCCGGCCCTCCGAGCCGTACTTGTCGGCGTTGTGCTTGACCGTGGCAGAGTCGTACTGGGTGTTCACCTTGGTCAGCGTCAGCCGCGGCTGGCCGTCGTAGTTCAAGGTGTCCAGCACCTGCTCGGACCGCTTCAGGATCACGCCGGTGTTCGGCTCGACCCACAGCTTGCGGACGACCGAGTACATCTCGTCGGCGGTGACGTTGTCGGTGCCGTCGAGGCCGAGGAGGTTGAGCGGGATCTCCTGCGTGCCCACCTTGGTCGGCTCGGTGGTGTTCTCGAAGGTGAAGACGTCGACACCCTCGACCGAGCCGGTGCCGGTGTACCTGATCGGGGTGGCGTCCTTCAGGGTCGCGTCCCAGAACTGGTAGGTCTTCTTCTCGGTCGGGATCGGGAAGATCGCGACCAGGCCCTTGTGCCTGACCGGCGTCTGCACGCCCTCGGTGTTCGACAGGAACTCGCCACAGCAGTTCACCGCCTCGCCGGTGCGCTGGTCGAACGCCATCCGCTCGACGTCGCGCGAGCGCATGACGCCGTCCGAGGACTTGGTCGAGGTGGAGTTCACGTAGATCACGGTGCCGTTGCCGGCCTTGTCCGCCGCCTTGGTGTCACCGATGGTGCGCACCGTGGTGGTCAGGTCGGTGGTGATCTCCTTGAACGTGTTGATGTCGAAGATGGTGGCGTCCGGACCGACCAGGGTCGTCACGCTCTTCTGCGCGGCGGGTGCGACCGCAACGCGTGGATAGGCGTACCAGCGCACCATCGGCGCCAGCACGATCAGGAACGCGCCCAGCGCGATCAGGACAACACTCAATTTGCGCACGAAAGCGCTCCCTCCCAGGAAAAGCGACGCAGGCTCCCATCCCGCGGCGCGCCTGCAATGTACCGCACGTCACACACACTTCGGACTGGTTCGTGGGCAAGGATCCCGAAATGTGACCTGTGAGTAGCAAAGGGGCCGGTGGGCTCAGCGCGGGTCCACCGATGGCCGCCGTCGCACCACGATCCAGAGGTTCCAGGTCACCAGCTCGCGCACGCCGGGGACCCGCAGCAGGAACGCCGTCCACCGGGGCAGGTACCGGGGGCGCAGGTCGAGCACCTCGAGGTCGGGCCGGCGGCGCAGCCAGCGCAGGCCGTCGCGCACCGAGGCCGGGTACATCGACCGGCCGTAGACGTTCTTCGGGGGCCTGCCGTGCTTGCGCTCGTAGCGGCGGGCCGCGCGGTGGCCGCCGAGCAGGTGCCAGGGCGAGGTCTCGTGGCCGCCCCAGGGGCCGAGCCAGATCGTGTAGGAGAGCACCGCGATCCCGCCCGGGCGGACCACGCGCACGATCTGGTCGGCGACGGCGCCGAGGTCGGGCACGTGCTCGAGGAGGTTGGACGAGAACGCGAGGTCCACCGAGGCGTCGGCCAGCGGCGCCTGCTCGGCCAGGCCGACCACCGATCCCGGCGTACGACGTCCGTGCAGCCGGATCTCGTCGAGGTCGGCGTCGACCAGCACGGTCCGGGCGCCGGCCTTCCGGAAGGCCTGCGAGTAGAAGCCCGGTCCGCCGCCGAAGTCGGCGACCGTGCGGCCGGCGAGGTCGACGTGCTCGCCGACCAGGTCCACCGCGTCGTCGGCGATCAGGCCGTAGAAGCCCTCGGGGTCGGTCTGCTCGGTCAGGAAGGACCGGAACAACCGCACGGAGCGGGCTAGACCGAGACGACGTGCCGACCTGCGGGCACGGGCGGAAGCGGCAGTCCGGACCATCTCGAAATGCTAGCCTTGTCCGAATTCGGTATCGCACCGGGGAGGGAGAACCACAGTGCGAGCCTTTGGGAGGTACGTCCGGCATGCCCGCAGGTCGCCACGGCGACACGTGGTCGTGCTGAACTGGCGCGACCCGTGGCACCCCGAGGGCGGGGGCTCGGAGCTCTACGTCCAGCAGGTGGCACAGCGGATGCGCGACGCCGGCATGCAGGTGACCTGGGTGACGGCGCGCTACCCCGGCGCCGTGGCCGACGAGGTCGTCGACGGCATCCGGTACCTGCGCCGCGGCGGGCACCTCACGGTGTACCCGTGGGTGGCATGGCTGTTCGCCTCGGGCCGGCTCGACCGGCTCGCCGGCCGGTTCGACAGCGTGCTCGAGGTGCAGAACGGGATGCCGTTCCTGGCCTCGTGGCTCACCCGCCGCAGGGTCGTCGTGCTGGTCCACCACGTGCACCGCGAGCAGTGGTCGGTGGTCGGCCCGGTGCTGGCGAAGGTGGGCTGGTTCCTGGAGTCCCGCGTCGCGGTGCTCGCGAACCGCGGACACCGCTACCTCGCCGTCTCCGACGTCACCCGCCGCGAGCTCACCGAGCTCGGCGTCCGCGCCGGCGACATCGAGCTGGCCCACAACGGCCTGCCGCCGGTCCCGGAGTACACCACCGGGCCGCGTCGCGACGAGCCGACCCTGGTGGTGCTCAGCCGGCTGGTGCCGCACAAGCAGATCGACCACGTGATCCGGGCGCTGCCCGCCCTCGCCGGGGAGTTCCCCGACGTCCGGCTGCGGGTGATGGGCGACGGCTGGTGGGCCGAGGAGCTGCACCGGCTCACCGCCGAGCTCGGGCTCACCGACCGGGTGACGTTCCTGGGCCACGTGACCGACCGGGTGAAGTTCGAGGAGCTCAACCGCGCCTGGGTGCACGTGCTGCCGTCGGTCAAGGAGGGCTGGGGCCTCTCGATCGTCGAGGCCGGCCGGGCCGGAACTCCCTCGGTCGCCTACGCGTCCGCCGGAGGTGTCGCCGAGGCGATCCTCGACGGGGTCACCGGCCTGCTCGCCGCCGACGAGGCCGACCTGACCGACCGGATCGCCGTGCTGCTGCGCGACCCGCTGCTGCGCGAGGACCTCGGCAACAAGGCGTGCATCCGCTCCGGGGAGTTCACCTGGGAAGCGGCCGCGACGACCGCGATCGCCGCGCTCGAGGGCTGAGCGACAGACGACGACGGCGGCCCCGGGAAGTCCCGGGGCCGCCGTCGTGCTGTGCGGGTCTGGTGTCGCGGGTCAGTCGGCGTAGTGCGGCTGGCTGACGTTGCTGACGTTGGCGGTGGTCTCGTTGGGCTGGGTGACGTCCTGGGCCACCTGGGTGGCACCCGCGGTCAGCACGGCCGCCGCAACAGCACCTGCCACGGCAGCGGTCGCGACCACACCGGTCGTCGCCACTGCGCCACCCGCACCTGCTGCGGCCGCACCTGCGCCAAAGCCAAAGATCGAAGACATGGTTTCCCTCACCTGTTGTCGGCGTCATCGCCGTTGATACTGCTCCCGCGCCGATCGTACCCGATCGGGCCGCCCGGTTTGCGGTGAATCATCAGGACGGCGCCGAGCAGGACCGTGACCAGGGCCAGGACGTCGGCGGCGACGATCAGCGCGCGGTGCGGGGACCGGCTGGCCCGGCCGTGGTGGCCGAGGTCGACGAGCAGCAGCTCCCGACCGTCGTGGAGCACCGTGCCCGCGGGCAGGGCGATCTCGACCGCGCTCGGCGCGGTCCGCTCGACGAGCAGGTAGCGCACGCCGGCCGCCGCGAGCACCGGCCCGAGCGGCCGTCCCTCGGCGACGGCACGGCCGATCAGGGCCGCCGCGCGGTCCTCGCCCCGGACGGTGACCTTGTCGCTGAGCGCCAGGTCCTCGCTGACCACGACCTGGCCGGGGAAGAACCGGATCGCCGGGTCGAGCGCGGCCCGGCGGTCGTTCCACGGCAGTCGCTGGTACGCCGACCACGGCAGCACCGCGGTCCGCCGGTCGCCCGCCGGCTGGTGGTCCAGAAGGGTGCGCACCGTGCACCACTCGTCGGGGTAGTCGGCCGGGACGAACCGTCCGGACAGGCCCCAGACCAGGCTCGGCAGGAGGACCACCGGGGCCAGGGCGAGCGCGACCAGCACGGACGTCGACGGGAGCTCGGGACGGCGACGCAGTCGGCGGCCGGTGCCCTCGACCAGCAGGGCGAAACCGAGCGCCACCACCAGCACGAACGGCATCAGCCACTTCTGGGAGTCCCGCCACAGGCCCGCCCCGGGAACGGCCTCGACCAGGTCGGTGACCAACCGCTCCCCCGCGCCCGTGGCCGGCAGGCCCGCCACGACCAGCCCGAGGATCGCGAGGCCGGCCAGCCGGGTCGGCACCAGGGCCGGCCCGACACGGTGCCGGCGGGCAGCCGCGACGAAGGCAGCCAGGGACCCGACCACGAGCACCACCATGGCCGCGACCAGGAGACCGGCGTCGCGCTCGGCGGGTGCCACCGCCTGCTTCCAGATCCCGCCGAGGGTGAGGAGCGACCCCCAGACGCCCACGGGTGCGTCCGCACGAGCCGCGAAGGCCGCCACGCCGGAGCTGTCGGAGGTGCCCAGGTCGTTGAGCACGCCGGGGGCGAGCCACGGCAGGTTCACGAGCACGGCCGCTGCGGCGACGGCAAGGCCACGGCGCGGGCGCCGGCGCTCGGCCACGACGACGACCGCCACCAGTGCGGCCAGCAGCCCGCCGGTCGGGCTCCCGACCGCCGCGACGGCAAGGAGGAGCACGAGCCGCCCGGTCGCCCGCGGCGCGTCCCGGCGTACCTCGACGGCGGCAGCCACCACCCAGGGCAGGGTGGCGTACCCGGCCAGCAGCCCCCAGTGGCCGATCGCGAGGCGCTCGAACACGTAGGGGTTCCAGACGTAGAGCACGGCGCCGGCCAGGGCCGCAGGAGTGGAGAGCTCGCCGACCAGCCGCGCCAGCCGGAGCACGCCGAGCCCGGCGAGCACGAGGATCCCCAGGAGCACCAGCTTTTGCAGGAGGTCGCCGGGGAGGACGTGTCCCAGCACCGAGACGACCGCGTCGGCAGGGACGGCCCGGGGCACCGACCCGTCCAGGCCCAGCCAGGCGGGTTTCCAGGGCTGGTCGGGGACGAAGGTCATGTCACCCACGAGGACGTAGCCGCGGGAGAACAGCACCGGGCCGAGGGCGAGGACAGCCAGCACCAGGATCGCCACCGCGGGGCCGGCGCGACGTGACCGACCCACGACGAGGTCCGCCCGCGCGCTCACGGGGACGCCTGCCCCGATGCCGCTCGCAGCATCGTCGGTGCGGGCGACGGGAGCCAGGCCGCGACGAACAGGCCGACCCCGGTGGCGGCGACCAGGTCGGTCCACACCGGCGGCAGGCCCGGGTCGGACGCGGCGGCCGCGATCCCGGCGGCCACGCCGGCGAGTGCCACCACACCCCCGGCCAGCCACCCGGGCGGGACGAAGTACCGGCGGCCGAGCAGGCCGAGCACGACGCCCAGCAGCACCCCCGGTCCCCCGAGCACGTAGCCGCCGACCACGAGTGCGGCGGCCGTGCCGCGGACCGAGTGCCGCCGGTGTGCGGCGGGGCCGGCGGGCATCGGGACCCGGTCGGCTGCCCGCCGCCGTCCCGCCAGCGCGCCGGCCAGGCCGGACACGACCAGCACGACCGCGAGGAGGCCGCCGACCAGGAGCCCGAGCCGGTAGCTGGCGTCCGGAGCGAAGTGGAGGCGCACCGTTCCCCCGGAGCCGGCCGGCAGGCGGAACCCCTGCTGCCACCCGTCGACGGTCATCGGGGCGAGCCGCTTGCCGTCGAGGCTCGCCTGCCAGCCCTCGTTGAAGTTCTCCGGGACGCGCAGGACCGATTCCGCTCCCGCGCCGACCAGGACAGTGCGGTCGTGCGTCGACCAGTGCCGGACCGTCACCTCCCGGTCCGGCTCGAGCGTCGACGACGTCGCCGTGCCCGGCCCGGTCGTGGGGGTCAACGTCAGCCCGGTCGGCTGGAACTGGGCCGTGGAGAGGAAGTCGACGGTGTGCGCGCCCGAGTCCAGCCGGAGCGGACCGCCCGAGCAGCCGACGATCCGGAGCGGCCCACCGTCGAGGACGTCGCCGACCGTCCCCGTGACGGCGGTGCGGTGGACCACGCCGTCCACGACGACCTCGGGGCCGAGCCCGCAGATCGCGCCCGTGGTCGCGCTCCGAGACAGGTCGTACCGCTGGCTCTCGAGGCCGGTGATCTTGAGCTCGGAGACGCCCAGGACCCGGGCCGAGGCTCCGGACGTGCCTGACGGCGGCCGGTCGAAGGTGATCTGGACCCTCCGGGCCGAGAACGGAGCGAAGAACCCGAGCCCGGTCGAGCCCAGGTTGACGGTCCGCCGGACGCTGCCGGAGGTGAGCACCGCGGTGGTCGGGGTGATCGAGGTGCCGCCCGCGCCGACGACCTGCAGCCGGGACAGCGTCACCGGCGTCCGCCACCGCAGCCGGAGGGTCGGCCGCTCGTCGGAGCGATCGGCCAGCCACGACGTGCCGGGATCGCCGTCGTACGCGAGCTGGCCGGCGACACCCGGCTCGTCGAGGTACATCGACGACGCGCGCACCCGGACCTGGCCGAACAGCGGGTCGAGCAGGCGCACCGCGGCCCGGGTCGGGAGCGCCACCACGGTTCCGTCGATCCGCCAGGTCCCGGACCCGTGAAGGGTGATCCGGCGCAGGATGCCGCCCTCCTCGTCGCTGGTGCGCCCCTGGCTCGGGAGGCAGGACGGACCCAGGGGGGTCTCGACGCAGGCACGCCGGTGCGGGCGGGCCCGCATCACGAACGTCGTGTGCCCGTCGGCGCCCGCGTCGGGCACGTCGAGCACCCGGGGGAACGACTCACCGGGCACCTGGATCTCGCGGATCGCCACCGGCAGCTGGCCCGCCGCCGCGCCGGTGACCGTGACCCGGATGGTGCGCACGGGAGAGCCGTCGAATGACGCGTCGACGACCCCGGACGTGGGGTCCACGGAGTAGCTGTGCCGTTGCCGTCCGGCCTCGACGCGGATCCTGCGCACCGGGGTGCCGCTGATGCGGTCGACCCCGGCGGTGATCCTCAGCGTGTCGACCGGCGTCGGCCGGCTCAGCCGCACCTCGACCCACTGGCCCTCCGGGTCGGTCAGCGGCGAGGACTGCCAGTAGGTGTCGTTGCGGCCGTCGACCGCGGCGTACGGACCGTGCTCGGGCTGGCTGGCGCCGAGGGTGTCCACGTAGCCGGACGACGTGGACGCGGTCACTGCGTCCAGCCCGGTGTAGCGCGCCGAGACGCGATCCACGCCCGGTACGCCGGGATAGTCGTGGGCCGACCGGGTGATGCGGTACTTCTCCGCCGGAGACATCATCTGGCTCACCGAGTCGTGCACCCGGCCGAACTGCCTCTCCCGGCGCCGGTAGCCGTCACCGACGACGTCGGGCGCCGTGCCGCGCCGGTAGCCGTCGGTCGGCTGGATCAGCACCGGCTGGTCGGCCGCCACCGCACCGGACTCGAGGGCCGTGAGGACGTCCTCCGGGCCGCCGACGAGCGTGCGCACGTTCGCCAGGGGCTGGGCCTCGACCCGGCCGACGGCGCGGCCGACCCGGTAGAGGTCGATCGCTGGCTGGTCCAGCAACCCGGACTCGCCGAACGCGGCGACGTGGGTGAAACCGGGGCTGCGGCCCAGCGACTTGTCCACGCGTGCCGTCGTCGGGGCGCCGCTGGCCGTGGTGTCGAGGTCCCGCCGCACCAGGACGTAGCCGACCCCGGCCCGCGCCAGGGAGTCGGCGAGCGTCGGCGAGCCGAGGCCGTCGTCGTCGCGTTCCTCGATCGAGTCGAGGAACCGGATCGTCGCCCCGGGCGTGAGCGGCACCTGGCTCCGGGTGATCCACGGGCTGCGGGCCACGCCCTGCATCGGCTCGTCGATGGTCCAGCCCCACTGCTGCTGCCCGAAGCCGGAGCCAGGGAGGATCAGGGTGGCCCGCCCGTCGGCGTGCGCACCCAGATAGGCCGCAGCCGCCGGCCAGTAGTCGGGCACCGCGGACCAGCCGGGCTTGCGCAAGGTCCCGGCGTACAGCGGTTGGGCCGCCACCAGCACGACGATCGCGGCGGCGAGGACCGACACGAGCCGGCGTGCCCCGCGGCGCCGAGACCGGGCCGGCCGCACGGCCAGGGCCGCGACGGCGTGGCCGAGGCCCAGCGCGAGCGGCAGCCGAACCAGCGGGTCGACCTTGTGCACGTTGCGCAGCATCGACAAGGGATGGTCGAGGAGGAACTGCGCCAGCGGCTGGATCGGCGAGGCGAGCGTGCCTGCGCGGGCCACCGTCAGGCAGGTCAGGCCGATCAGCGCGCTGGCGACGAGGGGACCGCGCAACGGCATGTCCCTGCGGCACAGGCCGGCGAAACCCAGGCCGGCCACCAGGGCGGTGGCCATGATCAGCACCGGCGCGGTCGACAGGTCGTAGGACCCCGGCCACCACGGCTGGTCGCCGACGTGGACGTAGGACAACCAGTGATCGGCGCCGCGGGTGACGTTGGTCCAGCCGAGTGGACGGACCGTGGCCGTCGAGGTCTCGATGTAGTCGAGGAATGGCGGGCTGTACCGGCCGAGCACGAGCAGCGGCAACATCCACCACGCGCTCGCCGCCGCTGCGGAGGCCAGCCACCAGCCCGCGAGGCGCCGGCCGCCGGGTCGGCGGACGGTGGACAGGACCACCAGGAGCGGCAGCGGGTACGTCGCCAGGTTCTCGACCGCGTTCACCCCGCCCATGAGCAGCAGCGCCGAGCCGGACAGCAGGGCACCGGTGCGGATCCCGAGCCGTCCACGCTGGGCCGAGACCAGCGGGAGCACCGCCCAGGGCAGCACCGCGGTCGGCAGCACCTCGGCACTGAGCACGCCGGAGAGACCGAGCAGCCGCGGCGAGGTGGCGTAGGCGATGCCGGCGAGGAGCGGCACCCAGCCGGGGGCGTGCGGCGAGAGCAGCCGCAGCAGCCGCCGGGTGCCCTCGAACGCGAGGATCAGGAGCACCCCGGACCACAGCCGTTGCACCACCCAGTCGGCCAGGCCGGCGTGCTCCCCCGCGAGGGCGAAGAGGCCCTGGGGGAACAGGTAGCCGTACGCCTGGTTCTGCAGCTCGCCGAAGGACGACTGCTGGTTCCACAGGTGCAGGCTGCGGGCCATGAAGTCGCCCGGGTCGGCGGTGAGGTCGAACTTGGTGTCGAAGGTGGTCTGGCCGGCACGCTGGGTGAAGGAGAACAGCATCAGCAGGGCCCACGCGCCGACCACAGCGCTCCGCGGGAGGCGTCCGGCCGCCGCCGAGCGCTCGGCCATCGATCTCCCCTCACGGACGGTGTGGCGGGCCCCCTCCAGTAGCCTGCAGCCGTGAGTCTAGCGGCCAGGCCGCTTCCCCCCTCGGCGAAACGGTGCCCCATGAGCGACCCTGTTCCTGCAGGTTTCGAGTCCGCCTGGCAGCGATGCTCGGGCATCCCGGGGTGGCTCAAGGAAGGCCAGGCGCGGATGCTGTACGACGAGGCGCTGGCCCTCCCCCGGGGCGGCACCGTGCTCGAGATCGGCTCGCACCAGGGCCGCTCGACCGTCGTACTCGCCGACGCGGCGCGGGGTCGCGACGCCCGGGTGATCGCGGTCGACCCGTTCGTCGACGGCAGGCTCTTCGGCGGCGCGTCGACGAGGACGCGGTTCGAGCAGAACATCGCCGAGGCCGGAGCGACCGGCGTCGTCACGCTGCTCGCGGAGTACTCCACGCGGGCCCGGCCGGGCTGGACGGAGCCGTTCGACCTGCTCTACATCGACGGCAAGCACGACTACTGGACGTTCACCGACGACCTCCGCTGGAAGGCCTTCCTGCCGGACGGTGGCCGGATCCTCGTCCACGACGCCTTCTCCTCGATCGGCGTGACCCTCGGCATCCTGGTCCGGATCCTCTTCGCCGGCGACGTGCGCTACCTCGACCGGAGCGACTCGATGGCCCGCTTCGAGAAGGCCCGCCCCCGCCTCGCCGACCGGCTGAGGATCCTGCGCGAGGTTCCGTGGTGGGTGCGCAACGTCGGCATCAAGGTGCTGCTCCGGTTGCGGCTACGGCCGGTGGCCCGCGCGTTCGGGCACGACTCCCCGTACGACCCCTACTGAGCCACCGGGGCCTGCTCAGGCTCGGCCGAGAGCTGCGCCGCCAGCTCCTCGAGGAGGGCTGCGTGGTCCGCGGCCGGGAAGTCGGCGCGCCTGGTGTGCAGGCTGAGCACGGTGGCGCGCGGTGTGGTCGCGAGCCCGATCGCCACGGCGCGCGGGCCACTGGCCGCAGGGAACATCGCAACGTAGTCGAGACCGCGTCCGTCGAGACGGCCGAGGTTGCTGAGCAGTGCGGTCGCCCCCAGCCGCCGGCGCAGCAGGTGGGTGACCCGCGGCCCGACGCCACCGACCGAGGTCACCGGGAAGTCCGGCTCGGGGGGCACGGTCCGCAACGCGGTGCGGACCTCGTCGCGGCCCTGTGCGGGATGCAACCGGACCCGGAGGAAGGCCGTCTGCCGATCCGGGTGCAGCTCCCCCGGCGCGCGCCGGGACGCGCCGACCACCACCAGCGGCCGGCTCCCGGCGGACCACTGATCGAAGACCCGGAGCACCGCGTGGGCGAGCGCCGCGGTGCCCCGGCGGCCGGGCTCGAGCCGGACGAGGCTCAGATCCTCCTGGCCGTCGGGACCGGTGCCGGGCGTGCGCGGCTCGAACCGCGACGGCGGCGCGAACAGCGCCTCTCGCAACCGGCCGACGCTCGAGCGCAGGAAGCCGTGGCGGGCCGGTCTGGCGCCGATCCCCGCGGCCGCGGAGTCGATCGGCCGGCCGAGCGTCGCGGCCGCGACCGCCACCAGACCGAGGCCGTCGACCGCGCCGTGGTGCGCACCGACCAGGACCCGCCGGCCCCCCGCCTCGAGCAGGACCCGCAGCAGCGGGTCGCCGGCGCCGTACGGGACCGCGGCCACGTCGGCACGGGCGGCCTCCCAGCCGCCCGGGTCGACCTCCCGGACCGTCGGTGGTGCCCCGAGGAGCGGGTGGTCGGCGCAGAGGGCCTCGAGGTTCCGGGCGAGGTCGGCGGCCAGGACCGGCTCGGTCAGGCCGAGCTCCACGCAGATGCCCCAGCTGCTGTCCGGGTCGCCGTACAGGCCGACGACCTCCCGGGCATGCCGCGCCGCAGGCGACTCCGCTGGGTGCTCCTGCATGGCTCCGGCTCGCTCCTCACGTGGTCGGCGTCCGCGACTACCGGCAAACTACCGGCCCGCTCGGTCCGCCGGCCGGGCCGCCCTCCCTGGTTGCGCCGGCTCGTTCAGGGCGGGCGGTGCCACACCATAGGGTGTCCGACGTGAGTGCCGAACCCCCTCGACCGGCAGGAGCCGAGACGTCGTCGGCCCGCGGGAGCTTCCTGCGCGGACCCGGGGCGATCGCGGTCGCGATGGCCATGATGAACCTCGCGACCTACGGGTTCACCATCGTGGCGGCCCGGTTGCTCGGCCCCCAGTCCTACGGTGCCCTCGCCTCGCTGATGGCCACGCTGCTGGTCATCGGGGTCCTCCAGCTCGGTCTCCAGGCGACCGCCGCCCGCCGGATCTCCGCCGAACCGCACCACGTCGCCCAGATCGAGAAGACGGTCCTCGGCGTCACCTACCGCGCGTCCCTGGTGCTCGGTCTGGTGCTGCTGGTCCTGACGCCCCTGGTCGACCGGGTCCTCAAGCTCGACAGCCTGGCGACCGCGGCCCTGGTGGCGGTCGCCGCGGTGCCGCTGACCATGTTCGGCGGCCAGGCCGGCGTGCTGCAGGGCGAGCGCCGCTGGTGGCCGCTCGCCGTCATGTACGTCGCCAGCGGGGTGCCGCGCCTCGTCCTCGGCACGGCGCTGATCCTCTGGCGTCCCGACGAGACCAGCGCCATGCTCGGCGTCGCGCTGGGAGCGGTGCCGCCGGTCGTGCTCGGATGGTGGGCGCTGCGCATGCACCGCGTCCCCGGCGTGACCAGCGAGGAGCACGGCTTCCAGCTGGTGCTGCGCGAGACGGTGCGCAATTCCCAGGCGCTGTTCGCGTTCTTCGCCCTGTCCAACGCCGACGTGATCGTCGCCCGCAACGTGCTGCCCGAGCACTCCGCCGGCCTGTACGCCGGTGGGCTGATCCTCGCCAAGGCAGTGCTGTTCCTGCCGCAGTTCGTGATCGTGGTCGCCTTCCCCTCGATGTCGACCGCCGGCGAGCGCCGCCAGGCCCTGACCCGCAGCCTCACCCTGGTCGGCGCCCTCGGCGTCTGCGCGACCGTCGGGGCCCTGTTGCTCAAGGACGTCGCCCTGATCTTCGTCGGCGGGAACGAGTACCGGGAGATCGCATCGACGCTGTGGGTCTTCGCGATCCTCGGGACCGCGCTCTCGATGCTCCAGCTGCTCGTCTACTCGGTGCTGGCCCGCCAGGGCAAGCGCTCGGTCTACCTGGTGTGGGCGGCGTTCCTCGCCGTGGTCGGGATCGGCTACTTCCTGGACACGCTGCACCAGCTGATCACGCTGGTCGTCACCACCGACCTGGTGCTTTTCGCGCTGCTGCTGGGGCTCAGCATCTACACCCTGCGCAAGGACGACCACCGGCTCGGCGAGCACACCACGACCCGCTGAGGGATCAGTGCGCCGCGTCGTGCCAGCTGTGCCCGGTGCCGACGGAGACGTCCAGCGGCACGGTGAGGTCGGCCGCGGCGGCCATCTGCTCGCGGACCAGCGCCTCGAGCGCCGCACGCTCGCCGGCCGCGACCTCGAAGACGAGCTCGTCGTGGACCTGGAGCAGCATCCGTGAGGCCAGCCCGGCGTCCCGCAGCGCCCGGTCGACGTTGAGCATCGCGACCTTGATGATGTCGGCGGCCGATCCCTGGATCGGTGCGTTCAGCGCCATCCGCTCGGCCATCTCGCGACGCTGCCGGTTGTCGCTGGTGAGGTCGGGCAGGTAGCGGCGGCGGCCCATGATGGTCTCGGTGAACCCGGTGCGACGGGCCTCGTCGACGACCCCGGCGAGGTAGTCGCGGATGCCGCCGAAGGTCTCGAAGTACTCGTCCATGAGGGCCCGGGCCTCGCCGGTGTCGATCTTGAGCTGCTGGGACAGCCCGAACGCGGACAGGCCGTAGGCGAGGCCGTAGTTCATCGCCTTGATCTTCGCGCGCATCTCGCCCGTGACGGAGGACGGGTCGACGGCGAACACGCGGGCCGCCGTGACCTGGTGGAAGTCGCGGCCGGTGTTGAACGCCTCGATCAGGCCGACGTCCTCCGACAGGTGGGCCATGATCCGCATCTCGATCTGGCTGTAGTCGGCGGTCAGCAGCTCGTCGTAGGCCTGCCCGTCGACCGGCGGCCCGACCACGAACGCGTGCCGGATCCGCCGGCCCTCCTCGGTGCGCACCGGGATGTTCTGCAGGTTCGGGTCGGTGCTCGAGAGCCGACCGGTCGCGGCGATCAGCTGGTTGAAGGTGGTGTGGATCCGTCCGTCCGGCGCCACCGTCTTGAGCAGCCCCTCGACGGTCTGCCGCAACCGGCTGACGTCCCGGTGTCGCAGCAGGTGTGCGAGGAACGGGTGCTCGGTCTTCTCGAACAGGCCCTGCAGCGCGTCGGCGTCAGTGGTGTAGCCGGTCTTGGTCCGCTTGGTCTTCGGCATGTCCAGCTCGTCGAAGAGCACGACCTGGAGCTGCTTGGGCGAGCCGAGGTTGATCTCCTTGCCGATCACCTCGTAGGCGTCGGCGGCGGCTTCCCGCACCGCGCCGGCGAACTCCTCCTCCAGGCTCGAGAGGAGCTCCTGGTCGACCGCGATCCCGGTCGCCTCCATCCCGACGAGCACCTCGACCAGGGGCAGCTCGATCTCCTGCAGCAGCCGGGTGCCGCCGCGCTCGTCCAGCTCGGTCTGCAGCGCCTCGGCCAGGTCGATCACCGCGCGGGCGTGCAGCATCGCCGACTCGCCGACCTCGTCGCCGGTCTCGAAGAGGAGGCCCTGGTCGTCGGCGACCTCCTGCTTGAGCTCGCGCTTGAGGTGCCGCAGGGTCAGGTCGGCCAGGGCGTAGGAACGCTGGTCGGGCGCCACCAGGTAGGCCATCATGGCCGTGTCGGTGGCCAGCCCGGCGAGGTGCCAGCCGTGGGCGCGCAGCGCCAGCAGCGGGCCGTTCGCGTCGTGCACGATCTTGGGTCGCTGCGGGTCCGCGAGCCAGCCGGCCAGCGCGGTGTCGTCCTCGGGGCTCAGCCCGCTGGCGTCGACGTACGCCGCCTGCCCGTCGGCCTCGGCGAAGGCCAGTCCGTCGACCCGGCCGGTGCCCGACCCCCAGCTGCCGCGGACGTGGACGCCGACCGGTTCGGCGCCCAGGCCCGCCAGGAACCCGGTGAGCTCCCCGGAGGCGACGGTGCGCCCCGCCAGCTCGAAGCCCGCCTCGACGACCGGCTCGTCGGCCGGCGCCAGGGTGTCGAGGACCCGGGTGCGCAGCTCGCCGCGGAACTCGAGCTCGTCGAGCAGCTCCAGCGCGCCCTGCCGGTCCCACTCGGTCAGGCCGAGGTCGGCCGGCGCGAGCTCCAGCGGCAGGTCGCAGACCAGGGCGTTCAGCCGGCGGTTGCGGATGACGTCGTCGAGGTGCTCGCGCAGCGACTCACCCTTCTTGCCGGTGATCTCCTCGGCGTGCGCGATGACGTTGTCGAGGCCGTCGAACTGGTTGATCCACTTCGCGGCGAACCCGGCGCCGACGCCGGGCACCCCCGGGAGGTTGTCCGAGGTCTCCCCCACGATCGCGGCCAGCTCGGGGTAGCGCGCCGGCGGGACGCCGTACTTGGCCTCCACGGCCTCCGGGGTCATCCGGGCGAGGTCCGAGACGCCCCTCATCGGGTAGAGCACCGTGGAGTCGGCCGTCACCAGCTGGAGCGAGTCGCGGTCGCCGGTGAGGATCAGCACCTCCATGCCCGCCGCGAGCGCCTCCGTGGTGAGGGTGGCGATGATGTCGTCGGCCTCGTAGCCGGCGTAGGTGAGGTGCCGGATCCGGAACGTGTCCAGCAGGCGCTGGATCAGCGGGAGCTGGCTGCTGAACTCGTCCGGGGTCTTGTTGCGCTTGGCCTTGTACTCGGGGTACTCCTCGAGCCGGAAGGTCTTGCGGGACAGGTCGAACGCCACCGCCACGTGCGTCGGCCGCTCGTCGCGCAGGACGTTGACCAGCATCGAGGTGAAGCCGTAGACGGCGTTCGTGTGCTGCCCGGTGATGGTCGAGAAATTCTCCACCGGCAGCGCGAAGAAGGCCCGGTAGGCCAGTGAGTGACCGTCCAGGAGCAGCAGCCGCGGGCGGTCGGGGGAGGCGGACGTCGACGATGGTCCAGCGGACGGCAGAGGCACGTCTCGACCCTAATGGGTGACCCCGACAATGTCGGCGGCTCCCCTGCCGGGTTGGATAGGGGCCATGACCGCTGAGTACGACGTCGCCGAGTTCCTCGCCCGGATGCCCCAGGGCATGGGGGCACTGAACGACAGGATGGGCATCGAGATCGTCGAGATCTCCCCTGAGCGCGTGGTGGCCACCATGCCGGTCGAGGGCAACACGCAGCCCTACGGCCTGCTCCACGGCGGCGCCTCGGTCGTGCTCGCGGAGACCCTCGGCTCGATCGGCTCTGCGCTGCACGCGATGCCCGAGAAGCTCTCCGTCGGCGTCGACATCAACGCGACCCACCACCGCGCGGTGACGTCCGGGATCGTCACCGGCACCGCGACGGCGATCCACCTGGGCCGCAGCTCGGCGTCCTACGAGGTCGTCATCACCGACGAGGAGGGACGGCGCGTCTGCACGTCCCGGATCACCTGTGCGCTGATGCCGGCGCAGCGGTTCAGCTGACCGCTACTCCTGGCGGGCCTCACCCAGCCGGCGCTGGATCGAGCGGCGCTGGGCCAGTACCCGGCCGAGCTGGCGGCGCGCCTCCTGGCTACGGATCACGTCCGGGGTCAGCTTGCGGCGCATCGTCGCAGTGGTCGCGATCCGGATCGTCGCCGCCGTGCCGAGGCCGAGGCGGGCGAGGAAACGGTTGGTGTCGCGGGAGTTGCTCGTCGTGATCGCGGTGATGTGGGTGACGTCCTTCTCCTCGGCCCACGAGAGCGCGGCGTCGAGGAGCGCGCGCGCGTAGCCGTGCCGGCGGTGCTCGGGGAGCACCAGGAGGTAGGACGTGTGCACCGCGGTCTCGGTGTGCAGCGGACTCAGCGGCGAGCGGCGCAGGTGCAGGGCCGCCACGACCTGGTCGTCGACCAGGCCGACGAGCATCCGCTCGTCGGGGTCGGCCGCGATCTGCGCCAGCGCCCGGGTTGCCTCGTCAGGAGGCCTCGGGGTGGCCTCGTTGCGTCCGGACTGGCTCCACAGGTGCAGCAACCCGGTCACGTCCTCGGGACGCGCATCCCGGATCTCGAGCGCGCAGCGCGCCATCGACGGCTCCTCCAACCCCCGTGGTGGTCCGACTGATCAGTAGCCGACACACTACGCTCCCGTAGCCTGCCGTTGTAAACCCCTGCCCGCTCTCCCCGCGGGCCCGGCGAGGACACCCTCAGAGGTCGCCGCCCAGGTAGGCCGCCTTGACCGAGTCGTCCCCGGACAGCTCGGGGCCCGTGCCCGACCGGACGATCTCGCCGGTCTCCAGGATGTGCGCCGTGTCGGCCCGCTTCAGCGCCTGGGCGGCGTTCTGCTCCACCAGCAGCACCGACGTGCCCTGCTCGTTGATCTCGCCGATGATCGTGAAGATCTGCTGGATCAGCTTCGGCGCGAGCCCCATCGAGGGCTCGTCGAGCAGCAGCAGCCGGGGCTTGGCCATCAGCGCGCGTCCGATGGCGAGCATCTGCTGCTCGCCGCCCGACATGCTGCCGGCGGCCTGCTTCTCACGCTCCTTGAGCCGCGGGAAGAGGTCGAAGACCCGGTCGAGGTCCTTCTGGTACGCCGCGGTCTTGCGGTCCTTGCGGACGTACGCGCCCATGTCGAGGTTCTCCCGCACGGTCATGCCCGGGAAGCAGCCGCGGCCCTCCGGGGACTGGCTGATGCCCATCAGCACGCGCTCGTACGGCGGCGCGTGGGTGATGTCCTTGCCGTCGAACACGATCGTCCCGGCACGCACCGGGCGCAGGCCCGAGATCGTCTTCAGCGTCGTCGTCTTGCCGGCGCCGTTCGCGCCGATCAGGGTGGCGACGGTGCCCTCCTCGACCCCGAACGTGATGTCCCGGATCGCCTCGATGTGCCCGTAGTTCACGCACAGGCCCTGCACCTCAAGAAGCATCGTCTTCGTCCACTCCCAGGTAGGCCGCGATCACCGCGGGGTTGTCGCGGATCTCGGCGGGCGAGCCCTCGGCGATCTTCTGCCCGAACTCGAGCACCACGATCCGGTCGGTCACGCCCATGACCAGCCGCATGTCGTGCTCGATCAGCAGCACGGTGTAGCCCTCGTCGCGGACCTTGCGGATGAGGTCCATCAGCTTGGCCTTCTCGGCCGGGTTGAACCCCGCTGCCGGCTCGTCGAGGCAGAGCAGCTTGGGCCCGGTCGCCATCGCACGGGCGATCTCGAGGCGGCGCTGGTCGCCGTACGAGAGGTTGGCGGCGAGCTCGTCGGCCCGGCCGGCGATGCCGACGAACTCCAGCAGCTCCCGGGCCCGCTGGTCGCCCGCGGCCTCCTCGCGCCGCTGCGCCGGCGTCCGCAGGATTGCGCTGATGATGCCCTTCCGGCTGCGCGCGTCGTACCCGACCTTGACGTTCTCCAGCACGGTCATCGACTTGAACAGCCGGATGTTCTGGAACGTGCGGGCGATGCCGAGCTTGGTGATCTCGAAGCGCTTGAGGTCGGTGAGGGGGCGCCCGGTGAAGCGGGCCTCGCCGCTGGTCGGGCGATACACGCCGGTCATCACGTTGAAGCAGGTCGTCTTCCCGGCGCCGTTCGGTCCGATCAGGCCGAGGATCTCGCCCTCGCGGATCTCGAAGCTGACCCCGTCGAGGGCGGTGACGCCGCCGAACTTCAAGGTGACGTCGTCGACGACGAGGAGCGCCTCTCGTGCGGCCTCAGCCATGGGTCACCTCCGCGTCGTCGAGCGCGCCCTCCTCGAGGGCCTCGATCTCCTGCTGCATCTTCTTCGCCCGTCGCTTCTGCCGCGGTGGGATGACGCCCTCCGGGCGGTAGATCGCCAGCACCATCAACGCGATGCCGAAGGCCAGCACCCGCCACTCCTCGAAGCCGCGGAAGCGCTCCGGGAGGTACACCACGAGCGCGGCGCCCACGAGGACGCCCCAGCGGTTGCCCTGCCCGCCGACGACGACCGCGGCGAGGAACAGGATGGAGAGCAGCAGCTGGAACGACTGCGGGTTGATGAACCCCTGCTTCCCGGCGAACAGCGCGCCGGAGAGGCCGCCGATGAAGGCGCCCATGGCGAACGCGAGCAGCTTGAACTTGAACGTCGGCACGCCCATCAGCTCGGCGGCGTCCTCGTCCTCCCGGGTAGCCTCCCAGGCCCGGCCGACTCGACTGTCCTTGATCAGGATGTCGGCGATCAGCACGAGGATGATGATCGACAGGGCGAACCAGTAGTACGGCACGGCGTCGATCACGCCGAACTTGAGGAACTTGGTCTTGTTGTCCAGGTCGACCAGGGGCTGGCCGTTCTGCCAGACCAGGTGCGGGATCTCGAACAGCGGGTCGGTCACCGTGCCGTCGGCATTGTTGGCCGGGACGCTCGGCGGGCCGGGGATGCCGGAGATGCCGCGGGCACCGCCGAGCCAGCTCAGGTTGGTGATGACCAGCCGGATGATCTCGCCGAAGCCCAGGGTGACGATGGCCAGGTAGTCGCCGCGCACGCGCAGGGTCGGCGCTCCGAGGATGACCCCGGAGATCATCGCGACGATCACGGCGACCGGGATCACGAGCAGGTACGGCCAGCTCGCGTGGGCCGCGGTCAGCACCCCGACGGTGTACGCGCCGACCGCGTAGAACCCGACGTACCCGAGGTCGAGCAGTCCGGCGTACCCGACCACGATGTTGAGGCCGAGCGCGACCAGGCAGTAGATCGCCACGGTGAACAGGACGCCGGCGAAGTCGGTGTCCGGCGTCTTGATGACCGGCAGCTCCAGCAGCGGGAGCGCGTAGAAGAACAGCGCGAGGAGGATCCAGAGGAGGACCTTGGACCACTTCGGCAGGGCGTCGACACGGCCGCCGAAGCTGAGCGAGGGGAGTCTGGTCATGCGCGTGCCTTTCCGAGCGACTCACCCAGCAGACCGGTGGGCCGGAAGAGCAGGACCAGCACGAGGAGGACGAATGCCACCACGTCCTTCCACTCCGAGCCGAACACCGCGGATCCCCAGTTCTCCGCGACCCCGAGCACGAGTCCGCCGAGCAGGGCTCCTCGCAGGTTGCCGATGCCGCCGAGGACGGCAGCGGTGAACGCCTTGACGCCCAGGATGAAGCCGGCGTTGAAGCGGGTGGTGCCGATCTTGACCATGTAGAGCGTGGCCGCGGCGCCGGCCATCATGCCGCCGATCAGGAAGGTCGTCTGGATCACGCGGGTCGCGTTGACGCCCATCAGGGCCGCGGCCTCCGGGTCCTGGGCGACGGCGCGGATGCCGCGGCCGAGCCGGGACCGGCGGATGAACTGGTCGAGCAGCAGCATCATCACCAGCGCCGCCCCGATCAGCAGGAGGTCGATCGTGGTGACTCCGTAGTCACCGACCGTGAAGAGCGTCTTCGGGTTGATGTCGATCGGAATGCTCGAGGTCTCGCGAGCCTTCGCGATGTAGCGGCCGATCCCGCCGTCGATGTGCAGCTTCTTGGCGATCTCGTCGCGCAGGCCCATCGCCTCGGAGAGCACGAAGGACGCACCGATCGCGGAGATCAGCGCCACCAGCTTCGGGGCGTTGCGGTTGATCAGGGGCCGGTAGGCCACGCGTTCGAGGAGCAGGGCGATGCCGCCGGAGACCGCCATCGCCACCACCAGCGCCACCGCCAGGTAGCCGATCACGGCCGCGGTCGACGAGGCGGGGGTCGCGTGGAACGCGAAGAGGACCCACACGACGGCGAAGGTGCCGAACATGAAGACCTCGGAGTGCGCGAAGTTGATCAGCTGCAGGACGCCGTAGACCATCGTGTAGCCGAGCGCGATCAGCGCGTAGATCGATCCGAGCGCGAGCCCCGTGATGGTGTACTCGAAGAAGTGGTCGAACAGCAGCGCGAAATCCAAGGTCCTCTCCCCTGTTCCACGTTCGGCTGATGGATGCGGCCGGGGGGCAAGCCCCCCGGCCGCTCTCGGTCAACTGGTTCTCGCGAACCGGATGGGGTCCGAGATCACTCCATCGCCACGCCAGGCGTGATCTTGCCACCGTCGACCTTGTAGGCGTAGATCACGACGTCGGCGACCTCGCCGGTGTTGTCGAACTTGATGTGCTTGGTCAGGCCGTCCTCGTCGTAGCTGTTCACGAAGTCGAGCATGTCCGCACGCGTGGTCTTCCCGGCCTTGATGCCGTTGAGGAAGATGCTCATCACGTCGTAGCCCTCGGTCGAGTAGGTGCCGGGGTCCTGGCCGTTGATGGCCTTGTACTTCGACGTGAACGCCTCGTCCGACGGGGCGCAGGGGCACGAGAGGATCGCCCCGTTGGCCGACGCGGCGCCGGCGGCGTCGATGAAGCCCGGGTCGAGCGAGCCGTCACCCGACATGAACGTGCCGGTGTAGCCGCCCTGCTTGAGCTGCTTGGCCAGCAGGCCCGCCTCGGCGTAGTAGCCGCCGTAGAAGAACACGTCGGTGCCCGACGCCTTCGCCTTGGTCACCGTGGCGGAGAAGTCGGTCTGCTTCTGCTGCACGGTGTCCTTCGTGGTGACCAGGCTGCCGAGGTCCTTGGCCACACCGTCGGCGAGACCCTTGCCGTACTCGGACGCGTCGTCGACGACCATGACCTTCTTGGCGCCGAGCGTGTCCTTGATGTACTTGGCGTCGGCGGGCGCCTGCGTCGCGTCGTTGCCCAGGATGCGGTGGAAGGTCTTCCAGCCGTGCGAGGTCAGGTCGGGGTTGGTCGCCGACGCGGAGACCGTCACCAGGTTGGCCTCGCTGAACGCCGGGCCGGTCGCGTCGCTCTCACCGGAGAACGTCGGGCCGACGACGCCGATGACGTCCTTGTCGCCGATGATCTTGGTGGCGAGCGGAGTGGCCTTCTCCGGGTCACCCTGCGAGTCGTACTCGTCCATGGTGACCTTGCAGTCGGGCTTGGACTTGTTGTACTCGTCGAGCGCGACCTTGGCGCCGTCGATGATGTTGATCCCGAGGTTGGCGTAGTCGCCGGTCTTCGGTCCGAGGAAGGCGAGCTTCACGGAGCAGTCGCCACCACTCGCGGACTTGTTGTCGTTGCTGCCGCCCGAGGTGCCGCAGGCACTCAGGGTCAGGGCCGCGACACCGGCGAGTGCGGCGAACGCCCGCACGGACTTGGTGGAACGGATCATCTTTCCTCCGTTGACGGTGTGGTGCGATCGAGATCTTCGACACGATCACAGGTTGAGCGGGACGCTAGCACCACCGGATCGGTGTCGGGGTCCTGCGATCGGCTCGATTCTCACTGTTGCGAAGTTGTGACCGCAATACGCGCATTCGAAGTCTTTCGGCCGGTTTCGCAACCCCCGTGGTCCAGTCCGCACACGTGCGTGACCGGGCGCGGTACGCCGGTTCGACCAGGCCCAGCCCGGCTCAGCGCGGGTCGACGCCGTGCTCGACGACGCCGTCGGCGACCTCGCGCATCGACAACCGCAGGTCCATCGCGGTCTTCTGGATCCAGCGGAACGCGTCGGGCTCGCTGAGCCCCAGCTTCTCCTGGAGCACGCCCTTGGCACGGTCGACGACCTTGCGGGTCTCGAGCCGCTCGCTGAGGTCGGCCACCTCCGCCTCGAGCTGCTGGAGCTCGGCGAACCGGCTCACCGCCATCTCGATCGCCGGCAGCAGGTCGGACTTGCCGAACGGCTTGACCAGGTAGGCCATCGCCCCGGCGTCACGGGCACTCTCGACGAGGTCGCGCTGGCTGAACGCGGTGAGCATGACCACCGGCGCGATCCGCTGCGAGGCGATCCGCTGGGCCGCGGCGATGCCGTCGAGCCGGGGCATCTTCACGTCGAGGATGACCAGGTCGGGACGCAGCTCCTCGGTGCGCGCGACGGCCTGCTCACCGTCCTCGACGGCCGCGACGACGTCGTACCCCTCCTCCGCGAGCATCTCGGCGAGATCCATCCGGATCAGCGCCTCGTCCTCCGCGATCACGACGCGTCGGCGCGGCGCGGACGAGGTGGTGCTCTCCTGGGTCACCGGGACAGGCTATCGAGGGCGACTCCGGTAACGTATGCACGCCCCCGCCGGGTTGGTGGAATCGGCAGACACGGCGCCCTCAAAAGGCGTTGTCCGAAAGGACGTGTGGGTTCAAGTCCCACACCCGGCACTGAATGTCGGTGGGCGGCACGACGATCGGGTCGTGCCGCACATCCGCTCCGACGAGGTCGTCGAGAGCGCCCTGCGCGCGTCGGACGCCGGCGTTCCCGACGCAGAGAACGCCGAGCGTCACGGCGTTGCCGTGAAGACGATCAGGCGCTGGCGGCGCGAGTACCAACGACGGGGCAAGGCCAGGTCGCAGGCCCACCTGCTGGCGTGCTGTCCGCGTTGCGAGGGAGGCCCGCTGGACACGGCCGCCTATGCCGAGCTGTTCGGCTGGTACCTCGGGGACGGGCACATCTCCCAGCAGCGACGAGGGGTGTTCGGCCTGCACATCTGCAACGACCGCCGATACACCGGGCTCAACGACCATGTGCAGGACCTGATCCGGGCCGTGAAGCCCGGCTCCAGGCCGCACACCCGTCAAGTCCCAGGCTGCACCGTGATCACCGTCTCGTGGAAGCACTGGCCCTGCCTGTTCCCCCAGCACGGTCGCGGCCGCAAGCACCAGCGCACGCTGGGGATGACGCCGTGGCAGTGGGCCGGGTGGCGAACTGGGCGACGCAGGTCGTCGCCGGGGAGACCAAGCGCTACGAGTACCCACGCTGGCAGTTCGTCAACGAGTCCGCCGAGATCATGGGCTGGTGCCGGGACGCACTCGACCTGCTCGCCGTCCCCTGGCGGCAGACCAGCCGACGCACCCTGTCGGTGTCGACCCGCGCCGGGGTCGCCGCGCTGGACTCCCTGATCGGCCTCACGTCCTGACCGCTCGGCGTACTGACACGGCCCGGCGGGGCTGCGAGAATCCGGGCCGTGAAGTCCCCACCCCTGGAGCGCACCTTCTTCCTCGTCGTCGCCGCGCTCGGCTACCTCGTCGGGATCCCGCTGTCGCTGCTGGGCGGCGGCGTGGTCGCCCAGATGATCCTCGCGATCGCCTCGGTCTTCGTGCTCGTCTGGGCCGTCGCGCTGGGCGTCACGACCGGGATCAGGGACGCGCAGCCGGACGACGACCGGGCCGACCTCCGCTGACGGACCCGTCGTGGTGCTGCTCGGACCTGATGACCCGCTGCCGCGGCCCCCGCGGCGGATCCTGGTCAACGGTGGCTCCGGCGCCGGCAAGAGCACGCTCGCGCGGGCCGTCGCGCGAGCGCTCGACCTGCCCTACACCGAGATCGACTCGCTCTACCACGGGCCGGCGTGGACGACCCGGCCGAGCTTCCTCGACGACGTCCGCGCGGTGGCAGCCGGGGACCGCTGGATCACCGAGTGGCAGTACGACGCGGCGCGGCCGATCCTGCTCGCCCGGTGCGACCTGGTGGTCTGGCTGGACCTCCCCCGCCGCGTGACGACCTGGCGGGTGGTGCGTCGTACCGTGCGCCGGCGGCTGCGTCGCGAGGAGCTGTGGAACGGCAACCGCGAGGGGCCCTTGCGCCACCTCCTGCACGACCCCGAGCACATCATCCGCTGGGCCTGGACGACGCATCCCCGGGCCGCCGAGCGGATCACCGGGGTGCTGGACGAGCGGCCCGGGCTGCCGGTGGTGCGGGTGCGCTCGTCGGCGGAGGCGAGCCGCTGGTTGGCCCGGCTCAGCGGTTCCGGCGGTACGCCGGGGCCACCTCGTTGATCGCGTCGCCCATCCGGTGGATCCGCAGGGCGTTGGTCGAGCCGGGGATGCCGGGCGGGCTGCCCGCGATGATCACCACGAGATCGCCCTCCTTGACGCGGCCGGCGGCGAGCAGCTGCTCGTCGACCTGGCGGACCATCTCGTCGGTGTGCTCGACCGGCGAGGTCTTGAAGGTCTCGACGCCCCACGTCATCGCCAGCTGCGAGCGCACCGAGGCCTCGGGGGTGAATGCGAGCACCGGGATCGGACCGCGGTAGCGCGCCAGCCGTCGCGCGGAGTCGCCACTCTGGGTGAACGCCACCAGGTACTTCGCGCCGACCCGCTCGGCGACCTCCGCGGCCGCCTTCGCGATCACGCCGCCGCGCGTCTTGGGCTGCCAGTCGATCGCGGCCATGCTGTGCAGCTCGTGGTGCTCGGTGGACCGGATGATCCGGGCCATCGTGCGGACCGTCTCGATGGGGTACTCCCCCACGCTGGTCTCGCCGGACAGCATCACCGCGTCGGCACCGTCGAGCACGGCGTTCGCGACGTCGGATGCCTCCGCCCGGGTCGGGGTCGGGTTGCTGATCATCGTCTCGAGCATCTGGGTCGCGACGATCACCGGCTTGGCGTTGCGCCGCGCCTTCTCGACCACCCGCTTCTGCAGGAACGGGACGTCCTCGAGGGGACACTCGACGCCGAGGTCACCGCGGGCGACCATGAACCCGTCGAACGCCTTGACCACCTCGTCGAGGTTGTCGATCGCCTGGGGCTTCTCGATCTTCGCGATCACCGGGAGCATCACCCCCTCCTCGCGCATCACCTGCCGGACGTCCTCGACGTCCTTGGCCGACCGCACGAAGGACAGCGCGATGAAGTCGACGGTGAGGTGCAGGGCCCAGCGGAGGTCCTCGATGTCCTTCTCCGACATCGCCGGGACGCTGACGGGCACGCCGGGCAGGTTGATGCCCTTGTGGTCGCTGACCCGGCCGCCCACCTCGACCCGGGTGTGCACCTCGGTGCCGTCGACGGCGGTCACACGCAGCCGGACCTTGCCGTCGTCGATGAGGACCTGGTCGCCGGCGCGCACATCGCCGGGCAGCCCGTCGTACGTCGTCGGGGCGACCTCGTTGTTGCCGGAGATGTCCCGGGTGGTGATCGTGAACGCCTGGCCGGTCTGCAGCCGGGTGGACCCCTGGGCGAACCAGCCCAGCCGGATCTTGGGCCCCTGCAGGTCGGCGAAGATGCCCACGCCGTGGCCGCTGGCGTCCGACGCCTCGCGGACCATCCGGTAGACCGCCTCGTGCTCGGCGTGGGTGCCGTGGCTGAGGTTCAGCCGCGCGACGTCCATGCCGGCCTCGACGAGAGCCCGGATTCCTTCAGGGGTCGACGTGGCCGGCCCGAGCGTGCACACGATCTTTGCTCTTCGCACAGGGCGACCCTACAAGGATCAACCTTGAACGATCCAATTCGCCGAGGCGTCACTTTTGGTGACGCCTCGGTACGTCGAGGCGTCACCAAAAGTGACGCCTCGGCGTGTTGAAGGTCTGAAGAAGTGACGCCTCGGCGTGTTGAAGGCCTGAAGAAGTGACGCCTCGGCGTGCTCAGACGGTGATCGGGCGCTCCGTGGGCGGGATCGGCGCCGGGAGGGTGGTCGCCCCGGTGAGGAAGGTGTCCACCGCGGCCGCGGCGGCCCGGCCCTCGGCGATCGCCCACACGATCAGCGACTGGCCGCGGCCGGCGTCACCGGCGACGAACACTCCGTCGACCGAGGACGCGTAGGAGCGGTCGCGCACGATGTTGCCGCGCTCGTCGAGCTCCACCCCGAGCTGCTCGACCAGGCCGGCCCGCTCCGGGCCGACGAAACCCATCGCCAGCAGCACCAGCTCCGCAGGGATCTCGTGCTCGGTGCCCTCGATCGGTGCGAACTTCTCGTCGACCTCGACCAGGCGCAGCGCCCGGACGTGGCCGTGCTCGTCGCCGAGGAACTCCTGCGTCGAGACGGAGTACACCCGCTCGCCGCCCTCCTCGTGGGCCGAGGAGACCCGGAAGGTCATCGGGTACGTCGGCCACGGCTGGTTCCCCGGGCGGTCCTCGCCCGGACGCGGCATGATCTCGAGCTGGGTGATCGACGCGGCGTCCTGCCGGATCGCGGTCCCGAGGCAGTCGGCGCCGGTGTCGCCGCCACCGATGATCACGACGTGCTTGCCGTCCGCGCGGATCTGTTCCGCACCGTCGGGCAGCGCCTCGCCGAGGGACACCCGGTTGGACTGCGGGAGGTACTCCATCGCCTGGTGGATGCCACCGAGCTCACGCCCGGGCACCGGCAGGTCGCGCGGGATCGTCGAGCCGACCGCGAGCACCACGGCGTCGTACCGCTCGCGCAGCGCCGTGCCGGTCAGCTCGCCGCCGACGTCGACACCGGCCCGGAAGACCGTGCCCTCGCGCCGCATCTGCTCGAGGCGGCGGTCCAGGACGCTCTTCTCCATCTTGAACTCGGGGATGCCGTAGCGCAGCAGGCCACCGATCTTGTCGGCGCGCTCGTAGACGGCGACCGTGTGGCCGGCCCGGGTGAGCTGCTGGGCCGCGGCGAGACCCGCGGGGCCGGAGCCGACCACCGCGACGGTCTTGCCGGAGAGCCACTCCGGCGGCTGTGGCCGCACGTTGTGCGACTCCCACGCCCGGTCGATGATCGAGACCTCGATGTTCTTGATCGTCACCGCGGGCTGGTTGATGCCGAGCACGCAGGCGGTCTCGCACGGGGCCGGGCACAGCCGCCCGGTGAACTCCGGGAAGTTGTTGGTGGCGTGCAGCCGCTCGATGGCGGCGTCCCAGTCGTCGCGCCAGACCAGGTCGTTCCACTCCGGGATGATGTTGCCCAGCGGGCAGCCCTGGTGGCAGAACGGGATGCCGCAGTCCATGCATCGGCTCGCCTGGGTCCGGATGATCGGCAGCAGCGCGCGGCCGGGCCCACCGGGGTAGACCTCGTTCCAGTCCTCGACGCGCTCCTCCACGGGGCGCCGCTCGGCGACCTCGCGGGTGTGCTTCAAGAAGCCCTTGGGGTCAGCCATGCAACACCTCCATGATCCGGGCGGCCGTCTCGTCCTCGTCGAGGCCTTCCTCGAAGGCCTCCTCGCGTGCCTGCAGCACGCGCTTGTAGTCGCTGGGCATCACCTCGGTGAACCGCGCCAGCGCCGCCGGCCAGTCGGCCAGCAGTGCCGCGGCCACCGGCGAGTCGGTCTCGTCGGCGTGCTTGCGCACCAGCGCCTCGAGCTCCGCGGCAGCCTTGCCCTCCACCGTGGCCAGCTCGACGAGCTCCGGGTTGACCCGGCCCTCGACGAGGTCCAGCACGTAGGCGACGCCCCCGCTCATGCCGGCCGCGAAGTTGCGGCCGGTGGGCCCGAGGACGACCACGGTGCCGCCGGTCATGTACTCGCAGCCGTGGTCACCCACGCCCTCGACGACGGCGGTCGCGCCGGAGTTGCGCACGCAGAAGCGCTCACCGGCCTGGCCGCGGAGGAACACCTCGCCCGACGTGGCGCCGTACGCGATGGTGTTGCCGGCGATGATCTGGCCCTCGGCCGCGAACGTCGACGCCCGGTCGGGGCGGACGATGATCCGGCCACCCGAGAGGCCCTTGCCGACGTAGTCGTTGGCGTCGCCCTCGAGCCGCAGCGTGATGCCACGCGGCACGAACGCACCGAACGACTGGCCCGCCGACCCGACCAGGGTCAGGTCGATGGTGCCCTCGGGCAGGCCCTCGCCGCGGTAGCGCTTGGTCACCTCGTGGCCGAGCATCGTGCCCACGGTGCGGTTGACGTTGCGGATCGGCAGCTGCGCCCGGACCGGCTCGCCCTTCTCCAGCGCCGGTGCGCACAGGGCGATCAGCTCGTTGTCGAGCGCCTTGTCGAGGCCGTGGTCCTGGCCGGTCGTCCGGTGGCGCGCGGCGCCCTCGGGCAGCTCGGGCACGTGGAAGATCGGCGAGATGTCGAGCCCGGCCGCCTTCCAGTGGCTGACGGCACGCTCGGCGTCGAGCACCTCGGCGTGGCCGATCGCCTCCTCCAGCGTGCGGAAGCCGAGCTCCGCGAGGTGCTCGCGCACCTCCTGGGCGATGTACTCGAAGAAGTTCACGATGAACTCCGGCTTGCCGGAGAACCGCTCCCGGAGGACGGGGTTCTGCGTCGCGACGCCCACGGGGCAGGTGTCGAGGTGGCAGACCCGCATCATCACGCAGCCACTCACCACCAGCGGAGCGGTGGCGAAGCCGTACTCCTCGGCGCCGAGCAGCGCAGCGATGACGACGTCACGGCCGGTCTTCAGCTGCCCGTCGGTCTGCACGACGATCCGGTCCCGCAGCCCGTTGAGCAGCAGCGTCTGCTGGGTCTCGGCCAGGCCGAGCTCCCAGGGCCCGCCGGCGTGCTTGAGCGAGGTCAGCGGCGAGGCGCCGGTGCCACCGTCGTGGCCGGAGATCAGCACCACGTCGGCATGCGCCTTCGAGACCCCTGCGGCGACCGTGCCGACCCCGACCTCGGCGACGAGCTTGACGTGCACGCGCGCCTGCGGGTTGGAGTTCTTCAGGTCGTGGATCAGCTGGGCGAGATCCTCGATCGAGTAGATGTCGTGGTGCGGCGGCGGCGAGATCAGGCCGACGCCGGGCGTGCTGTGCCGGGTCTTGGCCACCCACGGGTAGACCTTGTTGCCGGGCAGCTGGCCGCCCTCACCGGGCTTGGCGCCCTGGGCCATCTTGATCTGGATGTCGTCGGAGTTCGTGAGGTACTCCGAGGTCACCCCGAACCGGCCCGAGGCGACCTGCTTGATCGACGAGCGCCGCTCGGGGTCGTAGAGCCGGTCGGCGTCCTCGCCGCCCTCACCGGTGTTGGACTTGCCGCCCAGCCGGTTCATCGCGATCGCGAGGGTCTCGTGCGCCTCCTGCGAGATCGACCCGTAGGACATCGCACCGGTCGAGAACCGCTTGACGATCTCCGAGATCGGCTCGACCTCGTCGATGCTGATCGGCGTCCGGCCGGTCGCTCCGGCGTCCTTGAAGCGGAACAGCCCGCGCAGGGTCATCAGCTTCTCGGACTGCTCGTCGACCAGGCTGGTGTACTGCTTGAACACGTCGTAGCGCCCGCTGCGGGTCGCGTGCTGCAGCCGGAACACCGTGTCGGGGTTGAACAGGTGCAGCTCACCCTCACGGCGCCACTGGTACTCCCCGCCGATCGAGAGGTCGCGGTGCGCGGGCGCGATGCCGTCGACGGGGTACGCCGTCCGGTGCCTGCGGGCGACCTCCTCGGCGACGGTGTCCAGGCCGACGCCGCCGAGCTTGGAGGTGGTGCCGGTGAAGTACTTGTCGACCAGCTCCTGGGACAGTCCGAGCGCCTCGAAGATCTGCGCCCCGGTGTACGACGCCACGGTGGAGACGCCCATCTTGGACATCACCTTGAGGACGCCCTTGCCGAGCGACTTGACGAGGTTCTTGACCGCGACCTCGGGCTCGGTCTTCACGTAGAAGCCGTCCCGGGCGAGGTCCTCGACCGTCTCCATGGCGAGGTACGGGTTGACCGCGGCGGCGCCGTACCCGATCAGGGTGGCGACGTGGTGCACCTCGCGGACGTCGCCGGCCTCGACCAGCAGCCCGACCTGCGTGCGGGTCTTCTCGCGCACCAGGTGGTGGTGCACGGCCGCGGTCATCAACAGCGACGGGATCGGTGCGTTGACCGCGTCGGAGTGCCGGTCGGAGAGCACGATGATCCGGGCACCCTGGGCGATCGCGGCCGACACCTCGGCGCAGATCTCCTCGAGGCGCGCGGCCAGCGCGGCGCCGCCGCCGGCGACCTCGTAGAGGCCCCGGGAGACGTGGGTGATGAAGCCCGGCATGTCGCCGTCGCGGTTGATGTGCCGGATCTTCACCAGCTCGTCGTTGGTGATCACCGGGAACGGCAGCACCACCTGGCGGCACGACGCGGGCGTCGGGTCGAGCAGGTTGGCCTCGGGGCCGATGGTGCCGTTGAGGCTGGTGACCAGCTCCTCGCGGATCGCGTCCAGCGGCGGGTTCGTCACCTGCGCGAACAGCTGCGCGAAGTAGTCGAAGAGCAGGCGGGGTCGGTCGGAGAGCACGGCGACCGGGGTGTCGGTGCCCATCGAGCCGATCGGCTCGGCCCCGGTGTTGGCCATCGGGGTGAGCAGGATCCGCAGCTCCTCCTCGGTGTAGCCGAAGATCTGCTGGCGGCGGGTCACCGAGGCGTGGCTGTGCACGACGTGCTCACGCTCGGCGATGTCACCGAGCTTGATCAGGCCGGCGTGCAGCCACTCGTCGTACGGGTGCTCGCCGGCGAGGTTGGACTTGATCTCCTCGTCCTCGATGATCCGGTGCTCCTCGGTGTCGACGAGGAACATCCGGCCCGGCTGCAGCCGGCCCTTGCGGATCACCTTCGCGGGGTCGAGGTCGAGCACGCCGACCTCGCTGGCCAGCACGACCAGGCCGTCGTCGGTCACCCAGTAGCGGCTGGGGCGCAGGCCGTTGCGGTCGAGCACGGCGCCGACCTGGGTGCCGTCGGTGAAGACCACGCAGGCGGGCCCGTCCCACGGCTCCATGAGCGCGGAGTGGAACTCGTAGAACGCCTTGCGCCGGGCGTCCATCTCGGTGTGGTTCTCCCACGCCTCGGGGATCATCATCAGCACGGCGTGCGGGAGGCTGCGGCCGCCCATGTGCAGCAGCTCGAGGACCTCGTCGAAGGAGGCCGAGTCGCTGGCGCCGGGCGTGCAGATCGGGAACAGCCGGTCGAGGTCGCCGGGGATCAGCTCGCTGGAGAGCAGCGCCTCGCGGGCGCGCATCCAGTTCCGGTTGCCCATCACCGTGTTGATCTCGCCGTTGTGGGCGATGAAGCGGTACGGGTGGCTCAGCGGCCAGCTCGGGAAGGTGTTCGTCGAGAACCGCGAGTGCACGACGGCCACGGCGCTCTCCACCCGCTCGTCGACGAGGTCGGGGAAGACGTGGTCGAGCTGCTCGGTGGTGAGCATGCCCTTGTAGGCGATGGTGCGGCTGGACAGCGACGGGAAGTACACGTCGGCCTCGTGCTCGGCCCGCTTGCGCAGGCAGAAGGCGAGCCGCTCCAGCCCCATCCCGAGCAGCCGGCTGCCGCGCGAGGCGACGAACAGCTGGAGGAACGTCGGCATCGTGGCCAGGGCGGTCCTGCCCAGGGACGAGGGGTCGGTGGGGACCTCGCGCCAGCCGAGGACGGTCAGGCCCTCCTCGGCGGCGATCTCCTCGATCCGCTGGCGGGTCTTCTCCACCTGCTCGGCGTCGCCGGGGACGAACGCGGTGCCCACGGCGTACGCGTGCGGCTGCGGGAGCTCGAAGCCCAGCCCCGCGGTGACCTCGCGGAAGAACCGGTCCGGCACCTGCATCAGGATGCCGGCACCGTCGCCGGAGTTCGGCTCGGCGCCCGCGGCACCACGGTGCTCGAGGTTGCGCAGCGCGGTCAGCGCCTGCGACACGATCTCGTGGCTCGGAACGCCGGTCAGGGTCGCCACGAACGCCACGCCACACGCATCGTGCTCGTGGTCGCCGTCGTACAGCCCCTGGGGCGGCGGGAATGCCTGCATCGCACTCTCCCGTCGTCGTCTCAGCGCACTCGTAGACGGCCCCTCGCGGGTCCGGCTCGGTGCGGCGGTGGAAGCATGCTGCACAGGACTTCGCTGGCCCATGCGGAGTGATCAGCCTACATCAGGCAGGCCGTTTGCTGCGCATCCATTTCGTGGGACGGTCGTCTCAGCAAATGGACTTTGAGCGCGAATGGCGGATGTTTCGGGTCGCTGCACCGATCAGCGGAGAGATTCCTTCACCTGGTGCGTGAAAGGCCCCGGCCGATCAGGCATCGGGTGTGAGCCGGATGCCGCGCTCAGCTCGACGGCGTCCCGTTCGCGGAGTCGGCCGGCTCGACGTCGGCCGGGGTCGCCGAGGCCTCCGCTCCCGGCTCGCGCCCGTCGACGTACACGCTCTCCTCGCGGCTGTCCGGACGGGGATGGCGGCGGCCGGCGACCACGAAGTACACGAGGGCACCGGTGAACAGCCCGATCGACATCCACTCCCCCCAGCGCAGGCCGAGGACGTTGTTCAGCTCGATGGTGTCGATGCGGAGGTGCTCGATCCAGAGCCGGCCCAGGCAGTAGGCCATCACGTAGAGCGCGAAGGCGCGGCCGAAGCCCAGCCGGAGGCGCCGGTCCAGCCACACCACGAGGCCGAACGAGCCGAGGTTCCACAGGCACTCGTAGAGGAACGTCGGGTGGAAGGTGTACGGCGGGCCGGGGAGCTTCGAGACGTCGACGCCCGCCGGGATCTTGGCGCGGTCGATCTCCAGCCCCCACGGCTTCGTGGTCGGCCGACCGAACAGCTCCTGGTTGAAGTAGTTGCCCCAGCGGCCGATCGCCTGGGCCAGCAGCAGGGACGGCGCCAGCGCGTCCATCAGCGGCAGCATCCGGATGCCGTAGTGCCGGCACGCGAGCCACGCCCCGAAGGCGCCACCGGCGATCGCACCCCAGATGCCGAGCCCGCCGTGCCACACCTCGAGGGCCGCCCAGGCGTTCTTGCCGGCTCCGAAGTAGAGGTCGTGGTCGGTCGCGACGTGGTACGCGCGGGCGCCGACCAGGCCGAAGGGCACCGCCCAGAGCGCGACGTCGCCGATCTCGCCCTGGCGGCCGCCCCGGGCCACCCACCGGCGCTCGCCGAACCAGACCGCGACGACCACGCCGGCGATGATGCACAGCGCGTACGCCCGGATCGGCACCCCGCCGAGGTGCCAGACACCCTGGCTGGGGCTCGGGATGGACAGGGCCGGCAGCACCGGGAGCAGCAGCTGGGCGGTCACGCGGACTCCTTCGTCACGACTTCAGCAGCTTGATGATGTCAGCCGCCATCGCTGCGGGCGAGGTGCCCTGCGGCCACGCGAGCCGGGCCTGGTCGCCAGTGACGGCGAAGACGTGCGTCGTGTGGTCGACCTCGTAGCCGCCGCTGGGCAGCTTCTCGCCCTTGGCGATGAACACCTTCAGCGGCGCGGCGAGGTCGATGATCCGGCGCAGGTCGCCGGTGAGGCCGACGAAGTCCGGGTCGAGACGGTCCAGGTAGGTGCGCAGCACGGTCCCGGTGTCCCGGGCGGGATCGGTGGTCACGAACACGACCTCGACCTGCCGGCGCTGGTCGGCGTCGAGCCGGCTGACCGCGGTGGCGATCGTGCTCATCACCACCTGGCAGATGTCGGGGCAGTTGGTGTAGCCGAAGAACACCAGCTTCAGGGGCGCCGCGGCCTTGGCCAGGGAGTACGCCGCGCCGTCGGTGTCGGTGAGCGGGAGGTCCGGGACGACGTACGGGGTGTCGAGGTAGGTGCCGCGGTAGCCGTGGTTCCCGGAGCTCTGCAGGCCCGAGACGGCGGCGGTGTCCTCGCTGGTGCCGCCGCAGCCGGTCACGGCCAGGGCGAGCACCGCCAGCGCGGCGGCCAGCGCGCGACGGCGCTCAGCCACGCCGGACCCCGGCGGCCAGGTCCTCGGTGAGGAGCCGCAGCGCGGACAGTCCGGCGGTGCGGTCGCCGCGCGCGTCGAGCAGGGTGCGCACGAACGCCGAGCCCACGATCACCGCGTCGGCGTACGACGCCACCTCGGCGGCCTGGTCGCCGTTGGACACGCCGAGACCGACGCCGATCGGGAGGTCGGTGCCCTGGTCGCGGATTGCCGCGCGGGCCCGCTCGACGAGCGGGCCGGCGAGCTCGCTGGTGCTCGCCCGGGCTCCGGTCACCCCCATCACCGCGGTGGCGTACACGAAGCCGCGGCACGCCGCCGTGGTCATCGCCAGCCGCTCGTCGGTCGAGGACGGGGCGATCAGGAAGATCTTGTCGAGGTCGCGTGCGTCGGCGGCCGCGACCCACTCCGGCCCGGAGTCGGGGGTCAGGTCGGGCGTGATCAGCCCGGCGCCCCCGGCGTTCGCGAGGTCGGCGGCGAACCGGTCGACGCCGTACCGCTCGATGGGGTTCCAGTAGGTCATCACCACGGTCGGGGTGCCGGTGGCCGCCACGGCCTCCACCGTGCGCAGCACGTCGGCGGTGTGGACGCCGCCCTCGAGCGCCTGCTGGGCGGCGGCCTGGATCGTCGGCCCGTCCATGACAGGGTCGCTGTAGGGCAGACCCACCTCGATGAGGTCGCAGCCCGCGTCGACCATCACCGTCAGTGCCTCGATCGAGCCCTCGACGCTCGGGAAGCCCGCCGGCAGGTAGCCGACCAGGGCCGCGCGCCCCTCGGCGCGGGTCGCCGCGAACGCCTTCGCGGTGCTCACCGCTCGCCCTCTCCGGCAGCCGCCGCCGGGTCGCCGAGCCCGAACCACGCGGTCGTGGTCTCCATGTCCTTGTCGCCGCGCCCGGAGAGGTTCACCAGGATCGTCGCTCCCGGCGACTCCTGGGCGAGCTTCAGGGCGCCGGCGACGGCGTGGGCGGACTCGATGGCGCAGATGATCCCCTCGGTGCGGGCCAGCAGGGCGAGCGCGTCCATCGCCTCGGCGTCGGTGATCGGGCGGTACTCGGCTCGACCCGACTTCGCCAGGTGGGCGTGCTGCGGGCCGACGCCGGGGTAGTCCAGGCCGGCCGAGATCGAGTGCGACTCGACGGTCTGGCCGTCGTCGTCCTGCAGCACGTAGGTGCGCGCGCCGTGCAGCACGCCGACGGCGCCCGCGGTGATGGTGGCTGCGTGCCGGGGCGTGTCGACGCCCTCGCCACCGGCCTCGAACCCGACGATGCGCACGTCGGCGTCGTCGAGGAAGGCCGTGAACAGGCCGATCGCGTTCGAGCCGCCGCCGACGCACGCGGTGATGATGTCGGGGAGGGCGCCGGTGAGGTCGAGGCACTGGGCCCGGGCCTCGTCGCCGATGCCGCGGCAGAAGTCGCGCACCATCGCGGGGAACGGGTGCGGACCCGCCGCCGTGCCGAAGCAGTACGCCGTGTGCTCCACGCTCGCGACCCAGTCGCGGATCGCCTCGTTGATGGCGTCCTTGAGGGTGCGGCTGCCGGAGTCCACCGCCCGCACCTCCGCCCCGAGCAGCCGCATCCGGGCGACGTTGAGCGCCTGCCGGCGGGTGTCGACCTCGCCCATGTAGACCACGCACTCCAGGCCCAGGTACGCCGCGGCGGTGGCCGTCGCGACGCCGTGCTGGCCGGCGCCGGTCTCCGCGATCATCCGGGTCTTGCCCATCCGCTTGGCGAGCAGCGCCTGACCGAGGACGTTGCGGATCTTGTGGGCCCCCGTGTGGTTGAGGTCCTCGCGCTTGAGGAGGATCCGCGCTCCGGCGACCTCGGAGATCCGGGTGGCGTCGTAGAGCAGGCTGGGCACGCCGGCGTACTCGCGGAGCATCCGGTCGAACTCACCGGTGAACTCCGGGTCGGCCATCGCCTCGTGCCAGACCGCCGTCAGCCGGTCCAGCTCGGCGATCAGTGCCTCGGGCATGAACCGCCCGCCGAAGTCGCCGTAGCTGCCTTCGGTCGTCCCCTCCGTGGTCATGCCTGTGCTCCCGCCGTGCGCATCGCCGCCACTGCGGCGGCCGGGTCCCCGTCCTTGACCAGTGCCTCGCCGACCAGGACCACGTCGGCGCCCTCGCTGGCGTAGCGGGCTGCGTCGGCGGGACCGGTGACCCCGGACTCGGCCACGCGGACAACGCCGTCGGGCAGCAGCCCGACCAGCCGCCCGAAGGTGTCCGGGTCGACGTCGAGGGTCTTCAGGTTGCGGGCGTTGACGCCGACCAGCTCGGCGCCGACGGCGAGCGCCCGGGCGATCTCGGCCTCGTCGTGCACCTCCACGAGCACGGTGAGCCCGAGCTCGCGGGCCTCGGCGTGCAACCGGGCCAGCGTCGCGTCGTCGAGCGCCGCCACGATCAGCAGCACCAGGTCGGCGCCGGCGGCGCGGGCCTCGAGGAGCTGGTAGCCGCTCACGATGAAGTCCTTGCGCAGCAACGGCGTGTCCACCGCGGCGCGGACGGTCCTGAGGTCGTCGAGGCTGCCACCGAAGCGGCGCTCCTCGGTGAGCACCGAGATCGCGTCGGCCCCGCCGGCGGCGTACGCCGTGGCGAGGGCGGCCGGGTCAGGGATGTCGGCGAGGTCGCCCTTGCTCGGCGAGCGGCGCTTGACCTCGGCGATCACGCTGAGCCCGGGGGCGCGGAAGGCCGGCATCGGGTCGCGCGGCGGGGCCGCGGCGTCGACGATCGCCCGCAGCTCGGCCTCGGGGACGCGGGCCTGCCGCTCGGCGAGGTCCGCGCGCACGCCGGCGACGATGTCGTCGAGCACAGACATGGGACGGCCTCACAGGATTCGACGGGGACAACGGACGGGCGCGGGTGGCCGCTCCAAGGTTCTCACGGGGCCCCACACCGGACCGGCGCAGGTCCGAGCAGCGGGCGCCGGCTCAGGCTGCGCGCCAGGCGCTCCCCCACGGCGTGTTGCGGAAGACCGCGAACGCGACCGCGAGCACGAGGTACCCGATCCCGAGCGACCGCAGCAGGCCGGCAGGCACGCGCAGCCGCGGGCCGGAGCCGGACCAGCCGCGCCGGACCCAGAGGGCCCAGATCGCGACCAGCAGGGGCAGCGACGCGACGAACAGCAGGTTGCTGTGCGCGGCCTCGGCGAGCTGCCCGTGGCCGAGGTCGTTGACGGCGCGCAGGCCGCCGCAGAGCGGGCAGTTCCAGCCGGTGATCGCCTTCAGTGGACACAGGCCCCAGGAGCCCTGCTCGTGCGGGTCCCGGAGGTGCAGCGCCAGGGTGACCGCAGCCACGCCGGCGGCCGTGCCGAGGGGTCCACCCAGTCGGCGCGCGCGAGCCCGGTCGAGGCCGGGGACACGCGCGACGGTCGACATCAGTGGCTCGAGTGGTAGCCCATCCGCGCCATGACGTAGCCGACGAGGAGCGCGAGGGGGGCGAGCGCGACACCGATCCAGAACACCGGCAGCGAGTCCGCCATCAGGCCGACACCGCCCACCACGAAGCTGGCCAGCGCAATCGAGACGGCCGTCCAGGCTGCGGGGGTGTTGCCGTGGTTGTCCGCCATGGGGTGACTCCTTGTCGATGCCAAACTCGTTGGGGCGTGAGCAT
>Ga0255338_1001597_pt1 | contig 41074 bp, 41 predicted proteins | sample MeOH1_35cm_T4_19_FD_203715 | JGI IMG/M metagenome (GOLD analysis project Ga0255338, IMG submission 203715) | Sandy soil microbial communities from University of British Columbia, Vancouver, Canada - MeOH1_35cm_T4_195 | ecosystem: Engineered > Artificial ecosystem > Sand microcosm > Unclassified ... | reverse complement strand
CGCCTTGCCCATCCGGGCAATACCGAAATCGAGGATCTTCGCGGTGCGCCCGTTGTCGCAGATCATGATGTTGGACGGCTTGATGTCGCGATGGACGACGCCGAGACCGTGCGCATATTCGAGAGCCTTGGCGAGCTGGTGGCCGACCCGCGCGACGACCGGAGCGGGAAGCCGGCCGAGGCGGCGAATGACCTCGTCGAGCGGCTCGCCGTCGAGCAATTCCATCGCAATATAGGGATAGCCGTCGGCCTCCCCGACATCGTAGATTGTGACGATGTTCGGGTGCGAGAGGGCGCCCGCAGCCTTTGCCTCGCGGAGGAAGCGAGCCGCTATTTCGGGGTTCTGGCGAAATTCAGTCTTGAGAATCTTGATCGCGATGACGCGATCGATGCTTGGGTCGTGGGCGCGATAGACATCGGCCATCGCGCCCTCGCCGATACGTCGTTCAATCCGGTAGCGCCCGACGAGCTCCACGACAACACTCCTTCAACGCGCCCCCGCCCGCTGCGTAATCTCCCTAAAGGGCTAAGGTTAAAGGAAGGTTTTTTAGAATCGAAGAATCACGGCCGCCCCTTGAGCGTGCTCTGGATGCGCAGCGCGCGCGCGAGATCGCCCTTGATCAGCGCGCTGCCCGGATCGAACGCCAAGGCCTGACGGAGCAAGGCGACCGCGCGGTTGATCGCGCCGGCATTCATCGCCGCGAGCCCCTGCCCGCGCAGCTTCGCAGCGCGCGCGGCATCGCCCGCAGCGGACGTCGGCTTGGCCGGCGCGGGCTTGGCGATGGTGACGGCGGGCTTCTTGACCGGTGCCGGCGCGGCCTTTTTGGCGACCGGCGGCGTGAGCCTGCGGCGGCCTGGGATCTGAATGACATCCCCCGTCTTGAGCGCGGTCGGGGATGGAAGGCCGTTGTAGCGGGCGAGTGCATAAGATTTCATCGGGTCGCCGAGGAAGCGCTGGGCCAGCATCGACATCGTCTCGCCGTCCTTGACCGTGTAGCTGTAGCTTTCGCTGCCGAGCAGCACCTTGGGGTCGGTGTCGATCTGCTTCAGAAGATCCTGCGCGAGCATGTCGCCCGGCCGTTCCTTCAGCGCCTGCAGCAGCTTCTTGCGCGCTTTGTCCGCCTGCCCCTGGTTGAGCAGCGCAAGCGCTTCCTTGGTCTCCGCGAGGACCGCGTCACTCGCTGTCTGAGGCGCTTGCGATCCCGCACTCGCAAGACCCTTGCCGCCACCGGTCGAACAGCCGCCAACGCCGAGCGCGACGAGCGCAACAGCCATGCCGAGGAAGAGGCCGCGTGGCGAGGCGGAGTGCCGAACGATGATCATGCTGACATCCTGGTATCTGGAATTCTGGCCTTGGCCGGGGTCAAGTGCGGCCACTCAGCGCCAAGCGCGCGACGGATGAACTCGTCACCGACCAACGGCCTCGAGAAATAATAGCCCTGGAACAGGGTGCAGCCGAAACCGCGCAATAGCCGCAGCTCGTCTTCGGTCTCGACGCCTTCGGCCAGCAGCTTGATGCCCAATCCGCGCGCCAGCTCGATCAGGCTCCGGCAGATGGCCTGGCTGTCGCGGCGCTCGTGCACCTTGACGACAAATTCGCGGTCGATCTTGAGTTTGTCGAACGGAAGGTTCTTGACGTAGCTGAGGCTCGAATAGCCGCTGCCGAAATCATCGATCGCGAGGCTGATCCCCATAGCGCGCAACTCGCCAAACAAGGCGAAGGTGCGCTCCGCATCTTCGGTCGCCGCAGTCTCGGTGAGCTCGAGCTCGAGCGCTTGCGGCTGAAGCTGGTGGCGCTCGAGCGTGCGCGTGATCATCTGCTTGAGCTCGGGATCGTGAAGCTGGGTCGCGGACAGATTGACCGCGACCTTCAAGCCTTCCAGCCCCTGCCATTGGCGGGCCTCGCGGCACGCCGCATTCAACGTCCACAGCCCGACCTCGTGGGTCAGGCCGGTTTCCTCCAGGATCGGCACGAAGCGCGACGGCGAGATCATCCCCGAACGCGGGTGATGCCAGCGCAGCAATGCCTCCGCGCCGACCAGCCGTCGCTTGGCAAGATCGAATACCGGCTGAAAATGCAGCTGCAACTGCTCGCGATCGATCGCGTGGCGCAGATCCTGCTCGAGCGCGAACATCTCGCGTGCGCGGGTAGTATTGCGCGTCAGATCGATATTGGCGGCGGCGGACTGGCCGATCTTGGCGAGCGACACCAACGCGCGCGTGACGAGTGCCGCGGGCTCGCTGCCGTCCTTCGGGTAGACCGCCGCTCCGGCCTCGACGTCGGGAACGAGCTTCAGGTCCCCGGCTGAAATTTCCGCGCCGAGCGTATAGCAAATCGCCTGAAGCTCGGTTGCGGCGCTCTGCACGTTGGCCGCGTTGCGGAACCAGATGGCGAAGCAATCGCGGTCGACATGCGCCACTGGACGCTTGCTTCCCGTCGCGGCGGTCAGCCGCTCGGCGAACGCCTTGAGTGCGCCCTCGGCGGAGGATGCGTCAAACGTCGCCAAGCGATCATAATCGGCAAAGCGGATCGTGCCGAGCAACATCTCGCTCGGATTGGCGCAGAGATCCTCCGCCATGTCGATGAGCAGCAGCTCGCGAGTGGGGAGGCCCGTCAAAGGGTGACGTTGCACCCAGCGGTGTTGGAGGTTGCCGACCTTGGAGGCGATTTCGGCAATGCCCGCCATCAATATCCCGGCTTCGTCCGCATAGGTGCGCGGCAGCGCTGCCGCACGATCAAGGCGAGTGAGATCGCGCAGCGCATCGGCAGCGAGCGCGACCGGCTGGAGCAGCTGGTCGACCGCGAATGTGGCGAGCGCCGCCAAACCGAGCGCTGCGACCGCCCAGCCGATCAGAAGGGACGAAGGCAAAGCGGAAAAGAGGAGCAAACCGGCCGTGACGGGCGTTACCGATCCGAACACAACGCACAAAAGCACCTTGCCTCGATACCCCGGCCACGGCACCCTGGAGAGCGTATCATACCAGCTCATTTCTCGCATGACAGTCCGCTCAAAGTTGCGCCAAGCGCCATTCCCTACCAACAAAGCATTGTTTTTTTGGTCAAACATCATGCTTAACAAAATCCTGACGGACCGCGCGGCGCGCGCTCCGACTGTCGCTACTGGAGATCGAAGTGAGTGAATCGCGCTCGAAGGCGGCGTTCGGCATCGGTGGCCTCGACGACATCCTGGGCGGCGGACTGGAACGCGGCCGGGTCTATCTGATCGAAGGCAATCCGGGCACCGGCAAGACCACGGTCGCAACCCACTTCCTGCGCGAGGGTGCACGCGTCGGCGAAAGGTGCCTCTACATCACGCTCTCCGAGACCGAGGAAGAGCTTCGCCAAAGCGCCGCCTCGCACGGCTGGACCTTGGACGAGCCGATAACCATCTTCGAGCTGGTCCCGCCGGAGAGCCTGCTCGACGAGGCGCAGCAGCAAAGCCTGCTCTATTCGTCCGACCTCGAGCTCGGCGAGACGACGCGGCGCATCTTCGAAATCGTCGAGCAGGTGAAACCGACGCGGGTCGTGCTCGACAGCCTCTCCGAAATCAGGCTGCTGGCGCAGAATTCGCTACGCTACCGCCGGCAGATATTGTCGCTCAAACATTATTTCGCGCGTTCGGGCGCGACCGTGCTGCTTCTCGACGACATGACCGTTGGCCTCGAGGACAAGAGCGTCCACAGCGTCGCGCACGCCGTCATGCGGCTCGAGGAACTCTCGCCCAGCTATGGTCCCGAACGGCGACGGCTGCGGGTGATCAAATACCGCGGGCAGAAATACCGCGGCGGATATCACGATTTCGCGTTGCGGACCGGCGGCCTGGCCGTCTTTCCCAGGCTCGTCTCGCGCGAGCATGAGACGAGCTTCGCGCGCGACGTGCTCAAGACCGAGTCCGAGGAGCTCAACCTGCTGCTCGGCGGCGGCATCGAGCGCGGCTCGAGCGCATTGATCCTGGGGCCCGCCGGGACCGGCAAGTCGCTTCTCGCGCTGACCTTGGCGATCGCCGGCATCAAGCGCGGCGAGCGGACTGCTGCGTTCATATTCGACGAGGAGCTCGGGCTGCTGTTCGCGCGCGCCAAAGGATTGGGAATCGACCTGCAGGCGCTGGCCGACAGCGGATCGCTGGCGATCGAACAGGTTGACGCAGCCGAACTATCGCCCGGCGAATTCTCCGAAAAAGTGCGCCGATCGGTCGAGAAAGAGGGCGCGCGAACGGTCATCATCGACAGCCTCAACGGCTATCAGGCAGCCATGCCCGAGGAACAGGCGCTGGTGCTGCACATGCACGAGCTGCTCCAATATATGAACCGGCAGGGGGTCACGACCCTGCTCACCGTCGCGCAGCATGGCCTCGTTGGCGACATGCAATCGCCGGTCGACGTCACCTACCTCGCCGATACGGTCATCCTGCTGCGCTATTTCGAGGCACTGGGCCGTGTGCGCCGGGCGATGTCGGTCATCAAGAAGCGAGCCAGCAACCATGAGGATATGATCCGCGAATACCGGATCGGCCCGGGCGGCATTGCGCTCGGCGAGCCAGTCGCGGAGTTCCAGGGCGTGCTGCGCGGCGTGCCGACCTACATGGGAGGCGGTAAGCCGCTGATGGGACATGACGACCGCCAATGACGGCTGTCGAGTCCGAACGCGCGCTGATCCTCGCGCCGCACGGGCGCGATGCCGACGTCGCGGCAGGCATGCTTGCCGAAGCCGGTATCGCAGCGCTCAAATGCGCCGGGCTTCCCCAACTGGTCGCCGAGCTCGACTCAGGGACCGGCTTCCTGGTGCTCACCGAGGAAGCGCTCCGCACCGAGAATCTGAATCCCCTATCGGCGTGGCTCGGGAGCCAGCCGGAATGGTCGGATCTGCCAATCGTCCTTCTCACAGCGCGCGGCGGCGGGCTCGAGCTCAACCCGGGCGCGGCGCGGCTGCTCAAGATCCTGGGCAACGTCACCTTCCTTGAGCGGCCCTTCCATCCGACGACGTTCGTCAGCCTTGCCGAGGCCGCGCTTCGCGGCAGGCGGCGCCAATATGAAGCGCGCGCGCGGCTCGAGGCGTTGCGGCAGAGCGAAGCGCATTACCGCGCCGCGCTCGAACAGCTTCATCAGGAAAGCCAGGCGCTCGAAACGCTCAATCGCACCGGGGTCGAGCTGGCCGCCGTATTCGATCGCAACGAGGCGGTGCAGCGCGTCACCGACGCCGCGGTCGAGCTGACGGGCGCCCAGTTCGGCGCCTTTTTCCAGAACGTGATCGACGACAAGGGCGAGAGCTACATGCTCTACACCCTCTCGGGCGTCGATCGCGCGCATTTCGAGCGCTTTCCGATGCCGCGCGCCACGGCGGTGTTTGCGCCTACTTTCGTCGGCGCCGGCATCGTCCGCTCCGACGACATCACTCAGGACGAGCGCTACGGACAGAACAAACCGCACCATGGCATGCCCGAAGGGCATCTGCCGGTCCGCAGCTATCTCGCGGTGCCGGTCAAATCGCGCAACGGCGACGTCATCGGCGGGCTGTTCTTCGGACATGCCGAGCCGGCGATGTTCGACCAGCGGCACGAACGGCTGATTGCCGGCATCGCCGGCCAAGCCGCGGTGGCGATCGAAAATGCCGAGCTGTTCCTGGCCGCCGAGCGCGAGCTCGAAGTCCGCCGGCGGACCGATATCGAGCTCCAAGCGAGCAACGACCGTTTTCGTGCGGCGATCGACGCGGTCCAAGGCATCCTCTGGACCAACGACGCCGAAGGCAAGATGGAAGGCGAGCAGCCCGGCTGGAGCGCCCTCACCGGCCAAAGCTACGAGGAATATCGCGGCTACGGCTGGGCAAGCGTCGTCCATCCCGACGACGCCGCGCCGACCGTTCAGGCATGGCAGCGCGCGGTCGAGGACCGCCGGACCTTCGTCTTCGAGCATCGCCTGCGCCGCCACGACGGCGTCTGGCGCAATTATGCCATTCGCGCCGTGCCGATCTTCGATGCCGAGGGAGCCATCACCGAATGGGTCGGCATCCACTCCGACATAACCGCACAGCGCGCCGCCGAGGCCGCGCTTCTCAAGCTCAACTCGACACTGGAGGAACGGGTCGCGGCAGAGGTCGCGGAACGCGAGCAGGCCGAGAGCCAGCTTCGCCAGGCGCAGAAGATGGACGCAATCGGTCAGCTGACCGGTGGTGTCGCGCATGATTTCAACAATCTGCTCACCCCGATCCTCGGCAGCCTCGATATGCTGCGGCAACGGCTGCAGGGCGATGCCAAGACGCAGCGCACGATTGCGATCGCGCTGCAAGCGACCGCGCGCGCCTCGACGCTCGTGCAACGCCTGCTCGCCTTTGCCCGCCGCCAGGACCTTCAGCCACGGCCGGTCGACATCAGCGCGCTGTTGCGCGGCATGGACGAGCTTATCTCGCGCTCGCTCGGCGGCCAGATCAGCGTCGAGGTCACATCCCCCGGCGGGCTTCCCGCAGCCCAAGTCGATCCCAACCAGCTCGAGCTGGCGATCCTCAACCTTGCCATCAATGCGCGCGATGCCATGCCCCAGGGCGGCACGGTGCGGATCGCGGCGCGCCAGATGGTCGTCGAACAGGATACCGGCGACCTCGCCGCCGGCGCCTATATCGCGATCTCCGTCTCGGACGAGGGAATCGGGATGGATCAGGAGACGCTCCGCCGGGCGACCGAGCCATTTTTCTCGACCAAGGGGCTCGGCAAGGGCACCGGTCTCGGCGTCTCGATGGTGCATGGCCTGGCTGCGCAATCGGGCGGCGCATTGCGTCTGACGTCGGCACCCAACCAAGGAACGATCGCCGAAATCTGGCTGCCCGTGTCCGCCGCAAATCTGGAGAGCGCTGCCCCGGCTGCGGCCGAACCACAGGTCAATCACCCCGGCGGTACGATTCTGCTGGTCGACGATGAAGAACTGGTCCGCACCGGCACCGCCGAAATGCTCGAGGAGGTCGGCTATAGGGTGATCCAGGCCGGCTCAGGTGCGGAAGCACTCGTCATTCTCGCCAAGGACGGTGAGCGCTTCGACGCGATGGTCAGCGACTTTCTGATGCCGGGCATGAACGGCGCCTCGCTGGCGCATGAGGCGCGTGCGCTGGTCCCAGATTTGCCGGTGCTGCTGATCACCGGCTATTCGAACGTGGCGGAGGGGCTGGGGGCGGAGCTGCCGCGTCTCACCAAGCCATTCCGCCAAGCTGAGCTGACCGCGCACATCGCGCGCCTCGTCATCGGACGTCAGAAGAAAAGCGCACGAACCGGAACGCGCTAGACAGGGATCGCAAAGCCGCGCCGCGATGCCCGTTTTCAGCGACGCCTGGTCCAGGGTCCGGTCAATCGAGGGTGCGCGCCATTCGCCGACGGTCGGCGCGGCCCGAAGCCCGTCTTTCCGTTCCGCGCCAGCGCGGCTGGGTCGCATCCAGAATCTTAGCTCCCGCCATGAACACCGCGGTCGTGCTTGCAAGCGCGAGCAGGTAGCCCGGCACGCCCGGATAGTCCGTCAGAAACTGCACGCCCCGCGCAGTCGCGCCGAGGCCCAGCGCATAGATGACCGCATAAGCTTCGGTGCGGTTCTTGATAACGAGCAACTTTGCGATTTTTTTCAACATGTGCTTCTTGCAGCAAGAAGCGCGCCAAACACGCAAATGCGCGCTCGCAGCGGTTAATGCCTACTCTCTTGTAAACCATTCCGACGCTGCGCCCGGGTGCGCAAGCGTGGCAGCGCCGAGAGCCTGATCGCTTGAATGGAAGCGCTTCGCGCTTCCGCCGAAAGCGTGCACCAGGCTCTATTCAATTGGTTGAGACCTTCATTCACGCGTCAGGCTGATTCAGGCTGAAGCAATCAAGGTCTAGGGCATCTGGTCGAGCAGGCTTTCAAAGCTCTCGGGGATACGCCGCAGCTCAGCGATGCGGCCCGCATAAGCGGCGGCGAGGTACATATGCGCCATGGCTGCCTTCGGACTGGTGGCTTGCGCGGCCAACTCGCGCTCGTCCCGCGCGCGGCGCGCGAGATAGTCGATATCGCTTTCGAGCGCCGCTTCGGCCAAACCCGTCGGTTGCGGCAGGGGATCACGACTTTCGTCCGCCAAGTCGCGGCACTCGAGCGCCCTCATTCGATCTCGTCCAGCACCGGGGACAGATAGACGCTCGGTTCATAAAGCGGCTGAACCACGTCCTCCCGCTGCGCCGCGATTGACCGCGCAGACAGTGTGACCGGTTTGTCCTCACTCTTGTGGCGCTTGACGACGCGGCTGAGTCGGCGTTCGCCGGCGGGATCGGCTATGATCGTGGTCTGGGTCTTGAGGAAGGCTTTTGAGGCGAGATAACCCGCGACGAGAAATTTCATTCCAGGGTCCTTATGCCGCTGCGGCGTCGAACAGCAAAGACCCCCCCGAACCTCACGCTGTGCCGCGATTGGATGGAGAAGTTACTAAGCAATGGAGTTAATAGGATGGCTGCCACGACGCGGCGGTGCGCATCACCGCGCCATTGGCAGGATCAGCGGCTGGACCGCTTGCGGAAGAAGCGCCCGAAGACCGATCGGTCTGCGAGTAGCTCGCGCGCGGCATTGTGCCCGGGCGCACCGGTGACGCCGCCGCCCGGATGCGTTCCGGCGCCGCACATATAGAGCCCTGCAAGCGGGCCGCGATACGCCGCATTGCCGAGCAAAGGTCGCGCCGACCAGAGCTGATCGAGGACCATCTGACCGTGCATGATGTCGCCGCCGACCAGCCCGAAGGTGCGCTCGAGATCGAGCGGCGAGAGGATCGATCGGCCGAGGACGGATGCCTTGAATCCCGGCGCACAAGCTTCGACGGTGTCGAGGATTGTGTCGGCTGCGGCTTCACGCTCGTCATCCCAGCTGCGGCCGTCAGGGAGCACAGGTGCGAATTGCTGGCAAAACAGGCTGGCGACATGAGCGCCCGGGGGCGCGAGGCTGTCGTCGACGGTCGATGGGATCAGCATTTCGACGATCGGCTGGCGCGACCAACCGCGCTGCTTCGCGTCGGTGAACGCCCGATCCATATAGTCGAGGCTGGGCGCGATGATGATCCCAGCCTGATGATGCTCGCCCGGCTCCGCGAGCGCGCTGAAGCGAGGAAGCTGCGCCAGCGCGACGTTCATCCGGAACGTTCCCGAACCCGTCTTGAACGAACGGATCCGCCGCAGGAATTCGGGGGCGAGCGCTTGCGGCTCGATCAGCCGCTCGTAGAGCAGCCTGGGACCGACATTGGCGACGACCGCACCAGCCGCAATCTCCTCGCCGCTCTCCAGCTTCACCCCGGCGGCGCGATCGCCGTCGACCAGCACGCGCGCGACCGGAGCCTCAAGACTGATCTCGACCCCTGCGGCGGTGCACGCCGCCGCCATCGCCTGCGTGATCGCGCCCATCCCGCCGACGCTGTGGCCCCATGCGCCGCGCTTGCCGTTCACCTCGCCAAAGACATGATGGAGAAGCACATAGGCGCTGCCCGGCGTGTCGGGGCTGGCATAATTGCCGACGACCGCGTCGAACCCGAACGCGGCCTTGATCGGTGCGCTCTCGAACCAGCCGTCGAGGAAGCTGCGCGCGCTCTTCGCGAACAGGTCCAGCGTATCGCGCTGCTGGTCGAGTGGCAGGCGTGCAAGCCGCCCGCCCTGGCGCAGGCCCTCGACCAAGGCACGAGCGCCGTCGCCGACGTTGGGCGGGGTCCGCAAGGTGAGGCCACGCAGCACGTCGGCGACCCGTTCGAGCGCGGCATGATAAGCGGGGAGCGCAGCCGCATCACGTTCCGAGAATTTGCGGAATTCCTCCTGCGTTCCCGCCAGGCCGCCACCGAGCTTGAGGTACCGGCCGTCCTCCAGGGGCAGGAAATTGGCGATCGGCCGCTCGATCACCCGGTAGCCATGGTCGCGGAGCTTCATGTCGGCGATGATCTTCGGCTCAAGCAGACCGACGGTGTAGCTGGCCACCGAGTTGCGAAAACCGGGGTGGAATTCCTCGGTGACCGCGGCGCCTCCGACCACCGCGCGTCGCTCCACGACGCGGACTCGCAAGCCCGCTCGGGCGAGGTAGAAGGCGCAGACGAGGCCATTGTGGCCGGCGCCGATCACGAGGGCATCGTAGGATTTGGTCATCGTTCCAGGGGCGTCCCCGCCGGCTTGACCGGGTTGCGGGGGCGGAGAGGAATTGTCGAGCACGGCGGCCTTTGCCGCACGTTCATCGAGGGCTGCGGTGACAACATGCGATCCGGCTTCTGCGCCTCTTGCGCGGCAAAGCCAACAGCGGGCAAGCTGTCGATCAAACACGCCGGTGGCCTGCGGAAGCCTTGGCCACGAGGGGTTATAACCTGCACGAACTCGACTCGCCAAACTCCGTATATTATAAACGCACAAACAGGACGGGATGCGATGAACCGCGGTTATGGCCTTCAAGACTTCGTTCGACGCTGCAACCTCGCGGCGACCAACGACGAGCTTTTCGGCCTTCTCGAAGAGGCGACGACACGCCTCGGGTTCGAGCAGTTCGCCATGACCCACCATGTCGATATGGCAGGTCTCCCGAGCGACGCCGTTCATTTGTTCAGCTACAATCGCGATTGGGTGGAGATCCTCGTCGACCAGCGTTACTTCGTCGATGATCCGATACTCGCAGCAAGCGCGAAGACCGCAGTGGGATTCCTGTGGTCCGATGTCGGCAAGATGATCGACCTCACGGACCGCCAAAAGTCGATTCTGGAACGCGCTCGTGGATTCGGCCTCGGGGACGGTTTCACCGTTCCGGTACATGTCCCCGGCGAATATCAGGGCACGTGCAATTTCGGTGCGCGCTCGCTGGAAAAACTGGCACCCGACGCGCTTCCGACTGCGCAACTGATCGGGGCTTTCGCGTTCGAGGCAGCGCGGCGGATCATGCGTGCCAGCCAGCCGATCCAGTTCCCGTCCCACGTCCCGCAGCTCACCGGCCGCCAGCTCGATTGCATCACGCTGGTTGCGATGGGCAAGACCGATTGGGAGATCGGCCGAATCCTGGGGATCTCCGAGGCGACAGCGCACGAACATGTCGAGAGCGCGCGCAAGCGCTACTCCGTGGCCAAGCGCACGCAATTGGTGATCCGGGCGCTGTTCGACGGCCAAATCAGCTTTTCTGACATCCTCCAGTGATTGGCCATACCCCCTGAACAGGGGGTAGTGAGAAACCACCGAAATGAACAGGATGATCCCCTCACGGGAGGAGATCACCCATGACTTTAATAATGAAATCAGAGTCTTATGTCCGCGGAGACGTGATCGCCGCGAACATGCACCGCGCGCGCAAGCACGTCTTCGTGGATCTGTTGAAATGGGACGTTCCGACGGTCGACGGAGAGTTTGAAGTCGACCAGTTCGACGATGACGGAGCCATCTATCTGATCTCTGCGGAGCCGGATGGCACCCATCGGGGATCGATCCGCCTGCTCCCGACGACGCGCCCGCATATCCTGGGTTCCCTGTTCCCCCATCTGTGCGACGGCGAGGTGCCAACCGGGCCAAATATCTACGAGATCACTCGTGGCTGTTTCTCGCCAAGCATCGGCGCGGCCGCGCGCATCAGGGTCCGCAATCAGCTCGTCACCTCTGCTGTCGAGTTCGCGCTTTTCAACGGCATCGAGCGCTTCACCTGCGTGGTCGAGGGCGGCTTGTACAGCCAACTCCTCTCGCTCGGGTGGGTGTGCGAGCCACTCGGCCTTCCACAGATGGTCGGAAGCACGGTGATGGGTGCGCTGCAGATCACCGTGACGCGCGAGACGCCGCGCCTGCTGCTCAACGCAGGCTCCTATGTCCATTCCACGCTCGAACTCGCCACACCGGCGCTGCTCGCGGCTTAAGGGAGAAAGGCAATGTCCACGAAAAGCAAGATCAACCATTATAGCGATCAATTGCTGAGCGACGGCTTTTGCATCATCCCCGGGGCGATGCCGACCCAGAAGGTGGCTGCGCTCAGCCGCGACCTCGAACCGCATTTCGCCGCGACGCCGCCATCGGTCGGCCCATTCTACGGCAGCGGCACCCGCCGTTTCGGCTCGCTGCTCAAACGCTCCGAGCACAGCGCCGCCTTTGTCCAGAACGCGCTGATCCTTGGCATTGTCGACCAGATGCTCGGCCCCTGGTGCGACGTCTTCCAGCTCAACCTCACGCAGGCAATCGAGATCGCGCCGGGCTCGGCCATGCAGGCGCCCCATCGCGACCAGGATATGTGGGGCGGGCCCAAAGGCGAGATGGAATATCTCGTCAACGTGATGTGGCCCTATATGGATTACACGATCCAGAACGGCGCCACCCGCCTGTGGCGCGGCAGCCATCGGCAACAGGAGCAGATGTTCCTCGCGGAAGAGGAAGCGGTGTTCGCCGAAATGGAAGCCGGGTCCGCATTGCTGTTCCTCGGATCGACCTTGCACGGCGGCAGCGCCAACGTCTCGGCGATGGCGCGCCGCGGAATGATCGTCAGCTACTGCCTGGGTTGGCTCAAGCCGTACGAAAATCAATGGCTTGCCTACCCACCATCGGTTGCGCGCCATTTCCCGCCCGAGCTCGCGAAGCTGGTCGGTTATTTCCAGCATCGCCCCAACCTCGGCAATTATGAGGGTCGCTGCCCCTCGATCCTGCTCCAAGGTGACGTGCCTGAGCATCTTGGCGCCCAAGACGAATTGCGGCCCGACCAGGAGGAGCTGATCGCAGCCTTCTTTGCCGGCGAATTCGAGCTCGAGAAGGCTGCCTGATGAGCAACTCGACACGCACCTTCGCGGCGAAAAGCAAACGCGAGGAAGGCCCCGCCGGAAAGGCGGTGCTCGACAGGCGGGTAAGCTCGCTACCGGGGCTCGCACGCGTGCTGGTCTCGCAAATCCAGCAGCGGCGCTGCTACTGGCCGCGCGTGCCGCAGGGCGATCCCCACTGGCTGATGATGCTCGAGCTGTTCATCGCTGCCGAGGAACAGCGCCTGGTGTCGGTTTCGAGCCTTTGCATGGCGGCGGGCGTACCCTCCACGACCGCCCTCCGCTACGTTCGCACCCTCGAGGATAAGGACATCTTCGAGCGCACGATCCATCCCAAAGACCGACGCATCTGCCACATTCGATTGTCGGCGGACGCACGGCGGCAGCTGGAACGCTATCTCATGTCGGTCGCAGCGACCTTCGCTGGAATGGCTTCCGCTCCGCCCGCCTGCGGCGAGCCGCGGCCGCTGAGGTCGGCACATTGAAAGGTGCTGCCATGGATGTAATGGATGACCCGACGCCGAATTCGAGCGAGGAAGCCGAGGAAGTCCTGCGCCTGCTGCGCACATGCAGGTTCCGGCTGACGTGCCTCGATATGCATCATGCGGCTGCCTATGCGGACATTGCGATACAATTGCTCAAACAGTCGATCGCTGCGCACGAGCAACATGCGCCGCAGACATGAGCATGCCGAGCCTGATCGATTGAGGTGGAAGCGCTTCGCGCTTCCGCCGAGCGTGAATCTGGCTCGCGAACAAGGGGGTGCGGTCAAGGCTTCGTGCCATCACGACGCACGGGCCGCGCCAGTCTTTTTGGTAACGGAACCCTCGCCTTGATTGAACATTTCGCTCCCGTAATTGCGGAGCGTCCATGACTCGTTTTTTGAAGAACAACGGCCTTACGATCGCGCTGATGATATTGTTTGCCGTCAGCCTGATCGGGCAGTGGCTGAGTGGATGGGCGTTCGAAAACCAGGAGCTCGCGCGCCACGACCAGCCGGCCATCTCGGCGATCGCGTTCCTCTCGAACGCCGAGTTCCTCTCGGCGCTGTTCGAGAATTGGGAAAGCGAGTTCCTGCAGATGTCGGCCTATGTCGTGCTGACCGCCTTCCTCATCCAGCGCGGCTCATCGGAATCGCGAGATCCCGACGCTCCGCCGCGCGACGCTGACCTCGCCTGGCAGGCGCTGAAGCCGGGCGCACCGGCGATCCTGCGCGCGGGGGCAGCGGCACGCTGGCTGTATGCGCATTCGCTCGGCATCGCGCTCTTCCTCCTGTTCATCGCATCGTTCGTGCTGCACTGGATACAAAGCGCTCGGGCGGCGGCTGAAGAGGCGTTACAGCATGGTGAAAACGCGCCGACCCTGTGGGCGTATCTTGGCGATCCGCAGCTGTGGTTCGAATCGTTCCAGAACTGGCAGAGCGAATTCCTGTCCACCGCCTTCCTGGTCGTGCTCTCTATCTATCTCCGCCAGAAGGAATCGCCGGAATCGAAGCCGGTCGCCGCACCGCACAGCCACACCGGGGATTAGCAACCGCAATCGGCACCGCTTTACCTTCCCGCTCGGCACGGGGCTCAGAGATTTTGCGCGGCTGCCCACCCGCTCGCCCAAGCCCATTGGAAATTATAGCCGCCGAGCCAGCCGGTGACGTCGACCGCCTCGCCGATCGCGTAGAGACCCGGCACCTCGCGCGCCTCCATGGTCCGCGAGGAGAGATGATCGGTGCTGATCCCCCCCGCAGTCACTTCGGCCTTGGCAAAGCCCTCGGTACCGGTCGGATGGAATCGCCAATCCGATAGCTGCCGCTCCGCGTCGGCAAGCTTCCTGTCGGGGACATTGGCCAGTTCGCCGCCGAGGGCGAGCCGATCGGCAAGCACCTCCGCCAATCGTGCCGGAAGCAAGCCTGCAAACACGCCCTGCAGCGAAACGCGAGGCCTGCTGCGCTTGAGCGCGACCAGCCAGCCGCGCTGCTGCGACGGCAGGAAATCGATGCCGACCTGCTCGCCCCGACGCCAATAGGATGAAACCTGGAGGATCGCCGGGCCGGAAAGGCCGCGGTGCGTGAACAAGGCGGCCTCACGGAACGTGGCCGCGCCGCAGCGGGCGGTGACGTCGGCAGCAATGCCGGACAGCGACCGGAACAGTATCTCGTCGCCGCCGAGCGTCAACGGAACCAATGCGGGCCGTGGCTCGACCACCTTCAAGCCGAAGCGCCGCGCGAGATCATAAGCGAAGCCCGTCGCACCCATCTTGGGGATCGACGGACCCCCGGTCGCGATCACCAGGGTTGGTGCAACCGCCGTCTCTTCACCACAGCTCACCCAATATTCGCCGTCGCGGTGGTCGACCGCGGTCAGGCTCCGCCCGAGCCGGAGGTCGACCCTCCCCTTGGCACATTCGTCCAGCAGCATTGCGACGACCTGGCGCGCCGATCCGTCGCAAAACAGCTGGCCAAGCGTCTTTTCGTGCCACGCAATGCCGTGCCGCTCGACGAGCGCGAGGAAATCGTCCGGCGTGTAGCGCCCGAGCGCGGATTTGGCGAAATGGGGATTGGCAGAGAGATAGCGCTCCGGCGCGGTATGAAGATTGGTGAAGTTGCAGCGGCCGCCGCCCGAGATGAGGATCTTCTTGCCGGGCTCATCGGCATGATCGAGCAGCAGCACGCTGCGGCCGCGCTGTCCGGCGGTTGCCGCGCACATCATCCCGGCACCGCCCGCGCCGAGGATGATCGCATCATATTTGCTGGGCGGACGGGTCATGCGCGCGGAGTGGCTAAGGTCAAATCAATCGTCCAAGAGCTGCGCCCACAAGGTGCGCGCGGCGTGCAACGCCTGTCAGTCGCGCGTCGATGCATGCTTGAAGGCCGCGCAGCCTGGATCCTTGCAGGCGATCATGGCGCGAGCCCCAGGCGTTGCGCCCCCTAGCAACGGCGGGCTCGAGCCGCCACAGCCAGTTGAGTCACCCCTCTGCTCGAGCGCAACCACTCGCGGAAGGCCGTTCAGGCCGGGCGCGGATCGGGCTTCTTGCCGCGCGGCTTGCGGCGGCCGCGCGTGGCGTCTCGTTCATTCCCGGCGAGGTGAGACGGCAGCTGAGCCGCTTGGGCGGCGCGCCGACCCGCCCGCGCGCGCCGGACACGTGGTGCGGGTGCTGAAGCCTCGCCGTCGGACGCCGGCGCGGCATCAGCGACGCTTTCAGGAACGGCCTTCGGCGTGGCCGCGGCTGCCGGCGGGATCTCACCACCCGATTTCTTCCAGACGACGCGGTATCCGCGCGGCGCGCGCTTCCAGCCAAGGCCCCCTTCGATCAGATCGGACTTGCAACGTCTGCAGCGACCGAAATGACGGCCGTCGTTGCGGATCGTGGTCGACTCCGGCCGATGCCATCCGAAGGCACAAAGGAGGTGCATGGCGATCCACTCCGCGACGGGATCCGTCGATCCTCGCGCATCATTGCGTGAATCGGCGGTCAGGGCAACGGAGCGGAACCGCCCGACGAGCAGTTTTGCGTCGATTTGGCACTCACCGCAGGCGCCACCTCTTGGTTAACGGCTCCTTGACCTTTTCGATTTACCACAAGCGGCACGTGGGAGTTTTTCATGAGACACGCATTTGCCGCCCAGCCCGCCAATGACGAGGAGCCACATCACGAGGCACCGCATCACGAGGCACCTGCTGGCGATCCGAGCGACGGCGAGGTGCCCGGCAATGACAGCCGCAGCGCAGAGCCGTGCGACGAGGAGGCGGAGCACGATGCGCGGGAGGCGGAGCGCCACAGCGTTTTGCTGAGCGCACGTCTGCAATGCGGCGCCGACAGCGTCGCCGTCCGGCTCCGCAATATCTCGCGCACCGGCGCACGGGTCGAATCGGCCGTGCTGCCGCCGGTTGGGAGCATCGTGCGCTTCATCCGCGGCGATCTCGCTGTCTCGGCGCGTGTCGTGTGGGCCGGCCGTACCACGCTTGGCCTCGAGTTCCGCGAGGCGATCGACGAGAAGGAGCTGCTCGTCGGCATCGGCCGCTCCGAAGGCGCGGTCAAACCGCTGAAAGCGCTATTCCCAAGCCCGCCTGCGCCCCCTGCGCCGCGCCCATCGCGGCCCCAACCGAGCGCCATCCCCAAACCGCTCCACTGAAACGATAGCCGCGGATCGATGTGCGCCGCAGATGCTGCCGTCTGCCGCGTCAACTCGTCGAGGTGGCCGATAGCGCGGACGAATTGGCTTCACCGAACACGCGATCGAGGTAGAAGCCCGCCAAATGATAGTGGAAGCTGACGACCTTCGCTTCCGTGGAAGCCTGGGCGCGCGCAATTTCTTCCTCGGCGCGGCGGTGGTAATAAGCCTTGTCGTCCTCCGACAAGCGAGGATCAGCCGGCGATCCGGACATCGTCCGCAGGATTGTGTAGGCTTATCCTGACCAGCTGCATCGCGTCGCCGACCCTGAGGCAGCGCTCCGCCTGATCATCCGATATGTGGAGGTCCAGCGCTTCTTCGAGCCGCATCGTCAGCGAGACGAGGTCGAGCGAGTCGGCGCCCAGAGCGCGGAACTCGACCGGGTCGAGCACAAGCGCCGGAGCGACGCCGAGATGGTCGGCAATCAGCCTGCGAACTGCATCTTCGTCCATCGGTCCCCGACTCGGATGTTGCACTGCACAACATCGTGTGGCGCCAAAAAGCACTCACAGCAAGAGCCTTTCGCCGTGTCGTTCGCGTTTGCAGCATCCATTCCCGAACACCCGGCATAAACGGGTCAGCTCGGCAAGACGATGATGGTTTGGGGGTGGGTTAGGAATGGGTTCAGGTCGCTCGCGCGCCTAATCGGCACCTACCGCGGTGTCCTCTTCCGGAGAGGTGTCCGAAGCGGCGGGGTTGGCTTGCCCGCAACCGACCAGGAGCAGCCAGCCACTGCCGTCCGGCGGATCGGCGTCCCGCCACGCGCCCGGATAAAGCATTTCGAGCGGCATCGCCTGATAGGAGGTCATTGCCACCGTGCCGCCGGGCTCACCGTCGGACGTGTGCAAGTACAAGGCCATTTCCTTGTTGAACGGCGTGACCTTGTAGACAAATTCGAACGACCGCTTGAAGCGTCTGCAATCCGCTTCGGTCATATCCCTGGCGCGCCAAGTCGTCATTGGCCTTCTCCCAGACCAAGGGACCCCAGTCTAACCCGATCAGCCGCGCTGCACAACCGCCGCGGCGGCGAAGCTTGCCGCGCCGGGGGCATCTGTGCCATCGATTTTGCGCATGGGGAGATGCGCATGAACTGGCTGAAGGAGCGTTCGCGCCGCAACGTCGTCTTGCTCGCGTGCGCGCTCTCGCTCGGCATGGGTTCACTGGCGATGAACCTCGTCGTCGCGCCGCTCGCGGGCTACGCGCTCGCGCCCGATCCGACATTATCAACCTTGCCGCTCGCGATCCTGTTCATCGGCATGATGGTGAGCACCTTCCCGGCATCGATGCTGATGAACCGGATCGGCCGCCGGCTCGGCTTCCTGACCGGCAACGCGGCGGGCGTCGTCGGCTCCTTGCTGGCGATGAAGGCGATGATCGACGGCAGCTTCCTGTTGCTGTGCATCGGCACGAGCTTCCTCGGCTGCGCCAATGCCTTCGTGCAATATTACCGCTTCGCCGCCGCCGACACGGCGAGCGACGCTTTCCGCCCCACCGCAATCTCGCTGGTGATGGCCGGCGGTGTCGCGGCGGGCCTGATCGGCCCAAATTACGCGACGTTGAGCCGCGACTGGCTGGCTCCGCATGCGTTCGCCGGCGCCTATGTGGCGATGATCAGCCTGTTCGTCGGCAGCGCGCTTGCCGTGGCCTTCCTGAGGATCCCGCGGCCGACCGCGACCGAGCGCAAGGACAGCGGGCGTCCGATCAGCCAGATCGCGCTCCAGCCGATGTTCATCGCCGCGGTGCTGTGCAGCACCGTCGCTTATGGCGTGATGAACTTCGTGATGACCTCGACGCCGCTCGCGATCCTCGGCTGCGGCTATGGTTTCGCAGACGCCGCCTTCATCATCCAATGGCATGCGATCGCGATGTTCGCGCCGTCCTTCTTCACCGGTTCGCTGATCAAGCGTTTCGGGGTTTTCGCGGTCATGACGACCGGGGCGCTGATCAATCTGCTCGCCGTCGCCTTTCATGTGCTCGGCGTCAGTCTGATGCTTAATTTCCTTCCGGGAATGATGTTGGTCGGTCTTGGCTGGAACTTCCTGTTCATCGGCGCGACCACGCTGCTGACCGAGACCTATCGTCCCGAAGAGCGGGCCAAGGCGCAGGGCACCAACGACTTCATCGTGTTCACCTGCGTTGCCCTGGTCTCGCTCGCGTCCGGCCCGCTTTATTCCCGTCTCGGCTGGATGACGCTCAACCTGATCGCGCTCGTGCCGCTGGCGATGATCCTGATCACGCTTGCCGCGATGATGATCCGGCGAAATCCAACGAGGGCCGTGGCGTGACAGCGCCATGGCTTGTCCTCCGCGGACGATTCCGTTCGTAGACAGCAGGAGCATACCAATGAGCAATAATCCCAACGTCGATCTGGTTCTCGAATTCGTCGCCAATTGGGGGCCGGCCAAGAAAGACATGTTCGCGACGTTCGAGCGCTTCTTCACCGAAGAGACCGTGTGGGAGAATGTCGGCCTCGCGCGCACGGTCGGCCTCGACCAGGCCAAGGCGTTCGTCGACGGGTTTCCCGGCGGGATCGATCATATCGACGTCGAGACGCTGCACATCGCGGCGGCAGGCAATGTCGTCCTGACCGAGCGGATCGATTATCTCTACAATGCGGCAGGCGGGCTCGTCGCGACCTTGAGGGTCGCGGGTGCTTTCGAGATCAAGGACGGACGCATCGTTCAGTGGCGCGATTATTTCGACACGGCGGCGTTCCAGGGCGGATGACGCCGCTGTCGAGTCATGGACGCTGCGCCGCGGAGCTGATCTACTGGTTGGTGCCGTGGTCGCGGCTCGTGCCCTGCGGCCGAATGGATGCACGAGCGCGTGCGCGGATAAAGTGGCGCAGCTCGTCGAGCTGCGCGTCCGTTAGCTCGCCATAAGTCGGCATCCCCTGCTCGAGCAGCAGCCCATTGTGCACGATCTGCTTGAACAGTTCCTCGGACAGCGGCACGGGCGAGGCGCGCAGATCAGGCGCGTAGCCGGCAGCGACGACGCCTGATCCGTGACACGCCATGCAGGTGCTCGAGTAGAGCAAAGCGCCGCGCTCCGCCTTGGATCGATCGATGCGGAACGCCGGATCGTCGATCGGGGTCTCGGCGCCCGGCGCGGGAAGGTTCGCCGGCAGGCGCGCCTTGCCGTCGAGAACGAATGTCAGCACGCGATTGACGTGCCGGCGCGCGACCCAGCCATATTGCGCCGCCATCGAGCCCATGAAACCGGCACCGCTGCCGCCCCAGCCGGCGAGCACCGTGATCTGCTGCCGGCCATTGACGGTGTAGGAGATTGGCGCACCGACGATGCCCATACGGCCGTCGAAGCGCCACAGCCGCTTGCCGGTGCCGGCGGCATAGGCGTTGAACATCCCATCCCCCTGCCCCTGGAAAACCAGCCCGCCCGCTGTCGTCATCACGCCGCCGTTCCACACCCCCGGCGTCGTCACCTCCCAAGCCTTGCGCTGCCGCACGGGGTCCCAAGCCAGCAGCGCGCTCGTCCCCGCGGCGGGTGGAATATCGGATTGGAAGACGTGGATGCCGGCGTTCATCTGCCCGGGGCGGGAAGCCCAGCTCTTGCGATCGATGCCGCGGTCGTCCCAACTCCCGATCAGCTCGATCGTCGGGATGTAAACGAGCCCGCTGGCGCGATTATAGGCCATCGGCTGCCAGCTGTGCGCGCCGGAGGGCGACGGCCACAGCTGCACGGCGCTGTTGTCGTAACGCATATTCGGCAGCTCGACCGGGCGGCCGGTGCTCAACTCGACATGGCTCGCCCAAGTGGCCTTCGAGAATTTCTCCGCCGACAGCAATTTGCCGGTCGCACGGTCGAGAATATAGAAGAATCCGTTCTTAGGGGCCTGCATCAGCACCTTGCGCGGCACGCCGTCGATCGTCAGCGTCGCCAAGGTGATATCCATCGCGCTGTTATAGTCCCAGGTCTCCGCCGGGTTTTGCTGATAGTGCCACTTATAGGCACCGGTATCGGCATCGAGCGCGACGATCGAGGCGAGAAACAGATTGTCGCCGCCGCCGGGGCTGCGGATCCTCGCGTTCCAGGGCGAACCATTGCCGGTACCCAAATAGATGCTGTTGAACTCGGGATCGTAGGTCATCGCGTTCCAGACGGTGCCGCCGCCACCGTATTTCCACCATTCGCCGGTCCAGGTCTTCGCGGCCATCGCCATCGCGGCATTTTCGAAGCCCTTGGCCGGGTCGCCGGGCACGACGTGGAAGCGCCAGCGCTGCGCGCCCGTGCGCGCGTCGTAGGCCGTGACATAGCCGCGCACCGGCGCCACGTCGGCACCGCCGTGACCGATCAGCACGAGCCCGTTGAACACGCGCGCCGCGCCCGTGATGTAGCGGCCGTCGCCCGGCTCGACCGTCTGCACGATCCACGCCGGCTTGCCCGTCTTCGCGTCGATTGCGATCAGGCGCCCGTCCTGCGTGCCGACGAACAGCTTGCCATAGCCGTAGGCAAGTCCGCGCGTGCCCCATTGGGCACGCATCCGGACACCAGCGACCTTCGCAACGTCGGGGTCGTAGGTCCACAGCAGCTTGCCGCTGGCCGCATCGACGGCGTGGACGATCGCCTGATCGGCGGCGAAATAGATTATTCCGTCGACCGCGAGCGGCACCGTCGCGGCGCTGTGCAACCCCGGCAGCTCGAGCGACCAGGCAAGACCGAGGCGGTTGATGTTGGCTTGATCGATCTCGGTCAACGGGCTGTGATGCTGCTCGTCGTAGGTGCGGCCGTAGGAAATCCAATCGGCGCCGTCCGCGGTGTCTGTGAATGCCGGATCGTTGGCCGGCGCATGATCGATGTTGGCAGCGCGCCCGGCCGCAAGAGGATCGGCCGAAGCGGACAGTGCGCACGCACTCGCCACTGCGAGCGCGACCGATAAAGCCATTGCTAACGATGATCTCATGATCCGCGCTCCTTCAGCCCCCGTTCTCCCTTCCCAAGCCATGCTTCGGAGCGGGCACGTGATGGTTCGTTCCGATCAGCCACCAGGCGAGAGCGGCGGCGCTTGCCGCGACAAGGCCGGCCGCGAGGAAAAGCCTCTGATAGCCCGCGCCGAAAGCGGATCGCGACAGGTGAAAAGCGCGCAGCGGGTCCTCCCGACTGCGCCGGCCCCGTCGGGGCGGACTGCATCGCGCCTGTCGCGCCCTGCGGAGCCACCGAGGTCATGCCGGCTGCTCGCGACGATCGCCCGCGCGTGCCGCCGGTGCCGGCAGCAGCAGGATCGCGATAGCGGCAATCGCCGCGCCCATTGCCATGACCAATGCGACGGCTTGAAGGCTGAAGCCGGCGGTGAAGAGCAGGCCGGCGACGACCGGCGACACGGCGGCCCCGCCTCGCCCAACGCCGATCGCAAAGCCGGTGCCGGTCGCGCGGACCCGTGTCGGGAAAGCCTGCGCGAAGACGGCATAAAGGCCGACAACGGCAGCATTGCCGAAAAAGCCAGCGCTGGCGACGACCAGCGACAGCTGCGCGAGATTCGCCTGCCCGCGTCCGAACCAGCTCACCATCACCACCGAACCGGCGAGCGCAAAGATGATCAGCGGCCGCAGCGACATTCGCGTCGCGAGCAACCCGAGCGCGGCGCCGCCGGTGGCCCCGCCGACGTTCGCCCAGACCAGCACCCCAGCGGCGGCCGAAGGCGCATAGCCCATGTCCACGACGATCTTCGGCACCCATTTAAGGATGAAATAGAAAGTCGCGATGTGCGCGAAATAGGCTAGGGTCACGAGCAACGTCGTCGCCAGCAAGGGCGCGCGCAAGATGTCGCTCAACCCGCTCTGCTTGCGCTCATCGACGACCGGCAGCGCGGCAACGGCTGCGTGCCCCATCCGCAGCAATAGCCGATTGACCTTTTCCAGCGCGCCTGGCCCTTGCTTGTGGATGAGGAAGGGGATCGTCTCCGGAAGCAGGAACCAGATGAGCGGCAGGAAGGCGACGGTGACGAAGCCGCCGAAATAGAAGACGTCGCGCCAGTCACCCTGCTTCAGGAGCTGGGCGGTGACGATACCACCCAGAACGGCGCCGATCGGGTAGCCTATCGCCATCAGCGCCACGCAGAGATGCTTGCTCCGCTCGTTGGCATATTCGGCGACGGTCGCGTTGGTGGCGGCAAGCATTCCGCCGATGCCGAGCCCGGTGAACACGCGCCACATCGAGAGCGAGACCAGGCTGGTCGTCGTCGGCACCATGAACATGCCGAACGCCATGACGCAAAGACAGAGGAGGATCACCGGCCGCCGCCCAATGCGATCGGTGAGACGACCCAGCAGCACCGATCCGGCCGCCATGCCAAACAGCTCCATCGAGAGCACGACGCCGAGCGCGGCACGATCGATCCCCCATTCCGCGGCAATCCCCGGCGAGGCAAAGCTGATCGAGAGAACATCGAAACCGTCGAGCGCATTCAAGGCGATCGTCAGGGCGACAACGACGATCTGAGCGAAGCTCATCGGCGCCTGAGCCAAAGCGGCGCGCGGATCCCCGCCCATGCCAATCTCCCCCCATTTCCTTCGGCACTATCTCCCGCTCGAGACGCAACGGCAACCGGATATGCTCGGATGCTCCTGGCGATCGCTCGCCTACCGGCCTTATCGCCGCCCTCCGCACCATTATTGAGCCGGAACGGTACTGAATCACGGCGGCCATCAAATTTACATAGTAACGTTTGTCAGCCGAACGATGTTATGGAGGCGAATTGATCATGCGCCGCGGCGATCTGGCCGACGATCCCGGGCGCGCAAATTCAGTGGGGTGTGTGCCAATGCGTTTCGTTGCGGTGCTTATCTGGCTCGTTGCCTTTGTCGCCCAGCCTGCCTGGGCCGCGGCCTCGCCACGGCTGCAGCTGCTCGAACAGCAGCTCGCCAGGATGGCTGCGGATAATCCTGGCGAATACGGCATCGCCGCGCTGGACATCACGAGCGGGACGGTCGTGAGCTTCAACGGCGAGGCGCCTTTCCCGATGGCGAGCACGATGAAGGTCGCCGTCGCCGCGACTTATCTGTCGCAAGTCGATGCCGGACGGCGGTCGCTCGATGACAAGATCGGCGCGGTGACCGCGAGGAAGCTGCTCGACCTGATGATCACCCGCAGCGACAACCAGGCTACCGATTTGCTGCTGGCAATGCTCGGCGGCCCGGCAACGGTGGACGAGTGGCTGCGCTCGCACAGCCTTACCGGCATAAGAGTGGATCGCACGATCGCCCAGCTTCTCAGCGACCGCCGGGACCTGCGCGACATTCGCGATTCGAGCACGCCGACGGCCATGCTCGGGCTGCTCCGGACGATCGATTCGGGCAACGTATTGAAGCCGGAAAGTCGGTGGCTGCTGCTGGACATGATGAGCCGCTGCAAAACGGGTTCGAACCGTATCAGACGGCTGCTGCCGGCGGGCACAAGGGTCGAACACAAGACGGGCACCCTTGCCGGCTACACCGGGGATGTTGGCTTCGTCACGCTGCCTGACGGGCGACGCTTCGCTCTGGCGATCTTCGCACGCGGAGGCGTCAACCGACCCGCGGTGATCGCCACGGCCGCACGAGCCATCTACGATGTGTTCGAAGTTGAGGCGGGAAAGACGTATACCGCCGTCAGGGCGAGCCAGGAAACAGCTGAGGCCGGTGTCCACAACGCTAGCCCATGACGCCGCGCAGCCGGAAGCAGCAAATTTCGATTCATACTAGAGCTTGATCGTTTCAAGCTGAAGCGGCCTGAAGCGTGAATCGAGGTCTCTACCATTTGAATAGAGCCTGCTTCACGCTTTTCGCCGAAAGCGTGAAGCGCTCCAACTCAAAGGATCAGGCTCGGGGAGGAACGCCACGCTCTCTGATCCATGTTTCACGGCCGATCGAGGAGGGCTCAGGCTAGCCGGGATGTGTTGCAACACGCCCTGTTCGTAAGCAATGGGCAGGCCCGCTCTCATCGGATACGCTGAACCTGTTCGTCTTCGGATCAGCCGCCGCCCCACTCGCCGAGACGCTCCCCGGTTTCGGGGTTCTCGATCCAGACGGTATCGAAGTCGGCTGAAATGACACAGTCAGGCGGTTGGTCCGGGCCTTTGGCGGTCGAGCAGGAAATGACCCCTCTCCCCTCAAGCGATTTCAGCCTGCCGGAAAGAACGAGGTTCCAACCGGATGAACTGATCGCTTTATCGGCCTGAATTACCTTGCTCGCCTCATAAGCACGCGAAGCTCGGCGCCGGGTGCGAGAATCCGTGGAGGTGAAGAATTGCGCAATGCCAATATGGGGGGCGACATCCGGTGGTGCCAAGTCGACAATTGCGGGGAGATCACCTTTGCCCGTTGCGGCGGCGTCGTCATCCGGCTGACCATCCGTCGGCGCTTGGACGGCGGCAACCGGGCATGAGGCTTCAAGCATCCACGGACGGGGAATCCAAAAACCCTCAACAGCCTCAAATCCGGGCGCTCCGATCATTCTGAGACGCTCGTCCTCGATGTCTATGGTCGGCATGGCACGAACTCGGGCGCGTCGTTTGGTCTCGTCAAAGTCCCAGCCGAGCGGGTCGCTGCGCAGAGCCTTCGACGGGCCATTGCAGCCAAAGCGGATGCGCAGTTCGAATATCGCCCCGTCGAGATGGCGCTGAGCGGCCAGCGCATCCGAACCCGAGGCCGCTGCACTTGCCGCCACTGCGACCGCCGAGAGCAACGCCGCTCGGTCAAGCGGAGGAGCCGGATGGGCCACATCCGGTAGCTCGAAGGCCCTATCCTGCTCATTCCCCGGCAGCGCACGGCTGGCATTTCCGTCGGGAGAAGTCTGTTGGCAGGCTCCAAGAGCAGCACAAGCTACGACCAACAGCGTGTAGGACGCGGCATTCTGGAAATATCGGCGTCTTCGTGACATCCGGCGAAGAATAGCACAGCAGAGCCAATCCGCGAGCCCTGAGCCGCCGCTTGCCGTGGGACGGTTGGCCTGATGCGGAAAACTGGCCATAGGTCCCGGATGAAGCGCGCGCCAGACCCTGGCACAGAGTCGAAATGACGTTCCCTCAGATCATCACACTGCTGGTTCTGGCCGCGGTCGTGTTCGCGCTCGTGCAGGACAAGATGCGAGCCGACGTGGTTGCGCTGAGCGGCGCGGCAATCCTGCTCATGACAGGCGTGGTACGCCCGGTCGAAGTTCAGAGTGCCTTCGCGAGCCCCGCCATTATCGCGCTGGCCTCGCTTTTCGTGATTGCCTATGCGATGGAACTTGCCGGCTTGCTCGATGCGGGCATTCGCCTCGTGGTTCGCCTCTGTCGCCGGATTGGCACGGCGGGGCTTTGGGTCCTGATCACCATCGCTGGCGCTGCCTCCGCCTTTCTGAACAACACGCCCATTGTCGTCCTGACGGCTCCAATCGTTCGGGACGTCGCCAAGTCGCTAAACCAGTCCCCCAAAATCTATCTGATTCCCCTCTCCTACGCCGCCGTGCTTGGCGGTTGCTGCACGCTGATCGGAACATCCACCAACTTGCTCGTCGCCGATATGGCCTCCGTCGCCGGCCAACCCCGTTTCGGCATATTCGAAATCACTCCAGTCGGCCTTTGCGTGGCATTGGCCGGTGGCGTCTACCTGCTGCTCGGCAGTCGCCTGATTGGCTCGAATGAAGCAATCGAAGCAGCGGACCTCGGCGATGATCCGGTGTTCCGTGAGCCAGGTCTGGCCGGCGGATTGATCGGATCGGCCGAAGCATTCGCCGAGCAAGTCCCGCTACGGCGTGTGCCCGCCCTTATCGCGTCCTCGGTGTTTGTCGGCGTGGTCGCGTTGTCGGCCCTCGACGTCGCGCCGATCGCCGCCTGTGCCTTTACCGGCGCGGTGCTGCTGATCCTGCTGAAAGTGATTACAGCCGACGAAGCCTACCGCGGTTTGAGGGCTGACGTTCTGATGCTGATCGCCGGAATGGTCGTGCTGGGCATCGCGCTCGACGAGACCGGTTTGGCGAGTGCGGCGACACGCGCGCTGACGGGGTCGATGAACGACATGAGTCCTCTGCTTGCCCTGGTGATCATTTATGGTGCGACGCTCTTCGCCACGGAAATTCTTTCAAACGCCACCGTTGCGGTCCTCTTCACTCCGATTGCCGTGTCGATGGCCGAAGCGCTTGCGGTCAGTCCACGCCCATTCCTCATCGCCATCATGATCGCCGCGAGTGCGGCGTTCGCCACCCCCTTCGGCTATCAAACCAATGTCCTTGTCTATCAAATGGGCGGCTACAATTATCTTGATTTCGTCAAGATCGGCATTCCGCTCAACCTCATCACCTGGGCTGCCGCGGTGATCGCCATTCAATATTTCTTTCCGTTCTGATGCGCCCGAACGTTCAGCCATCGGACACGCCGACGCTCGACCGACGAGCATCATGGTGGCTCGGTGCCAAGGCTCCCGCGTGATGCCCAAGGAGCAGAAATGATGGTAGTTTCCCGCAGGCCACCGTCAGCGCTGAGGTCGTTCCTGGCCAGCGAGGCCGCCGGCGGCATTCTGTTGATGGTCGCTGCCGCCTTGGCGATGGTCGTGGCGAACAGCCCGCTCGCCTCCGCCTACCATCATTGGCTGCATGAACCGCTTGGCCCGGTTCTGAGCGAAAAGCTCGGACCCATGACCTTCCACTTGTGGATCAACGACGGATTGATGGCCGTCTTTTTCCTGCTGGTTGGTTTGGAAATCAAACGCGAGCTTGTCGACGGCGAGCTATCCAGCTGGGCGGATCGCCGTTTGCCGTTCCTGGCAGCGGCTTCGGGAATGATCGTCCCGGCAGCCATCTACCTGTTCTTTGTCGCAGGTAACCCCGGCCTCGCGAGCGGCTGGGCCATTCCGGCCGCCACCGACATCGCATTCGCGATCGGCGTGCTGGCGCTGCTCGGACGGCGTGCTCCCACGTCGCTGAAGCTGTTCCTGACCACCGTCGCGATCGTCGACGACATGGGTGCGGTGGCGATCATCGCGTTCGTCTACACGGCCGATCTCAACCTGTTGGCGCTCGCGTCGTCAGCAGCGATCCTGGCTGTCATGTACGCCCTCAACCGAAGCAAGGTCATGACGCTGTGGGCGTACCTCCCCGCAGGCGTTGCGCTTTGGTATTTCGTGCTGCTGTCGGGGATTCACGCGACGATCGCCGGGGTCCTTGTCGCCCTCATGATCCCGGTCATCAAAACACCCGGAGCTCCAGAGTCAGCGAACTCGCCGTTGCACGTGCTCGAGCATAGGATCTCGCCATGGGTCGCCTTCCTGATCGTGCCGATATTCGGCTTCGCCAATGCCGGCGTGTCGGTCGCGGGCCTGGGTCTCCAAAATCTCGTCGCGCCACTGCCGCTGGGCATTGCCGCAGGACTGTTCCTCGGCAAGCAGATCGGGATCTTCGGCGCGGTGTGGCTTTCGACCAGGATTGGGGTCGCCGATCGGCCGCGTGGCGCCACTTGGCTGCAGGTCTATGCGGTTGCGATGCTCTGCGGTATCGGCTTTACGATGAGCCTCTTCATCGGCCCGTTGGCATTTCCCGGAAATGAGGCCCTGATCGAGGAAGCCAAGATTGGCGTACTGACCGGCTCGCTGGCTTCTGCTGTGCTGGGATATGCAATACTGCGGATTGCGCCCGTATATCGGCTGCGCCGGCCACATCCCCCGCTTCCCAGCGATGATCAGCAGCCATCCACCTGATCGCTGCACCGCGGTGCCGGGAGCCGCAGGCCAGGCTCCGTGTTGAGACGACAATCGCACGACGTCGCAAAGTTATCCTTTGTGGTTATGTCGCGGTTCGAGGCGTCGGCAGTCTACGGATATCAATCTGCAGGAAACTTCTTCGGTTAGCGCTTCTCTTGGTTCAGGTTACCGGCGTCGCGCTCATCAGCTTGCAGCAGTTCATTGTCGAACGCATCGGCATAGCCGTCCGTCTCAACGATTTCGATGTTCTTTTCGGACTGGACGACGTCCTCTCCGGCACATGCAGACAATGAGGCCAATACAAGCGCCATAGTGGCGAAAAGGATCGGTAATTTCATTCGTTCGCCTCCCTTCGGTCATGAGACAGCGTGGTCACCTGCTCCCAAGCAAGGTGATCATTCTTCGAAACTGCCGGGGAACAATGGGAGCGAATTCGCCCCCATTGCCCGGGAGTGAGGCGTTGGTGCAAACTCACGCCTCCCGTGCGTCCTAACAAGCGGATTGCAGGCCTGTTACCACGGGAATTTTATGCTGACGCCGGCACGCAACCTTCAAAGTGTCTTTGCGGCTTCCGGGCCTCGATTCGAACGGTGGTAGAGACCAAGCGGAGCTCCAGCCCCTCATCGGTAAGCGTTGGACCACGCAGTCAGAGCTGGCGTCACGCAACTTTCGAGGAGGGGTTGCCGCTCAACTCTGAGGAGTGGGTTTGTCCGAGCCCAGTAAGACTACCGACATTGCAGTTCCGGAACGGCCCCCCTTCTGCCCCGACGAGCACCCCACGCTCTTCGTCTTGCATGAATGCCACGCTGTCTGAGCCATATCTGCGTCCGATCGACGACGGCCGCGACGTCAGCCTGTATGTATTGCCACCGGCGTGTACGAGGGCATTCTCCTCGCGGAACTCTACAGTGAACGAAGCTCCGTAATCGCACATAAACGATACGGACAATGTCTCTACGGCTCGTGTGCCTACGCTCCCACAACTGGTAAGCGACATCATCCAAAGATAAGCCGTTAGACCGCGGCCACTTCTAAGCATGACCCTATGGGCGAGATAGGAAGGCATTATCGACACGGGCTGCTTGTAAGTGGCCCGCGCGGCCGCTGTTACTATGAGTTTTCAACACAAAACCGTACCACGAACGCAGTCGCGTCAGATCAGCTCTGCAGGGCTCCGAAGCTGAAAATGGAAGTGTTGCGTCCAAGCGCTGCCATGTGGGCGGACGAGCCGTGGTCGGTGAATTGGAATGGGCTCAATGCCCGAGACAAGCCAAACAAGTCGAAACGCGCCGCGTGGTTATGCCCGGCAGCATCTAGGATCATCCCAATCCTGCGCTGCGCCAACCAAAGCTTCGCATCACGTGCCGTAAAAAAGGCATTGTAACGCGGTCGCACCGGCCTCCGCTATCACCCTCTAAGGCGCGCGTGTTGCGCCCAAGCTGCAGAGGAAGCGGAATGAAGGTCAGCCTAACTCGCCTCATAATGGTCGCTACGGCGCTGACGATGACGGGCGCCTGCGCCAAGAAGCGGCCCTCCGAATTGCCACCACCGCCCATCGGCAGTGAAGGACAACCGGCCTCCTATCACAGCGGCTCCACGGCGGAGACAGAGAGTGAGCGCCTGCGGCGCGATTTTGTGGCCCGCGCAGGTTCGGATACCGTTTATTTCGCGACTGACAGTCATCTTCTCGACGCAGCCTCACGAGCCACTTTGGACGCCCAGGCGCGTTGGCTGATCCAACATCCGACTGTGCGGGTCACGATCGAGGGCCATTGTGACGAACGGGGTACGCGCGACTATAATTTGGCTTTGGGCGAGCGACGGGCAAATGCAGCCAAGAACCACCTCGCCAGCAGAGGCGTACCTTCGTTGCAAATGGCAACATTGAGCTGGGGAAGGGAGCGGCCGGCGGTCGCCGGATCGGATGAGGCAGCATGGGCGCAAAACCGCCGAGCAGTGACGGTTATTCCGATGAGGGACTAGTCTAGCATCATATCGGATCTGATATTTGCGTGTCCGAGCGGGGCCATTTCTTCCATAATCACCGGCCTCTCTCGGAAGCAATCGTCCCGGGTTGCGATCTGGAGCTGCTCAGGACAAGTGCAGCATGAGCGACTTGCGGAACTGCGGCAATGGCAATGACATGAGTGGCCTGTTACCCGGCGCGCCGCGCAATAAGGTTTGGGGCTGGTTCATCGCCTCTCAGTCGGAACGGCGGCTGCTGCTTCATGCGCTGGCAACCGCGATTTTTGCAGCAGCAACCTTCGCCGCCCTTCTGTCACAACACTTCCACCGCCCGATCACGGCGGCCATTCTCTATTTGCTTGGAGTCACGCTCGTTGGCGCGCTCGAAGGACTCAAAGGCGGTTTCATTGCCGCGATTTTCGCTTCACTGATCTATAATTTCTTCCTCAGTGATCCAGTATTCCGCTTCAGTCTGACTTCAGCCGAGGAATACGTACCGCTCATCGCCTTCAACCTCAGCGCGGCCGCTTCTGCGCTGCTGGTCGGCCGACTTAAAGATAGAGCTATGGCGGCGGAATTGGCGAACCGGCGGATGCACTCTCTGCTCGAGGTAAGCCAAAGGCTGCAGGCTGCCGTTCATGTGCAGCAGATTCCGGACGCGATCTTAGAATTCGCAGGGTCGGACCCCGCCGAGATCCCCGAAATATACGTCGTTGAGCACGGCAAACTCGTGCCGATCCAACCGTCGTCGACGCATTTGGGATTTGCGAAGCAGCTGCTGCGAGAAGGGCGAGAGAGCATGGGGAGCGGACTGGACCGAGCGTTCCTGCTCGGAACGCCCGGAGCTCCGATCGGCGTTCTGGTTCACGCTCAAGGCACCCATGCAACAAGAGGCCTTCATGAGCATGACCTCGCCGCGTTCGTGAATCTTCTGAGCATCACGTTAGAGCGCTGCCTGCTCCTGGAACGACTCTCAGAAGCGGATCTTATCAAGCGATCAGAGGAATTTAAGACTGCGCTTCTCTCGTCGGTCTCGCATGACATGCGAACGCCACTCAGTGCGATTTCCGCCTCGGCAAGCAGTCTCGCAAGCTTCGGAACCGAGCTTACTGAAGATACTCGTGCCGATCTCCTGGCGATGATCCAGGAGCAATGTGAACGCCTCAATCGCTACACAACCAATCTTCTCAATCTTGGCCGCATTCAAAGCGGCGTTGATCCCAAGCTCTTTACCGAATGCGATGCTCTCGACGTGCTTGGCACTGCCATCTCGCGCACGAGGATGATTGATGACGCGCCCGACATTCGGAAGGCATATGATGTGCCCTCAGCCATCGTCAGGGCTGACCCGGTGATGCTCGAGCAGGTCTTTTACAACGTTCTCGAAAATGCCGTTCGATACAGCCCTGCAGCATCTCAGATACAGGTGACGTCCAACGTAACTGGGGCGGCGGTGACAATCTCCATAAGTGACTTTGGTCCAGGCATCGCTCCGGATGATCTGGAGAGGGTTTTCGATCGTTTTTATCGTTCGCATTCAGCGCTGAGCGAAAAGGGAAGCGGGCTTGGCTTGTCTATCGCGAAAGGCTTTACCGAAGCCTTTGGCGGCTCAATCGAGGCGGGGCGCGCCCAAGGCATCGATGGCGGCGCAATCATCAAGATTCACCTCCCGCTGGCAGTTGGAGCGCAACGGTGACAACCCGCATCCTCATCATCGACGACGAACCTGCAATCGCACGAGTGCTTCATCCCGTCCTGTCAGCAACGGGTTCTGTCGTCTTCACCGCGGCCACGGCAGTCGAAGGCGTCAAAATTGCGCGGGCAAACGCGATAAACTTGGTGCTACTCGATCTGGGGCTACCGGACGCCGACGGGAAGGACCTCATCTCGAAACTGCGGAGCTTTGGAGACGTCGCAATCATCATCATCTCCGCCCGTCACCAGGAAATGGAAAAAGTGGCCGCGCTCGACGCTGGTGCTGATGATTACGTGGACAAACCATTCAATATCGATGAATTGCTGGCACGAATCCGCGCCTCTCAGCGTCGCCTTCAGAGAGCGTCTCCAACCACAGAGGTTTTCGAATCAAAGGATCTTGCCATCAACTTCCCTCTTCGTGAGGTGAGGCTGATGGGCTACGAAATAAAGCTCTCTCCCAAAGAGTTCGATCTTCTTCGGACACTTGCCGAGCATGCAGGACAAGTGGTTACACACCGGCGTCTCTTGCTCGCTGGCTGGGGAGATCCGATGACTGATCCGCAATATCTCAGGAGTTACGTCGCCCTGCTTCGGCAAAAGCTAGAAGAAGACCCAGCGGAACCACGCCTCGTCATTACCGAGCCGGGGGTCGGGTACAGGCTGAATGTCGTTGGATAGAAAGGCGATCGCTGCGCGACCGATGGCTCCGGAGTTCCACGCAAAAAGACAATTTAGCACGAATCGTGACGTTCTCTCTTGAGACGACCTCGATACCATAAGTAGGCTTGCCAGACGGCGCGCCCCGCCTGAACGATATTCGCAGCGATATTTCTCTGCTCCAAGCAAGCGCGAAGCTCATGCCAGCTGTTGACGTTTAGAAGAGCCGGGTCGCCACGAGCATGGGCTATGAAGTTCCAGCTCTCCCTGCTGCCACGGCCGAAATCGTATCGTCTGTTCAATACGTAATCGCGAAAGGTCAAATCTTGTGAGTGGCGCAGGGTGTGGCTCATTGCGCAGCGATATACGTCGCTCCCAAAAGGGGTTAGCATGAGTTTTCTATGCCTCCGCTGCCGCCGGGGGCACATACGTCCTATCTTGGATTGAGCGCAACGTCATCGCTGTGGCGCGCAGCTGAGGCAGAATTGACGAAAATCCCTCCCCGTTAAGGTTCAATTTCAGCACGGTTCGGGATTGCAGGCTCGCACTCCACCGATTGAGGAGAAGGCACGCGGCGTGGGGGGCTGGTGTGACCTGCGTCATCGCAATTTCTCCAACTGATCGCATGATCAGGCAAGAAATCCCGCCGGCTGGATTCCGCGATCGTCCCTAGCCGAAACAGGCGAAGCTGGATCACGGCAGCTTTTCAACGACGAGGCCGGCAGTGGCTTCGGCCTCGGCCCCGCACGCGCGGCCTTGACAGATTATTATATATATCTAATTTAGATACTCCTAATAGAGGAACGAGTCATGTTGCAGAAACTCGCCATTTCACCATCGGACATGGCCGCCAATGCCGGGAGGCTGCGGCGCTCATGAAGGCGCTGTCCAATGAGCACCGCCTGCTCATCCTTTGCCACCTGAGCGCCGCCGACGAGCTGTCTGTGGGCGAGCTCGTCCGCGAGATCGGACTCAGCCAATCAGCCCTCTCGCAGCATCTCGCAGGCTCCGCCAGGAGGGGCTCGTCGGCTTCCGTCGCGAGGCGCAGACCTTGTTCTATCGTGTCTCCGATGCACGGGCCGGCCAAATTCTGCAGGTCCTGCGCGACATCTTTTGCCCCGAGCTCGGTGCGGCCGGGCCATCGGAACATGCGCGCCGGCAATCTGCCAGAGCCCGAGGCCAATGGCGCACGCTACCTGAAGCTCCCGCTCAACACGTCGTGAGGATTCTGCGATGCTCGAACCGCTCTCTCCCCTGATTGCCCTTGCAGGCGGGCTGCTGCTTGGCGCCGGCGCCGCGCTGCTGCTGCTGGTGACCGGCCGCATTGCCGGCGTCAGCGGCATGTTTGCGAACCTCGTTCGCATTTCGGATGGCGGGCCCCCTTGGCGGCTGGCAGCGGGCTTCGTCATTGGACTTCCGTTGGGCGCCGCCTCGGTGTCGATATTCGTTCGCGCACCCGACATCGCAGTGACGTCCTCGGCGCCGCTGCTGATCGCTGCCGGTCTGCTCGTCGGCTTCGGCACGCGGCTGGGAAGCGGCTGCACGAGCGGTCACGGCGTCTGCGGTATCAGCCGGCTCTCGCGCCGATCCCTCGTCGCCACAGCGACATTCATGGCGGCGGCTATGATCACTGTGTTCATTTCCCGTCATCTGATCGGAGGTTGAGATGCGTATCGGTCTTTCCGCGCTTGCCGCCGGCCTGCTTTTCGGTGCCGGCTTGGGTCTTTCGGACATGATCAACCCAGCGCGTGTGCTGGCATTTCTCGATGTCGCCGGCCGGTGGGATCCGACGCTCGCCTTCGTCATGTCCGGGGCGGTGCTTGCGTCGGCAATCGGCTATCTCGCGTCCCGGCGGCTGCGCGCACCACTGCTCGAAAAACGCTTCTTCATCCCAGAGGCGCGAGAGCTCGACGGTCGTCTGGTCGGCGGCGCAGCCTTGTTCGGGATCGGCTGGGGCTTGGTCGGCTTTTGTCCAGGACCAGCCGTCGCCAGTCTCGTTTTCGGCCCAATCTCCGGATTGTGGCAGCCTTGGCTGTTTGTCGGCGCGATGGCGGTCGGCATGCTGCTCCAGCGCAGGCTGGCTGCGCCGCGCACGCCAATGGCGTCGCCACTGACGGCAGATGCGTGAGGAACAGATGAAGATCACCCGATTGGCCGCCGACTTCTCCGTCTCGGACCAGCTCCAGCCGGAAGATTTGCCGCGCGTGAGGGAGGCCGGCTACCGCGCACTCGTCAACAATCGCCCGGACAGCGAAGAGGAGGGGCAGCCCACGGCCGCTCAGCTGCGCGCGGAGGCGCATAAGCTCGGGCTTCCGTACTTTTATATTCCGATCGTGCCCGGGCAAATTAGGGACGAGGATGCAATTGCGCTCAAAGATGCCGCCACCGCCGCGGCGGGGCCAGTGCTTGCCTTCTGTCGAACCGGCGCGCGATCAACGAGTCTCTGGAAACGCAGCGTAGAACTCGCTGGCTCGAGCGAATAGCGAGACCGTGAGCCGGGCCGCCTGGGCCACGGAGCAATCCGGAGCTCGCTTCGCGGTGCCCGTTTTTAGCGTTTGTCGCGCCGCAACGGCGGGCGAGGCGGCCAGGGTCCAGGAAAGATCCGGACACTGGCGGTCGCGGCACGGCGGCCCATCGCAGATAAGGAAGGTTACGGATAAAGCCGGAAAGTCACCGCGCCTAAAAGGAACGATCCAACCGAGAGGCTCGCGCGATGCAAGACTATGTCATCTGGTACGATCATCTTCGAAGCTCGGACATTCTTCGGGTCGGCGGCAAGAATGCGGCTCTGGGCGAGCTGATCGGCACGCTGCGCGACGAGAACATCAGGGTTCCTCCAGGGTTCGCGACGACCGTAGAGGCCTATCGCGCTTTCATCGAACACAATGGCTTTGACGCGCAGCTGAAGGACAGCATCGCCCGCATGAACGACGGCGAGACGACCGTCGACCAGGCGGGCAGCGCCATTCGCGCATTGTTCCTGGCAGGGGAGTTCCCGCCCGAGGTCTCGTCGACCATCCTTACCGCCTATGAATGTCTGTCCGAACGGCTTGGCGAAGCCGACTGCGCGGTGGCGGTACGGAGCAGCGCGACGGCTGAGGACCTTCCCACCGCCAGTTTCGCGGGGCAGCAAGAGAGCTTCCTACGCATCCGCGGGGCCGCCGATCTCTTGGACGCCTGCAAGCGCTGCTTCGCGTCGCTCTATACCGATCGGGCGATCAGCTATCGCCAAGCCAAGAATATCGACCAACTGGCAATCGCTTTGTCCGTCGGCGTTCAGCAAATGGTTCGTGCCGACATGGGCGGCGCCGGCGTGGCTTTCTCGCTGGATACGGAGACCGGCTTTCCGGACGCCGTCGTGATCAGCGCCAACTGGGGCCTCGGCGAGACGGTCGTCCAGGGCACGGTCGAGCCCGACAAATATTCGGTGTTCAAGCCGCTGCTCGCGCGTTCCGGCAAATTGCCGATCATCGAGAAAACCCGCGGCTCGAAGCTGGCGAAATTGATTTACGCCGGTGGGGCAGCGAACACCGTTCTTGCCGATACGAGCGAAGCAGAACGACAGGCGTTCGTCCTCACCGACCAGGAAATCGTCACCGTGGCCCGCTGGACGACCGCGATCGAACGGCATTTCAAGGTTCCGATGGATGTCGAATGGGTAAAGGATGGCGTGGCCGGCGGATTGTTCGTCGTCCAGGCGCGTCCTGAAACCGTGCAATCGGCTCGCAAGAAACCGGCGCTGCGGATCTACCGCCTGGAGGGAAGCGGCGCACGGCTGCTCGGTGGCGCCGCCGTCGGCGAGGGCATTGCTGCGGGCGAAGTTTGCGTCATCCGCTCGCGCGACGATCTCGCCGCTTTTCCTCCCGGCGCGATCCTCGTCGCGGCGTCGACAGATCCAGACTGGGTTCCAGCGATGCGCCGTGCCGCGGGAATCATCACAGATTTGGGCGGGCCGACGAGCCATGCCGCGATCGTGAGCCGGGAATTGGGCCTGCCAGCGGTCGTCGGGACAAAGAATGCAACCACGCGCCTTCATAACGGCGAGAAAGTCACCCTGAGCTGCGCCGAAGGCGAACGAGGATCGGTCTACGAAGGCTTGTTGCCGTTCAACGTCGAGGAGATCGAGATCGAGGCACTGCCTGCGATACGCACGGCGCTGATGGTCAACAGCGCAGATCCCGGCCAAGCCTTTCGCTGGTGGCAGCTGCCGGCGAAGGGCGTCGGCTTGGCGCGAATGGAATTCATCATCAACACGATGATCCGCGCGCACCCGATGGCTCTCGCCCATCCCGAGGCGATCCAAGATGCCGGAGCCAAAAGCGCGCTGAAGGAATTGGTCCAGGGCTTCCAGGATCCGCAGACCTTCTTCGTCGAAACGCTGGCAACGGCGATCGCGAAACTGGCTTCACCCTTTTACCCCTACCCGGCCATCGTCCGGCTGAGCGATTTCAAGACCAACGAATATGCGCACCTCCTCGGCGGCGACGGTTTCGAGCCGAAGGAGGAGAATCCGATGCTCGGCTTCAGGGGGGCATCGCGCTATTATGACAAGCGCTACAAGGACGGGTTCGCGCTCGAATGTCACGCCGTCAAGCGCGCCCGCGACGTGCTCGGCTTTTCAAACATCATCGTGATGGTGCCCTTCTGCCGTACGCTTGCCGAAGCCGATCGCGTGCTCGAGACAATGGCGGCCCACGGGCTCAAGCGCGGCGAGCACGAGCTGCAGGTCTACATGATGTGCGAAATACCATCCAACGTCATCCTCGCAGAGGAATTCGCCCACCGCTTCGACGGCTTTTCGATCGGGTCCAACGACCTCACTCAGCTCGTGCTGGGTGTGGATCGGGATTCCGGCGAGCTCTCGAAGCTTTTCGACGAGCGGGATCCGGCTGTGAAGGCGATGATCATGCAGGAGATCCGCAGCGCGCATGCCGCCGGGACCAAGGTCGGCATCTGCGGTCAAGCGCCAAGCAACTATCCGGATTTTGCCGAATTCCTGGTTGAGCAGGGGATCGATTCCATCTCGCTCAACCCCGACAGCTTCGTCGCGACCTTGCGCCACTTGGCCGCTTTCGAAAAGGCGAAAGCCAAACCCGGCCATCTCGAGCACGCCGTTCTCGCATGATCGTCTCAAAGGAATCGAGACGATGACTGAAATGCTCCAAGGCCCGGTGGACGTCATTGTGCCGTGCGGCTCTCGAAGATCACGGGGGACGCGCTCGACACCATCCTGAACCGCCTGGGACGCATCATGGCGGAACAGGCATGGATAAGAGCCGGCGCGCCGCTTGAGAGCGTCATCTTGCCGTTGATCAGCTGCAGGAGGTTCACGCCTGACCAGCGTCAAGAAGCCTTTGCCTGGGTGGCTGGTCCCGAACGACGCTAAGCTCGAGGCGGAGCGCGGCTAATGATTTCAGTGTCGACGGACTATGCCGTGGGGCGGTCCACAGTGTCTCCGCCAGAGCCTGGTGCAGTTCTCAGCAACCGGATTGCCTGGCGGACGGTCGGAGAAAACGCGTTCTGGTTCGCCGAATATTCGACCAGGAGCACCGATCTCAGATAAGGGGCCCAGAATTTTCTCAGATGATCCGCAGTTGCGGCGGCAGCGTTGCGTGGGTCGATGCAAGCCAGGTTCCGCGCGATCTGATTGGCCTGGTACACAACATGCTCGGCCGTCGCCATGATCTCCTCCCGCTTCAATTCATTCAATGGACAAGCACGAGTGGCACGCGGCTGCTGCGCAACAGGGTTCGAGTGACGCCGCCGAACAGAGCCTCACGCAACCTGCCTCGGCCAAAGCCTCCCATGACGATATATCCAGCCTTGCTCGCATCGGCTCGATCGAGGATCAGCCGCGCCGAATCAGAATGGGCGCGCGGCTCGCGTACCAAGCGCGCGTGCACGCCGTGGCGCGAGAGATACGCAGCGGCCTCTTCACCCCGCTTCCCGATGTGGTCATCGTCTATCTCGAGCAGGGTGACATTGGCGGCCTTCTGCAACAGCGGCACGGCGGCACGGAGCGCAGCCGCCGCCTCCACCGACCCGTCCCACGCGATGAGCGCAGGCCCGAAGGCGGCAAACCCACGCGCCTCTTCAGGAACGGCGACCACCGGTTTGCGCGAAGCGATTATCGTTTCGCTCGTGACCTTCAACCAGTCGGGGAGAGCGAAACGTTCAAGCTTGCGATTGAGCACGACGATATCGGCGAGGCCAATCGCCTGCTGAATGGCAGCGGCAGGATGAGCAACGACCTCGATGCAGTTCCACGGCACATCCTCGGCCGAGAGCCTCGCCTCCACTCGAGCACGATTCGAGTCAGCGTCTGTTCTCTCTGCGGCCACGAGTTGGTCGTAGCCGACGGCCATGTAAACTTCTGGCAAGGCCTCCGGCGGCGTGATCGTCTCGATACAGGTGAGATGCCCATCGAGCGCACGAGTGAGATCGAGTGCGGCCTGAAGCCGGCTCTCCTGGCCCGGATCGTCGTGGATAGGGACGAGGACGTTCTTCATTGCTGCCTCCGCGATTTTCCTCCTTCTGCGACGAAGCCCCTAGTCGCCGGAATCAGGAGTTTTACGGAGCAGTCGGATTCAAGGATCGGGCCGACTGATGGTGTAGCGAAGTCGGTCAAAGGCGCCGTAACCGTGCAATGACGGTGACAAAGAATGCCGTCGACCAGCCGATGAGTATGATGCCGTTGATGCCCTCGATCGCCGACACAAGCCGCCAGCTCTCCGCCATGGCTGAGTCGTCATAGCCGATGGCACCATAAGTGATCGTCGAGAAATAGACCGCGTTTCGCAGCCCGCTGACGGCCCCGATGGCCTCATAGAGAAAGGCGTAAGACCAGATTTCAATGCCATGCAGCAAGAAAAGGCCGAGGATCACGGCAATTGTGGCCGCTATGCCGCGGCCCGACATCGGCGTTATTCTTTCCGCCGCCTCCTCGCGGGCCTCGAGACGCACTATCCTCGTCAGGAACAGGAGGCCGGCTCCGTGCACGAGCACGGTAAAGACCACCATGCCGCTCGAAGTGGCAAGCTCGATCAGCACGATCTTGGTCTCCTCGTCACTTTCTCTTCGCAACGATTGTTGCGGTTTCACCCAGGTCCGGGAATCCCCTTATATTGGGCCTATGCCCACGTCGTTACACATACGTCATGTGACCGAGGGCAAGATGATTTACGAGAACAATCGGCATTTTCATTGCCGGCGGGCCGAACAGGAATTCAAGCTGGGCTGCCAGGCGCAGCACCCAAAGGCCCGGTCCTCGCATCTCAAATTATTCGACCTGCATGTGCGATGCTTCTTGAAGACCGACGACAGGGCGGCATTCGACGTCGCGGCCTCTGCGAGCGGGCGTCCGATCGGTCGCGATCCCTTCTACGGTCGCGTGAGGAGCGGCGAACCGGTCTGACGCGACTGCCGCGAAAGCGTTGCGCCAAGGCACTTCAGCAGTAGAAGATCGGTCGGATCCTCGAGCCCGATCGTTCGAGGTGGAAGCGCTTCGCGCTTCCGCCAAAAGCGTGAACGAGGCTCCTTCGGAGTGTTGAGACCTCCCCCCCCACCGGCTTGCCCTGTTCGCCGCCTCCCGATCGAGCATCTTATTCTGTCACCGTCACCTGCTCGGCCGCACGCCGCGCCGCGGCAGGAACCTCCTGCCCCGCGCCGATCCGCATCAGCATCTGCGGATGATCGTCAGAGCCCATTGTCGTGGCGATACGACAACGAAATTCAGAAGCCTCTATTGGCTGATTGGCAAAGGAATAGGCAAAACCACCGGCGGTTATCTCCAGCAGGATGTCGGCGAGAGCCATCCCCGTCCGCAACCAGGACGGTGGATCGTCTCGCGGTGTGGCGAGGATGCCGACCCAAGGCGCCTCGAGCATCAGCTTCTGGTGCTTGTCAGCGGTCGCGCAACTCAAGTCGAGCTGATCGAGGGCAATGGCAACGCCGGTTGAAAGCCAATCCCGCATCCCGAAGCTGCTGATCGACATGCCGTCGCGTGCAGATTTCGCCGGACGGACCCAGCTCGAGAGTTCGTGGCGGAAGGCTGGATCCGCCATTTGCCGTTGATCCGCTGTGGCAACGAGGGTTGCGATCCTCGTCCTCACCTCTTCCGCTGCACTCGCGGGGAAGCTGACGCCGTAGCGGCGGGCGAGCGGACCGAGATCCGCAATCAGCCTGTCAAGTTCGG
>Ga0255338_1001596_pt1 | contig 41181 bp, 73 predicted proteins | sample MeOH1_35cm_T4_19_FD_203715 | JGI IMG/M metagenome (GOLD analysis project Ga0255338, IMG submission 203715) | Sandy soil microbial communities from University of British Columbia, Vancouver, Canada - MeOH1_35cm_T4_195 | ecosystem: Engineered > Artificial ecosystem > Sand microcosm > Unclassified ... | reverse complement strand
GGTGAGCGCGCTATCGAAGCTGCCGAGGCTGACCTGCTTGGCAAAGCGCTGGAGGCGTTGCGGGAGATACGTCTGGCGAATCCGATGAACATAAACGGCGCGATCGAATCCAGTACGTGGACGAAGATCGACGCCATCCTTTCCCAAGAGGTGAAGTGATGAAGCCGCTGGGCATACATGATCGCGTCGGCGACAAGATTGAGCTTGCTCAAACCTATGCCGATGACGGCGCGTTCTACACTGCCGCTCGCGTATTACGTGAAGCCGCAGACATTCTCCAAGCGCATGCGGAGTTCTGCGATCCGCCCCGCATCCTCTCACAAGCACGTGAGGTGAAGTGATGAGCGAGATTAAGGCTGGCGACCTTTACGTCTATCGTGGTGATGAGGGCGAGGCTATCGCGGTCGCTCGGCGGCGCATCGGCCCTCGTGGCGGATGGACTGCAGATTCGATAGCGCGGATGTCGCTTCCGTCGAAGCATGTAAGCCAAGACGAATTGAACGCATATGCCGCCAGCTTCGCGAGCGTTGCCGACCTCACCGCCTCCCGCGACCGCGCCTCCGACGCATGTGCATCCGTACAGCGTGAGAGGGATGAGGCAGTGGATTTGCTGGCCTTCGCAATCGATCAGATCGACTATTTCATCAACGCCAACTACGGCGGCGAGGTGCCATGCACAAATGAGGAGTTTGAAAAATTCGAACGCCTCCGCGCCTTCCTCTCACGCTACGAAGGAGAGGTGAAGTGACCGACTACACCCCCACCGAGAAATCCTACTACTGCGTCATAGCGGCATTCATATATCTCGGCCTGACTGTGTATCTGTGCCTGCTGCATTGGCTTGTGTCATGATCCACGACCCAATCCGCCCGAGCATCGAGCAGCTATTCGCGCAGTGGAAGACGGAGCAGTCGTTCGCGGCAACCCGTGAAGCGCTCCACAACGTGCAGGACGATTGCGCCAAACGCGAGAAGCTGTGGACGCAGTTCGAGGAATCGCAGGACGCCATGCGCGCGATCCAGGCGCAGGTTCTTGCACAGATAGACGCAACATTCGGCCCCGGCATGGGGGAAGCCGTGAAGGAGATGATTGGTGGGTGAACATCTGCTTTTGAAATGGGGAACGCTTAAGGGTTGGGACGTCGGCAAGAATGCGTCTGCGCTTGCCGCTGTGGAGCGCTACCACGAAGGTCCTGTTTCGTGGGGCGCGGCGCAACAGCGTGACAGTGACGCCCAGAAGCAAGCCATCTGCGATCTAATTGACGCAATCGATGGGCCGATCACAAACGACTGGTCAGGCGAGAAGATGACCAAAGACGAAGCGAAAGCCTGCGTCATGGGATACGAAAGATGAAACCCGCCTTCCCCTCCCTCCGCTTCGACCGCCGTTGGTGCGCTGTCGTGGGCGTGTGTGCGGTTATCTGGATTGGATATTGGATTGAGAGGATAGGGTGATGGCAGACTACTATTCCAATCGCGCTCTACCGTGCACAAACAATGCGATAAGGCGCCATTTTCTTGCAATGACAGCCACCCTTCGCGACTCGGGCGCAACGTATTTCCGCTACACCATTGTGTGCCCGGAAATGCCGCTGCCGCCTTACCCTGATGGCCTTTATGTCGAAGGATGGAAAGTGGCGCCGTCCTCTGCGGACTTCCCGGAATTTGAATTCCCGCTCACGGATAACCGCAATGACTAACCCCGCCGACATCGCGCGTGCGCTGAGTGAGTATTGGATGCCGATTGAGACGGCAGACAGGAATGAAAAAGTTCCCGTCCTTGTCGAGTTCAATCATGACGCCGATCCGTATTACGACCCCGCCGATCCAAACCGGCTGACAGATTACGCTGCCAATGCAGAGGGCGGAGACTATCTGGCGGGAGCGGGCGAAAGGAAGGCACGGCTCAGTCCGGCAGCGCTCGCCCGACTGCTGAGATACGAGCCGGGCACCGGGACGTTTACGTGGAGGCCGCGAGAGCGGGGCGACGACATCCAGTACATGAAATTTAATAAATCTGTTGCTGGACGCCCAGCGTTCACGCGCAAAAACGCCCACAGATATCTAATAGAGAAGATGTTTGGCCTCACGTATGCCGCCGGACGCGTGGCGTGGTGCCTGCACTACGGCAGATGGCCAGATAATTTTATCGACCACATAAACGGCGACCCAACCGATAACCGCATTGATAACTTACGCGACGTAGAGGCTTCCGAGAACGCAAGAAATTGCGCCATGCCGGTCAATAACACGTCAGGAATTGTAGGCGTGAGTCGTGCACGTTCTGGGAAATGGATAGCCAGAATTTTATACAACAGGCGGCACCATCACCTAGGAACTTTTGCGTCGAAGGAAGAGGCCGCAGCGGCGAGGACATCGGCAGAGCGGCGGCTTGGGTTTCATCCAAATCACGGGAGAGTTCGCCATGCAAAGTAGTCTTGGGCCCGCCGAGATCGAGACGCTGCGTGAGAATATCCGCAAGGCGGAAAACGTTGCGGAATCTCTCGCCATCCTCGACCGCCTCTCCCCGCCCGCGCCGGAAGTCGATGAGGCTACGAGGATATGGCGGGAGATGATGGCTGTATCCTTCGCAAGCCACACCCTAGCCGATGAGTATCGCCGTGGTCTGTACGACGTTGGTGGAACTGGGCCGAAGCAAATACCCTACCTCCGCACCGCCATATCCGAACTCATCGCCAGCAAGGATGCTAGAATACAGGAATGGCAAGATTGTTATCGCCACGCCAGAAAGGGCTGGGACGATACAATTATTGAGATGTCTGAACACAAACGCGAACTCGCCGCGCTGCGTGCTGAGAACGAGCGGTTGAATGGCGCCCTTGCGAAAATCGCGGCATTTGAAAGAGGCGGCGTGATTTTTACTGGAACGCCGGAATCTGACCGAGATTACATGATCGGCATTGCTCGCCAAGCCTGCCAGCGCCGAATTGATCTAGCTTGGAACTGGCGCAACCTCTCCAAAGCAGCGGAACGCAACACCGCTGAGCCTGCTAAAGAGACAACGGTATCTTACGATCCGAATTACAACTGCCCGTCGTGCGGCGTTGCAATAGGTATGCTGCATGAGCCGGATTGCGCTCTAATGCTGTCGTGCACCGCTGAGCCTGCCAAGACGCACGTATGGCCTGCCACCCATGACGACGCATGTTCAGAGATCAAAGGCGCCGATACGACGCCTGAGGTTGTTGTGACGGATGGCGATTGCCAAAGAGAGCAGTGGGCGCGAAACATCGCGTCGTACACCGAAGGGCAGGCTCGCAATCACGTCTACAGATGCGCGATTAACTTGCTCACCGAAGCAGAAGCACGCGGGCGGCGGGAGGCGTTGGAAGAGGCATTGAGGCAATTCGATGCACCAACCGATGCAGCGACCTACGCTCGCGCGAAGATTCTGCGCATGATGACGGGAGGGAAGTGATGGCTATAAATCTTGTCGAGATATTCGCAGGAGACGATGATAGCGCATTCGACCAACCTTGTCGTTTCGGGCATCGTGTCGAGTGTCACGCAGTCTATTGCCACAATGACGCATGGAAAGCAGGGCCAAGAAAGTGTCGTCGCACATGGTATACTGGCGGCGAAATAAAAGACGAAGACTGCGAAGGCTTCGAACCTAACCCGGATTACACGCCATGACCCACCCCACCGACGACCTCGCCGCACCATGCGCGCACATAGCCGATTACTATCAGCGGCAATGGGAGCAACAGCCCTGCATCGCGTACAACTTGCTTAGGCAGGGATACAGGCAGTGGGCTGACGGTCGCGTGAAGCATTGGGCGAACGATCTATTCGGGGAGACTATGCGATGACCACTAACCCAGACGTGCTGCGGATTGCGCGGGAGATCACAGCGGAATCGACCATAGTTATGGACGGTGACAGCCAGCGAGCGCACAACCGTGCAGCCGATATACTCGCAGGAAAATGCGACAATGAAAGTGTGGCGCTACACGCCGCCATCGCAGCAATCGAGCGGACGCGGACGCTCAGCAAGGACATGGCCTGCAATCAGGTTCGTGTGGTCATGTCGCCACGTGACACAGCATGGAACGATGCCTGCATAACCTTGGCGGAGGCGTTTCACAATTACGACCATCTCCGCCAGCCCGATAAGGACAAGAGCGATGCAGACTGACGACCTCGCCGCGCAGATGGTGCGTGAGATGGGACTTGACGGCCTTTTCGATCAAGACGTTATCGAAGAGTGTGAAGCCATCGCCCGCCGGTACATGGAGAAGGCGGTTGATGATGCGCTCGAACTCGCCTCCAGAATAGCCGGGCAGCACCCAAACTTTGGGCCGAGAGATGATTTCAATCGCGGTATCGAGCGCGGCCGTGAAAAAGCCGCGTCTGCAATCAACAAGTTCCGCGCCGAACGCGCCGGGAAGGATGGGCGGTGATGGCCGATAAAAGTAAACGCTGGAATGACCGAGATGCATTCTCTGGAGAGAGAAACGCAGAACTTGGCTTGCGGGAAATGTGCGACTTTGGGGCTGCTGAGGTAGCCAAAGGCCACGCCGAAGAAGTCCGTTTCAATCTGTTCAATCAAAGCGAGGCGAATTTTGTGAGGCGCTACATGGCAGAAAAGTATCCGGCCGTGAAATTCACTCGCACTTGGATTGTGCTAAAGGAACCACCCCATGAGTGATGACGTAAAGGCGCTGGTGGAGCGGCTGCAACAGCTTCGCGACAAGTTCGCAATGATGTACGACGATTATGACGACATGGATAGAGTGGCCGCAGCCCTCACAGCACAGGCAGAGGAAATCGCGCGGTTGCTGGTGGTGCTCAACAAGCGGGTGTCCGCCAGAAGGCCCCTATGCCGTTGGTGTAATGGTCAACGCGCATTACCGCCTTTTGGCGAGTGCGATTGTGAGGAAAGGCACTACAATCCAGCGATCGGCTGCACGACGTTGAGGTCTGGCAATGACCGCTGAAGAGATCGTGCGGAAGCTGACAGAAGTGTTCGACTTCGACGGCAAGAAAGACCCGATCCTCAACCTTGAGGGCGCGGCTTATGATTTGGCGCACAAGTTCGATCCGAAGGATGGCGGTGTTTGCGTCTCGACGATCCGACGCGCTGTCGATCAACTCGTTCAGGCCCGCCGCCTACTGGAGAACACCCATGACCGAGGATGACGACGAGGAATTCCCCGGCGAAATCCATCCGGCTTCCAAAGAGGAATGGCTGGCGCTTACACGGAGAACACCCATGACTGAAGCTGAGAAGGAACGGGCGGCGATTGTTGTGTGGATGCGGCGGCGCGAGCTTCTATCGTCCGCAAAACACATTCGAGGCGACGAGGCCATTATGCAGATCGCCAACGCAATCGAATCTGGCGAGCATCTGAAGGAGGGGCGGTAGCGATGGGCGAGCTTGCGAAAGGGATCGCGGCGGGATTGATCGCCGCCCTCTTCATCATCGTGTTCTACGGCTGGCACCTGAACCGGCAGGACCGGCTTGCGCTTGAAAGTTATCCGACCATCCTCTCGCCGAGGGAGAGAGACGATGGGCGCTGACCGACGCTACGACCCCGCGCACCGCCTCCAGACCAAGGACGGTATCTGCGAATATCTGGGCGGCATCAGCCATGCGACCTATGACACATGGCACAATCGCGGGCTCGTCCCCGGCCCCGTCCCCGGCACCACGCGCTATGACGTGAAGGCGCATGACTACCTGCTCGATCGTAAGCAGGGCATAACGGGCGGGCGGAAGCTATCGCCCCTTGAGGAATACGAGAATGCGCACGCGGCTTAAAGGGGTCTATGAGACGCGTAAGGCGCGCAAGGGCGGCAAGGTGGCCGTCTACTGGTACCTGCGCGGCTTCGGCGCCCTGCGCCCCCTCCCCGGCGACGAGAGCGAGGCTTTCGCGCCCGGCACGCCTGCGTTCATGCGCGCGTACAATGACGCGATCCATGCGCCGATCAAGGCCAGCCGCTCCGGCACGCTGAAAGAACTGACGCACGACTACACGAAGTCGGCCGACTATACCCGCCTCGCACCGCGCACGAAAGCCGACTACCTGAAGCACATCGCCCGGATCGAGGCGAAGTTCGGCAACTACCCGCTCGCAGCGATCGAAGACCCGAAAATCCGCAGCCGGTTCCTCGACTGGCGCGACACGCTCGCCAAGGCGTCCCCGCGGCAGGCCGACAGCACAATGGCCGTCCTGCGCGTCGTGCTGGAGTGGGCGAGGAATCGCGGGCGCATCGGCATCAACCACGCGATCCGGCCAAAGAAGGTGTACCGGGCCGACCGATCGGACAAGCTATGGCTTCCGCCGCACATCGAGCGGTTCCGCGAATCGGCCCCCGCCGACATGCGCCTCGCGTTCGAATTGGCGCTAGGCACGGGGCAGAGGCAGGCCGATGTGCTCAAGCTGGCATGGTCCAGCTATGACGGAACGCGCATCCGGTTCCGGCAGGGCAAGCGCCACCGGCTCGTCGATATGCCTGTCACGCAGTCCCTGAAAGCCGTCCTCGACGCCGCGCCGCGCACATGCGCCACCATCCTCGCCGGGCCCGGCAACAAGCCGTGGCATCAGATCACGTTCCAGCACCACTGGCGCAAGGCGACGCTCGCTGCCGGGTGCGACGGCCTGCACTTCCATGACCTGCGCGGCACGACCTGCACGACGCTATCGGAGGCGGGCTGCACACCGCAGGAAATCGCTGCCGTTCTCGGCTGGACCGTGCAGACCGTGAACGCCATGCTGGACACGTATCAGGCGATGACCGCAAGCCTGTCGGATAATGCTGTGGCGAAGCTGGAGGCGCGGAGGATGAAGGAGAAGGCTCATGGGTGAGTGGCAACCGATTGAGACGGCGCCGAAGAACAATCAAATGCTACTTCTGCTCCGTAAGGCGCACAGAGAAGATTACGAGACGCACATATTCGTCGGCTTTTGGGGTGACGTCTACGCTGGAGTCGGGGACGTAGAGAGCTACAGCTGGTGCGACTGGACCGCTGGAATGAGCGAGGATGATGTTTGGATATCGCGCACGGACGTGGCCTACTGGCAAGCCCTACCCGCACCCCCACAGGCTGATGAGATTGCGGAAAAAACTGCGGACGGGTATCGGGATAACAGCGGGGATAAACATGCAAGTGCTTGAAAACGCTTGGCTGGGGCGGGAGGATTCGAACCTCCGCATGGCGGTACCAAAAGCCGACCTCGCGCTCGGTATCGTAACGATATTTCTGCGGACACACAGGGTTGTCCACAGGCGTATATCAATGGGTTACGGGCGAAGTGCGGACTATTCCTGCTCCCGCCGCTCCAGCTCTCGCTCCACGGCCTCACGGATGAAGTCGGCGCGCTTACCCTTCGCCACCAGCGCGTCGATGCGCACGAGCGTTTCGTCCGGCAGGCGGACGGCGGTGAACTTTCCTATCGGCGGACGACCCATGCGCGACGGGGTATCCGTTATCTCTTTTTGTGCCAAGTCCATAAAGTTTCCGTTATCGCCTATTGACTATACCCGTTATCGTCTATAGATATGCGTTATCGGATACGGAGGCAAGGACAGATGACAAAGATTGAGCGCGAGGCCGAAGAGGCGATCCAATGGATGAGCCGTGACGCGCGCCGCTTTCTTGGCGCTAATCCACCATTTGAAGCCTCGGTGGGATATGAAAGCGACTTGAATGCATTTGTCACATCGCACCCGTCCTGGGTTTCCGGCGACGATGATCTGACCGATCTGGGCCGCGCAGTACGCGCCATCCTGATCGCCGATCCCGCGTTGGTGGAGGGGTAATGACCATCATGGCCGAGCGCTTAGGTTACGGGAGAAGTGCGGACATTGGGAGGGCGGGCTGATGGCCGGGTCAGCGTCCGAACGGGAAATCCGCGACTACGCCGCGAACCGGTTGCGGCAGATGCTGCCCGCTGCGCGCGTCGTCCACGAGCTTGTCGTGGGAGGTTGCCGCGCGGACCTTGCCGCCATTGAGGCTGAGCGCATCACGTTGGTCGAAATCAAGTCAGAACGCGATACACTGAAGCGGCTGCCGGAGCAGGTCAGGCAGTTCGTGCGCGCGTCACATAACGTGGTGGTTGTGGCCCACGAACGGTGGTTTGACCGCACGCCGTACAACAACGGGATGCCTCGATTTGTGCCGTCCGACGAACTCCGGGACGCGTACAACAGCGAGCCTGTAGAGCTGTGGGGCTACCCTGAGATCGCCGAGCGCCCGAACTATGGCCAATGGAACCTGAAGCCATGGTCGTACGGACGGGCGCAGCCTCACGCCGCCAGACTGCTGGAACTGTGCTGGCGCGCTGAATTGCTCGAAGAGGCCTTTGTCCACCGCATCGCCGCCGGCTCACGCGCAACTGTGCCGTGGCTCATCCGTGAGATGGCCTGGAACATGACAGGCAAGGAAATCGCGCGAGCCGTGTGTAGGCAGCTACGGCGCCGAAGCTTCCCCGAGGCGGATGCGCCGATCGTAGAGGCTGTGGCGGCATGACAGCCCTCCATCCCCCACGCAGCATGAGAAGGAGTGAATGATGAGCGACACGATATTCAAGCTACGCCTTCTGGCCGCGCTGCTCCGATGCTCGTTCGAAGAATGGCGAGAGCAGATTTGGCAACGCGAGCTTGATGCGCCGTACTGCTGCGGCGGACACGAATGCGGTTGCATGGCGACGACAACCCGCCAGCTTTATAGCTGGCAACTGGAGCGCAAGTCGTGACCAGCCCCTCACAAGGATGGCAACCGAAAAGGCAAAAGTGGCCTTGGCTGGATTGGTTGACTGAGGATGAGCGGGTGATTGTAGACGACGCATTACGCGCCAGTGCGGACGCCAAGCATCGCCTCGCCCAAGCCACGGCGATCCTGAATCCCATTCGCAACCGCGCCATTAACCGCGCGAAGTACTCCCTAACAAGGCATCGCAGCATGAGAAAGGCTGAATGATGAGCGACGACGAAGCGACGAGCGAGCACGGCCTTAAAATAACCAAACTAACATTAAAGCCGCCGATATTTGAAAGTATAACACTAACTCCTGAAAATGTGCAATTTCTTTTAGATGGGGAAAAACCGTGGTGGGTGCAGTCAAGCATTGAACTTGGCAACTTAACGCTATTCTCGCCCAAAATAATAGTTCGCAAAAATCTTTACTTTGTCGTCGTAGGGAGCTTTGTTGATGGTTTTAACAACCAACCATCTGAAATTCAATTGATGGATATAATGATAAGCAATAAATATCGTGATAAGGTGGAGCAAGTTGAAAGCGGCCTTTTCCCATTGGTGGATTACGAAGTTGTAAGTGATCTTGTGTTTAAGGACTGCTACTTCAACAAAGGAGCATGAACATGGATAAGGATGGCCCTGAGACGATGCGCGAGGCCGTGGCGCGGGCGATAGATCCGCGTCCATTCTGGTATTGGGATGAAATGGTGAACTTTTGCCTGTCGCAAGGTCACGACGATGAAACTGCGCGCCACTACGCCGATCAGACGCACGGCCCTGAAATCGAAGCAACCCTCAAGAAAGCCGACGCAGCCATCCGCACTGTGCTGGAGAGGCTGAGAGAGCCGGGAGATGATATGCTCAACGCTGGCGGCACACCACCCTGCACCGTATACATGGGCGGGCCGTCCGTACTGCAGAAACGGGAAGCCAAGCGTGTCTGGCAAGCTATGCTCGCGGCCATCACCCCACCCTTGCCGGAATCTGCGGATTCTGGTAGTGGGTGAGGTGGTTTGCGGCGGCACGGGTGCGTGCCCCTGACGCTGGTTAGGGACCAGGAAGTAGGCCCGCCCGATTGCGTGTGGCGGTTCCGAATTGAGGGCCGGTGCAACAACGGACGCAACCCAACTATCGGCGGCACCTGCCAGCCCGGTCGCGAACGGGGAAGTGGTGCGGAGGTCTCGCCTGCCATGCGCAGGAAGAGCATTCGAGGCCGGTCTGGCGGTGTTGGATCGGCCTCAGCACTTACCGCATAAACGCGCTTTATGCGCTTATTGGGATACGAGGATGACTGACATCGACCCGAACATCAAAGTCCTGATCGATACCTTGCGCAGCGGGAAAAGCGAAGCGCAGGCCCTTCAGTCGTATTGCTGGGCCAAGATGGCGGTCCCGGTGCATGTCGGAAACGGGGCTCTTGGACAGCCGCGCCGTGATCCGTTTGACAGCCCGCCTGGGTATCCTGACATGGCAATGGCCCGCGCTGTCGATGCGTTTAGGGATGGCAAGGACGACGCTGGTATCCAAGAGGCGTTTCGGACCGGGATGCGTGAAGATCAGGACCGCGGTATAGTGTGGCGAGTGGCGATGAAAAGCGAGCGCCCGAGCTTCTCTGATCTTGTCCGTGAACTGTCGCTAGACGATCAGATGAGAGCCTCCCGAATATTTGGTGTCAAAGCTGTCGCCGAGGCTATAGCGCGCGGAGCGCCCGAGTAGTTGCCCCTCACCAAATAACATCAAGCGCCGTTGATGATCGTGGAGGGCGGGTTTGTGAGCGGCTACGCACTTAAGCGCATCCGATTGAGCTTAAGTGGCAACTGCGATATAACGCACTACGATTGCTTGTGAATTTCAGCGCACTTAGTGGCGCTCCACCGCCACCTGCCCCCTGAGCCAGTCCTACTCAGTGCACCCCCGCAGCACCGCATCCGCCCGTTCGCCATAACCAACCCATTCCAGCACCTTCGCGACAGCCAGATCAAGCGCCTGCCGTGCATCCTCTGGACGCGGTGGAAGCGGACCGGGGCGCTCGGGAACATCGGCAGCCGCAACGCACGCAACCGGCACCGGCACCTCGACACGCACCGTTCGGACTTCAATTGCGGGCTTGGAAGCGCAGGCCCCGAGGAGCAGCAGAAAAAAAATCGCGCGCATCGCATTTAGTCCTTGCACGTGCGGCCCAATGGGCCTATGTATTGTTCATCAGAAACGGGCTCAGCCCACCGGACACGGGAGAATGAAAATGCAGTACACGGTTTACGCGAACGCCGAACAGCAGGACACTTCGCTGGTTTCTCGTCACCGCACGCTGAAAGCGGCCGGCAAGGTCTACCAGTCCGCCCACACGGGCAACCTGCGCCGCGTGCTGGACATGAACGGCAACGATGTGACCTTGCAGGCGTGCGATGCAGCCAACGGCCTTTAAGACAAGTCGCCAGCAGCTCGGCCTAACGCAGGCCGGGCTCGCTGCGTTGATGCGCTGTGATGCGCGCACCATCCGCAAATGGGAGGCGGGCGACCGCGAGATACCGGGGCCTGTCGAGGTGCTGGTTGAGGCTCTGCTCACGGGTTGGACGCCCACACCTCGCTAACAGCCTCGCTCACCTCGCACACAACCCCGTCAGAGCGCCGTATAGACGCGCTACGCTCCAGACCGGCAATCTTGCCCGCCAGCGCCTCGTTGCGCTTCTCCGCAGCCCGTAGCGCATCCTGTGATGCTTTCTGCCTCTCTGCCGCCGTGCGCGCGAGTGTGGCGACGGCGGCGTTCTGTTCAGCGACCGCGACCGTGAGCCGGTCAACCGACTTGCCGAGAGCGCGAATGCCCGCCGTCACGTTCTTTTTTGCGACAGGATTCTCCGCGCCCGACGCTTCGGTGAGCGCTGCGATCACACTGCCCTGCCACTCCTTCGCGGCATCCAGTTGCTCCCCCCGCACCCAGCAGACGAACGTCAGCGGGATCACGAACGCGACGAACAGGGCCTCGCGCCAGTAGCGGAGGGCGGTCATGCAACGCTCACATTCGCGCCAAGGCCCAACATGCAGATGGTGTATTCGGGAATCCGCCCGTCGTTCGCGGCATATCGGCGATTGGCGAGACCTTGGACGTACTTACCGCCGGCCTTGACCCACATCTTGAACGCTTCGCAGCCGCCGATCCAGTTGCCGGCGTTGAACCGGCGCGCGGCGGTGCTGTTGCAGAATGCGGGAACGCCGACATTATACGCCAATGACGTACCCGCCGCCCAAACTGTCGGCCGCTCCACAAGGCCCGGTACGCACTTGGCGATGGCGTCCCCGCGCTTGCTGAGCTGGATGCGCAAAAGCCCCAGGCATTCGGCCTTCGTGTGTTCGCGCATCTCGGCTTCGGTGTCGCCGTAGCACACGTCCATGACGCCGCCGATCCGGTCCCAGCGAGGCTTGAGGCTGTAACCTTCCCACTCAGCCACAAGTGGGGTTGCCAACGTGACCATAGCGGCCGCGCTCCATGCATAGAGCTTGGCGCTCACTTGATCCCCCGCACGGTCGCCCAGAGCCCCGCCACCGCACCGATCACGACAATGATAGGTGCGAACCACTTGGCGATCTTGTGTATGCCGCTCGCCACCTTCCCGAGCGTGCGGATGGTATCGTCAAGGTCGTCGAACCTCTCCGTCCGCTCCATGATCGTGTCGAGCTTCGCGCCTTGCTCGCGTATGGTGGATTCCAATTTCTCGACCCTTTGCGAAAGGATTAGATCAGACATCAAACGCAACCCCTCCATGCTTCACACTCACGACGCTCAAATCTTTGTTCGGCGCCTTCTTGGCCCGGCACGCTTCCATTGCGGAGATCGCGTCGGCCAGTCCGGCGACAGGCGCGCACCAGCCCCGGCGCACCGCGTCCTCCGCGAGACGCAGCGCCCAATAAGCCCTCTGTACCGTGTGCTGCGCGGCGCCGTCGAAGCTGTCGTTGGGCAGGCTGTTGCCGTCGTTCGTCCAGCGGACAAGGCCGTCCGCATCGTCATAGGGCAGCGTGCTACCTTCGAGCAATTTGAACGCCGAACCCGTGCCCTTGCCGTAGATCCCGCGCGTGCCGCCGATACGCCCAAAACGCAGCACCATGTTCTCGGCAATGCGGTGGAGCATCAGGCCCTCGCCAGCCGACGCCCAGAGGTAAGCAGTCTCTGGCCCGTAAAGCTGGATCATGAAGTTTGAATAGGCGTTGTCGTTTGAGGTGACGCCGTTGTCGATGCCACGGAAGATCGAAGACGCCCGGCTGTAAATGTCGGTCGCCGCGTCCATCTCCGCGATCCGGCGCTTCCAGTCCGCAATGACGCCGTTCGCATGACGCAGCGAGCGGTCCTTGTCCCAAAGCAGCGGACCCGATGCATGAAGAGCAACGTCGCGCAGCTTCCATGCGGCGGTCCACATGTTGATCGTCCAGCGCTGATAGCCGAACTGCGTCCGCGTCGCGCCATCGAGATAGGCACCCTGATACACGCTCGCGAGGGAATAGGCCGCAATCGCCTGCTGCAGAAGTGCGGCGCGCCAGTCACCTGACGCCACCCAATAGGCGTACCCGTGGTTGAACAGGTGCGACGTGTCCCGCCCGTGCTGATACGCGGTCCCGGCGACGGCGTCGTATATCTCGATAGCCGGATGACCTGCCGCGAAGGTCAGCTTGCCTTCGTCGCTGTAATTCTCGGTCTTCGATGTTCCTGCATTGACGTAAGGCAGTTCACCGGGGAACGGCGTCTGGGGGTCGCGCAGGCAGTGGTTCTTTTCCGACCATATCGCGAAGTTCGGCAGGCTCAGGCCGTAGAGGACATCCGAAAAACAATCCTCCGCAGCCGCCGCGAACTGCGCTTCGTTTCCGTCCACGGCGCCCATGACGAGATGAGCGTCATCGGCCGACAGGAACCCCCGCGATGATCCGTATTCACCGCCCTGCCCGCTCAGCGTGTACGCTATGGCATTGTTTGAAGATGACCGCCCGTAAACGAGGTCAGGCCGGTAAGCTGTTTCCGGTTCAGCCTTGATCGTCGGGGCCTTTGCCCATCCCTCGAACGCAGCCAGCGAGTACGGCAGGATGCGCCTGTCTGCAATCGCCTTCAGCATCCGTTCGGGCGTGGCAGTCGGTCCCGGCGTGCCCGCGCACCTTACAGAGCCCGGTAGCAGCGAGAAGGTGACGCCGCGATAGTCGCGCATCTCCTCATCGATCGTGCCGTCACCATCAGGCGCGCGGGTGACGAACACCTCTTCGCCGACCTTGTAGCCGCCCGCGAGGACTTCCACAGGCCAGCGTCCCGTATTCGTCGCAAGCTCCCCCTCCCCGACCGGGGGTGGCTCAGGGAGGGGAACCGGGGTAGGAGTGGGGGTAGGCGTAGGTGTTGGCGTAGGCGTTGGGGTGGGCGTCGGGGCATCGGCTTCCTCAATCGCCTTGTCGATGGCGTAGAGGGCGCGGCGTCCGTCATTGATGACCGTGTTGACTTCGAGTCGCGCCTTTTGCAGGCGGTCGAGGATCATCAATAGCTCCTGTGGAATTCAATCCACGCCGACGAGTGCGTGCCGTACCGAACGAGCGTTATGAACGTGTTCGCGGCGGGGGTTGCGTTAACCGCGCCCTTGAGAACGAAGTTGGCGCCGTGCTCGATGGTGGTGTTACCATTCGCGAAGAACAGCGTAACCGTCGCATTGGTCTGGCTGTTCGGTGCGGTCATCGCGGTCATCGTCGTGGCCGTGCCGTTGTTCACATACCCGGCGCCGGTTGCGGGGGCGGTTGGCGTTGCTCCGCTCACGTTCAGCCACTTGAACGACTGCGCGAACCCGAACTGAAGGCCCGATGTTGACGTTGTTCTGAAGATGTCCAGCCCGCGCGAAATGTCCTGGAACGCAACATCATCGGTGGCGTCATCAACGGAAATCTTGAGCTGTCGACTCCCGCCTTGCATCGTGAACGCGGACACCGCCGAGCCGTAAAGGCCCATCGCGCCGCTCTCGTTCAAATCCCATCGCGTGGAATCGATGTTAATGGCGCCCTGGACATACTCCCACGTCACCGAACCATCGGTTGCCGTGCTGGACGTGTGCGTCGGCTCGGTGGAGCTTGTCGTGCCGGCGACGGTCGCCTTGTAGACCCGCCCGGCCGTGGTGACGCAGTGTTCGTTAAGGCCGAACGCCGTTGTCGCCGCCCATGCCTGAAGGGTCGTCGCGACCGCATATGGTGTTTGCAGGCGAAGCGAGACGCGCCATGCGCTCGACGACGGGTCTTTCGCCATCTGGTACATGAAGCCGAGCAAGGGGTCGCCGTTCGGATCGCGGCCCACGCCATGCAGGATGGACGCATAGCGGCTTGAGGCCGCCCCGCTCCCCGCCGTACCCATGTTTAGCAGCATCAGGGCCGGGTGGTGGCCCGACGAGATGATCTCCTGCCTGTCGTTCGAAACCGTGTCGCCGCGATACGTGATGCGGAACCGGTTCGAGTAGCCCGGAGGCTGGCCCCAGTTGCAATCGTCATCCATGACGAGCGTGACGCCCGTTGGAACCGCTGCCATGACCGTGTCAGGCTCGTATTTGAGCTGCGGCGGCAGGTACAGGTTGAGCCGCGAGCCGGTGAGCGTGGCGAGATACGCCGTCAGCGTCGAAGTCTGATCGGTTGCCCCGTCGATGGTGACATCAAGAACATCCTTGATGTGCGTCAGCGGACGATCGTTTATCCACGTCTTCATTTCCGCCATCATTGCGCGCTGCGCGTTGTTCAGGTTAGCGCGCGGGCACAGTTCGGCAATGCTGACGCCGCCAACGGACGTATTCGACGACGCTGTGGTGGACCAGTCTTTAACGGCCAAGGCGGTTCTCCAACGAAAAAAGCCGCCCCGGTGAGGACGGCTTGAGGTTTTTGTGATTTTGTGGAATTAGGGGCGGATGAGTACGCCGTTCTGGGTTGCCATCATCAAGACGCTAATCGTCGGCTTTATGGGCTGGGCGCGAGCCCGCAAGGAATCACTGGACGCCCTGAGCGCCAGCGACGCCAGCAAGGAGCCCCGCTGGGGCGGCGAGCTGGTCGCCGAGAAGCCCCAACTTACGAGCGATGTCCGGCCTATCAATGATAAGCTTGCGTAGAGCCGCCTGTCCCGTTGGCGTGTAGAACAGGTTTGGCGCCTGCGCAGCCACTGCTCCCGGCCACTTAATCGGGTTAAAGATCGTGCTCATCGCCGCAGTTCGCGCCGCCGTGCCACTATCGGGGACAACGGACGGGAGGACTGAAGCGCCGGCATCAGCGAGGTCTTGCATGGGCGCCATGCCGCGCCCGTAAGCCCCTTTCGCGCCGTACTTGTTGGCGCCTTCACGAATGGCCATGCTGAACTGGCGCGGTGTGGCAATGCCGTCCGTCGTAGACTTCGCCGACGCCTTCAGAACGGTCTGCGCTTTGCCATAGGACGAGCGGGCGGCGCTATATGCCGGCCCTCCACCAGAGCGGTCAACAAGTCCCATGACCTCATCGCGAAGCCCGCGCAATTTCTGTGCAACCGCACGCTGGCCTGGCGTTTTCTTGTAAAGCGAGATTTCGCTATCCAGAATCTCCTTGATCTCCTGGATGCTACGCCCATCAACACTTCCGCCGTTAATGCGCGGGATAATCTCATCATCGATCAGGCTTTTTACGACGGGATCGCCGCTCGACATGCGGAGGTGCGACGTAAAGCGCTTGTCAACCTTCGCGTTGATCGCATCAAGCGCGGCGCTATAGGCATCGTCCGCCTTCGAAGCCATGTCGTCGATCATCTCACGGCCCGGCATCGACGCCGGACTCGTCTTCGCCCCAATGTCGGTCAGGGCCTCATCGGCCATGGCGCGGTTTAGGTCCGTGATGCTGCGCCGACGCATCTCCCGCGCGCCAGAGCCAGCCATCGCATACCCGGAAAGAACATCCTCGGCCTGCTTCATTTTGCCGCCGAGTTCTTGCCCGATAGTCGTGCGAACACCAGCGCCCCGCAGTAGCTCCGCTTCCGGCAGGCGTGTCGCGCCCCTGAGAACTTTGCCAGCACCCTTTAGGAGCCCACGCCCGATCAGATCGCCCGCGACGGCGCTTGCCGCGCCCTTGGCCCCGCCCATCAGGCGGTCATCCTTATTCTCGCTGGCGCCGTACAGAAGCCCGTACAAGCCGGAGTTCGCCAGCCCTTTGGTAAGCGTCGCCGCCTGCCCCCCGGGAAGCGCAAGCGATGTCCCAACGCCGCCCGCAACCTCGCCAACGGCGGACGCGACGGGCGAGTTCTGGCGATCATACGCCTTCTGCTCCACCTGCGTGTTCAGCATCCGGTCATAGGCAGCGCCGGGATCGAAGCCGCGCCCCTTCGCCGCGTCGATAGCGGCGCCGGGAAGTGCGTAGAGCGCAGCGGCAGCCTCATCGACGAACGGAATGCCCTTACCCACGTCAGCGGCCTTCAGCGTGTCGCCAAAGCCGCCACGGCCCTGCGGCGCCTTGACACCCTTCGGCGTGCCAGCATGGCGCTGCCACGGGCCTTCGGGCTGATATTTCTTCCACGGTTCGGCCATTATTTCGCCTTCCGCCAGCTTTTGGGGTTCGCAGGATCGCCGCCGAGGTACTGGAATCCATCTTCCATCGTTCCGGGGACCATGCCGTAAGCGTTCGCCTTCTTCGGCTTCGGGTTGCGCGCCGTGCGCGACACCTCGAACCATGCGTTGTCAACCGAACGTCCACCCTCATCGAGCCCGTTCAGCCCGTACTTGCTTACCCACCGCGTGTAGAAGTCCGCCTTGTTCGCACCGAGTGTGGCTTTCCGCATCCCGGCATCAATGACGGCGACATTCGCCTTCTTGCTCTTGTACGGGCTAATTTCGGAAAGCTGCATACGCGCCGCGTCGGATTCCGTCTGCGGCCCCTTCTGGGCAAGCTGCGTTGACAGAACACGTTCTGACTGGAGGCCCTTCAACGTCTGGAAATCGTCCACTGATTGCGGCGTCACCACTCCAATGCCGCGTAGGATCGGCCCCATGACCGCAGCGCCGAGCGCATCGCCCATCCCGCCATTCTCTTGCGGGAGGGCCATGTCGTGCAGCTTCCCGCGCCACGGCGAGGGCTTGAAGCGATCGATAGCCTGCGCGGCACGGTAATACTCATTCTGTGCGTCGATGCCCGCCTGAGACGCGGGGCGAAGCTCATTCAGGAACTTGTTATCCTGAACGCTGAGCTTTCCCTTGTTCTGGGCTGGCGTGGTCGCATCGACCTTGACGCCGGTCCAATCCATTTCCCACGGCTCCATAATCTACCTCCAGGATTTCGGATCGGACGGGTTGCCGCCCGTATAGGTACGCCCGCCGACCTGCTGGCCGACCTTGAGCGTGTTGAAGCGGGGCTTCGCGCCACCTCCGCCACCAGACGGCGCTCGGTACTTCGCAGCCGCTGCGGACGTTGCTTCCTGCCGTTTGCCAGCGGCGGCGATACCTTCGTCCGTGTACTGGAACGGCACCGGGCGGCGGAACTTGTCAAAATCCGCCCTCTGCGCGTCTGGCAGGCTGTTACGGTAATTCCATTCGTCTACAATGGCGGGAAGGTCCGGGGCAGACGGTGCTGACATTTTTGCAATCTGCGCCTCCATGTAGCGGCGGCGGATGTCGTCGTTCTGGCCCTCGCGCTCCATGTCCTGCTCGTCGCGCGTGCGCTGGTAGCCCGCTTGGTTTGCCGTGAGCAGTCCGCGTCCGATCGAGCCGATAATGCCCTTGCCACCCGCAAGAATGGACTGCGCGAGAAGGGCTTTCCGTCCGTCCTCAGTGCGGGGGTCGAGACCGATAGCGAACATGCGGTCGAAGCGGTTCATCGGCTTGGGAATATCGGGGATGTCCTGCTGAAGCGCGCCGTAATCGACCGTCATCGTGCCGTCGTCGAGGGTTGGCCCAAGCGCCTCGGGCCGTTTCGCTGCAACCTCTTGCGCCATGACGCCGACCTGCGGCTGGCCCGTGGGGTCGAGTTCCGGCTTATACTCGTAGGAGTAAACCCCGAGACCGTCGCCCATCTCGCCGATCTTCTTCTTGTTCTGCTTGACACGCTCGTCGGATGCCAGAATCGCGGCGCTGCCAAGCTGCGTTCCGGCGCTCATCAGCTTGTCAAGGAGTCCACCGCTCTGCTTCGTCGTCGAAGTGCCATAGCCGCCAGACGCATTGCGGACGTTGCCGTTCAATGCGCCGACGCCGATCCACGGCAGTTCTGCCGCGTTGTTCAGAAGGCCCTGCGAGCCCGCCATGAGGCCCTGCGCCTGATCGACAGCGCCGATCTGGTTCTGGCGCTCCTGTGCATAATTCCCATAGCGCAGGTTGTTCGCCATCTCGCCGATGTTGTCGGCCAGCGTGTCGCCGAACATGCCGGAACCATAGCGTCCCGATGCCGAAAAGCTGGCGCCGACATTATCCCGGATGTCGCCCGCGTTCTTCGCAATGATGCTGTCAAGGTACGGGTTGCCTTCAAGGTACTTCCCGGCGAGCGTATCATTCACAAGGCCCTGTGATCCGGCAATCCCCGCTTCCGCGCCCGGCGCCATGCGTCCGTAGGTTCCGAACGCCTCCTGGGAATACTTGTTCAGCGACGGCTGCTGCTGGTCGAACACCTGGCTGGACTGCTGAAGTCCTTTCAAAATGTACGGAGCCGCAGGCGCCCACGGCTCGTTCGTCGTCTTCGTTTTCTTGCTGCCTGAAATGCCCATTACAGCACCTTCCTCAATGCGACCTGATGCGGCGCGTATCCACTCGGCGCGAGCGCCTTCACCCAACCTTGACGCGATTCGATCACTGCCCCCGTGCAACCGTGTGCGCGGCCCCACTCCTCAGCTTCCGGGATCAGATATTCCACGATCTCGGCGAGGTCTCCGGCAGCCACCAGCCCATGAACATCGGCTGCGCCAGTCGGGTACTCCCGCCGCTCGAACACGATCGCCGCGTTCATCCCGCGCAGGAACTTGGCCCTGCCCGAAAGTATCTCACCGTCCAGCCATTCGGGCGTATGGTGCTCGGGGTCCATCACGCCCGCGAAGGCTTCGCGAAACTGAAGGTATCCAGCCCAATCCTGTATCATCAGAACCATGTGAAATAATCGATGTTGTACGGCAGCTTCGGACGACCGCCGGACGGAATTGTCCCACCCCCGCCCGTCGTGCCGGGGTCAGGAAGCGGCGGCGGCGCCGTGCTGCCGACATTCACCGAACCCCCATCGTCCACAACAACAGTCGGCGGCGCTGCTTCCGGCGTGACAGAAACACCGCGCGCATCCGGCAGGTTGAACGTCGTCGATCCGTCTCCCGCCCCGTAGGTCGTGCCGATCAGCTTGAACAGTTGCGGAAACGCCGTGCGCTCGATTGCCGAACCGTCACATAGCAACCAGCCATGCCGAAGCGGGATCGGCTGCAATTCAGTCCCCGCGTAGTAAACCACCGATCCGACCGGCATCACGCCATATTGCGCGATCTTGTTGATCTCGCTCGACACCGCTTGCGTCCGCAGATTCTCCGGCAGGTTCGCCGTTGTCACCGACTGCACCGGCGCTTCGGTTGCCTTGATGATGACGTTGGGGGCGAAAGTCATTTCGCCAGTAGCCCTCGGCGCAGTTTCTCCGCCTCATTTCCGCGAACCCTGCCAAGCATTTCAGACCGCATCCGCGCGGCCCATACGGCCTCATCAATATTCTTATAAGCATCAAACTGGAGCTTTGATTGCAGCGCCTGAAGAACCGCGTTTTCTTCATCATAACGACGCCCCCCCCAAATTGACGGGATGTTCGTCGGCGCTCCACCATTGATGCGCGGGTCTGTGATCGTGATACTCTCTTCGGTGCTAAACGATCCATCGGGATTGAGGAGTAGCGGCCTGCCTTTCTGAACAGGATCACGCTTAAGCTTTGACATGCTTCCAAAGAGTCCCATTATCGCGCGCCCCCCGCCTCATATTCGAACGCCAGCCCCTGCGCGTAGGTCCACGTCGTCCCCGCAGCGACAGCCAGTTTCGGCCGATGCGTGCGCCAATTCGAGCGGACCGGCATCCACCCCGACGACCGCAGCGACGTGTAGGTTTCTGTCGTCAGCGCATCACCGAAACGCGCCTTGCCCTGCAATGTCAGTGTGAGGCCGCTTGTCGCGTCGATATAGGGCATTACGGCCCGCACACGCGCCCTCTGGCCCGTAGCAAGCTCAAGATCGCCCATGCCCCACGTCGCGGCAGAATTGGCCCCTGTGAGCCCTCCGAACGCATGGGAGCTATTGAACATGTAGAACGTCGGGTCGCCGCCCAAGAATGCAGCGCTGTCGAGGCTCGGAAGATCGGCGGTGTCGAGAATGTCGTCACCAGTGACCCCCGCAACGTCCTCATCAATCGTCACGTCGCGCGTGCGCCCCGTCATCACAAGTTCGGCTGCCTGTGTGTGCGTCGTCCAGCGGTTCAGTGCATAGTTATAAACCAGCCACTTATCCGGCACCGCCTTGTCTGGCACCGTCCACACGATCAGCTTGCGAACCGGATCAACAGCCGCCGACATGTTAGCGTGATAGAGCTTGCTCTGGAGCCCGTTGAAATAGCTGTCCACGCGCTCGTTGCCGATCGGGGTCACACTGGACCCGTCCGTCACCATGAACCCGCGCGGGCTGTAGAAATAGATGTTCCGCCCCTCCTGCACGATGCTGTTGGGAATGCGGCAGCCAAGGTTGGTCGAAATCTCGTCGAACCGGAACACCGTCGGCCCCTGCTCGAACGTCATGCGGACGATGCGGTCTTCCTGGAACACGATGCCGTATTCACCGCCCGCGAGCCCCGTGATGTTTCCGCCCACCGGCATTGCCTGATAGTCGGAAAGGTCAGTCGTGACCGTCCATCCCTCGGCGTTGTTGATCGCGGACCATTGCAACAGGAGCCCATTGTCGTTCAGATAGCCCGCGACAAGGAAATCCCGCACGACCGCGAGGTAGCGCATTTTCGGCGGCGGCCCGGCGAGCGCGGTGAACGCAGACCCGCCGAGCGTGTTGAACTTCTGCGGCACGTCCACGCCGTTTGTGGCCACGACAAGCCCGCCGAACTGCTCGAACCGCCACCCGGTTTCCGGTGTCGAGTACCCAGAGCCCACCGAACTCCATGCGCTTGGCGTGCGGACATAAAGATTCGTCGCAGTCCCCGCGAACGTCCACGTCGTATCGTCCGGCGACTTGAACGATGCCGCGCCCATACAGGCCGCCGGAAGCGTAAGCCCACTCTCCGCCGCGAACTGCTTGATCGGCGCATATCCGTTCGCAATCGGAACGCAGCCGTCCGCGATCTGTAGCGTCGTGGCATTGAGCGGGGCGTTGTCAGGGGCAAGTTCCCCGAACGCGAGGAAGCGCTTCACACGAGGCGCCCGTAAATCGGCAGGTCCGCGCGGAGCGCCGTGTTATCTGTCGGCGTCGGGAAGCTCGCCAGCATCGCAGCCACGGAGCGGTCAAACATGGCGAGGAACTTGTCTGCCTGTTCGTCGTCGGGAATGCTTGCGTTGGCAATCGCCAGCGTGCCGTACAGGTAGCAATCCGGGTAGTTCGTCAGCAGCCAGTTCGTCGCGTTCGATGCGAGTGGGGGAATTGTCGCCCAGTACACAAGCTGCGTGGTGTACGCCTCTTTCGGCGTCGGCGAGAACCGGAACTGGCCGTCGATCATCGTGTAGTGTTCGGGCGGCGCATAGGCCAGATCATATTCCGCCTTGATCTGCTCCTGTCGCAATTCCTCGATATCGCGCAGCCTGACGAGGTTGTCGGGCTCGATATAGGTCATGCGCCATGGAAGATTGGTGATCGACGTGATCTCGAATGAAATCGCGCCGAGAAAATCGTCGGGAAGCGCAAGGTATTCGTTGTCCACGACCATCGATGCCGTCGAACGTGCCTCCGCAGGGCGAACCGGCGTTGCGGTGATCCGGCGATTCATCTCCACTTCGCAGAGATGGACACAATCCACGATGCGCGCGGTCATGTCGTCACGGTCAAGCCAGTCCGCTATGGACGCCTGCAATTCCGTGTAGTTGGAAAGCGCCATACCGCCCCCTGCAAAAGAAACGGGGAGCCGAAGCCCCCCGCTTGATTACGAAGCGATAATGCCCTTGGCGCGCAGGACGTCGATGATCGCGTTGATCTTCGCGCCAAGCGAGGCAAGGTCATCCTTCACGCTCGCAGTCGTGTCATTGATGGTGTCACCAGCCGTGCCGGTCGTGCTGTCCGTCAGCTTCGTGATCGCGCTGCCGTCAACATAGGGGTCCACATAATTTGCCATGTTCGCTGTTCCTTCAAATGAGAGAAAATGAGGGCGCCGAAGCGCCCCCACTCATTGGCTACGAAGTGCCGGAGAGACGGGTTGCAAGTCGCGGATCGATCGCCTTCACCCCGTAAAGGATATCAAGTCGATAGTTCGACTTGTCGTTCGTGCCGTCATAGGTCGGGATGAGGCGAACGCTCGTTCCCTTGTACGACTGACGCGACACTTCAGGCGCACCCGGAGGCGCGATCAGCGGCACCATCGCCAGCGCGAAGGCGTTCTTGTGGAACACCATGTTCTGACGATAGCTCGTTCCCGCCGTGCCGATGGCGGTGATCGCCTTCGTGTTCAGGTCGGTAACGCCGGTCGTGACCTTCACGTTCTGGAACGCGCCGGTCCAAATCATCGCCGGGTAGAACACGAGGGTGTTCGAGCTGTACGAAACCACCGTGAACTGCTTGGCGAAACCAAGGTCGGCCTTCGTCACCGGATTCACCGCGTTAACGTCCGCGATGGTGAACACGTCACCCGGATTGAGAGTGCCGCCGGCAATCGTGATCGTCTGCTGCATCGTGGTTTTCACGTCTGCATAGGCGAGCGTCGAGGTCGTCACCGACTGGTTGACCGTCACAGTGGTCACGTCCGAACCGACGATATGCGCCGGGACATTCTGCGACATGTACGTGTCAACGCCGCCGATCATGCCGAGCGAACCGTTGCGGTAAGCGCCCTTCGCCGCGTCCTGGATATAGAGCGCGGTCTGCGAACCGAGCAGTGCCCAGTGATCAGCCGGGGACAGGATGGCGGCACGGCCTTCCTGCGGTACGGCGTACTCGTCCAGACGCTCCGGCCCCTTCGCGAAGTCCGCGAACGAGTTGATCGTCTGGCCCGCCGTGCCAACCCAGTTAGGAACCGACGTGTAGAGCGCCATGATGTCCTTATCGACCTGATTGGCGAGCTGGATCATGGCGGGCTTGATGACGCGATCGGAAAGGTCGCTGATGTTCAGCGTCAGCTCTTTCGAGGTGAAGCCGAAATCGATGCCCTTCTGCTTGTCGACGGTCAGCGAAGTGCTGCCTTCGACAACGTCCTGATTGACCGACACGGCGCCGTCGCGGACGGTGAAGTCGGCAGGGCGGCGGATGGTGATGGTCTCACCCTTCTCATAGCCGTTGATGCTGCCCTTGAACTCGCTTTCGTGAGCCCGGTGAACCAGCTTGGCCATGACGAGGTTGTTTTCGAGATGCATCAGCGCCTCTTTGGCGATGACATCGATCGTAAGAGTTGAATTTGCCATTTCGTGGGGGTCCTAGATTTTCCCCGCTTTTCGAGCCGCGATGTACTCGTCCATGCTCATGCGGGATGGGTCAGTGGAACCAGACGCTCCGCCTCCTGAGACTTGGTGCGCTGGCGTTGCGGCAGCGGCAGCCTTCAGCTTTTCAGCCTTGCGCCGCTGTTCGATGACCTGACTTCCGACGTATGCGAGATGCAGGAGCTTGTAGTCGTGGGGCTCCGCAGACGCGTGAATGGCGTCCTTGGTGTAGCCGTATTGACCAGCAAACGATTCCAGCTTGTCTTGCAGTTCGGGAGTGAAGCCCGGAATTTCGCGCGATACCTGCGCCAGGACCTGGCTATGGCGCGTGGCAGAATCCTGCTGCGCCTGAAGCTGTTTCTGTGCGGTGTGCTGCGTTAGTTCTTGTGAGAGACTGGCATATTCGGAACGCAGTTCGTCAAAACGATAGCGCGCCTTCTGTGCCTCAACAGGGTCTTCGTCAGTCCATGACTGCCAATCGACCGCCTGATACCGGGCAAGCTCGCCTTCAAGCGCCGCCACCCGTACATGCGCCTTGAACTCAGCTTCATCGATCGCGCGGGCCTGCGCGATTTCCTGCTTGGCTGCTTCAAGTGCGCGCTTTTCCTCCGCGACAGACATTGTCTTGCGGCGGTAGTCGGCCTCACGGAGAAGGAAGTCCTTCGCGTCGGCCTGCACCTTGTACGACTTACCGTCGATCTCGACTTCGACAAATTCCGGCTCCGGGTTGGCGTCGATCAGGCCGTCAAGGCCGTCGATCTCGCTCCCTTCCTCGGGCTTCGTTTCCGTGCTCGTATCGCCCACGGCGGGGGTTTCAGCTTCGGTGACGGGCGCAGCGTCCACAATGGGCGTGGCTTCGCCTTCGTCAGCCGGGTTGGCTGCCGTTTCGGTGTTCATGCTGTTCCTTAAAGGTTAGTAGGCGGGCACCATGTCGGGCTCCGGCATCATCGCGGTTGGCCCCATTGCACCCTCTTCCGCTTCGGGAAGCTGCGCGTCGGCGAGGAGATCGCCGATAGTCTGCATGACGATCGCCTGCACCTGTTCCGGCGACAGCGCAGGCGCGACGGCCTGCATACGATCGGTCTCTGCCTTGTACTGATCGACACCAACCTTCGCGGCATCGATCTTGAGCTTTTCACGGTCAATCACCAGCCCGCTTTCAGCCTCTTGCAGCTTCTGGCCGAGCACCTGAATGGCCTCCGCCATCTGCTGCATCTGCTGTTGAACCTCGGGCGGCAGCTCGCCGGTCTCTTCGTCCTTCATGCCGGGCGGCAACATCTTCTCAAGGCGCTTGGCGATCTCGTCGGCGCCCGGCCAGTCGAGGTTCTTCGCGAGCAGGTCGCCAATGATCGGCGCAGCGTCCGGCATGGCCCGCATAAGCTCGATCATCTGCGTTGCCGCTTCCTCGCGGCGCGTGGTGAACGACGGCCCCGCCTTCACGGTCAGATCGTACTTGCCCGCCGCGATGTCATAGATATGTGCCTTGGGATCGGGCGGGACGTCTCCGGCAATGCGCGCCGTCTTCGGCTTCATGTCGGGGCCAAGTACGCGGATAACGCGGTCCTGCGTGTAGACCTTCGGGATCAGGTCGATCAGTATCTTGCCGCTGTGGCGAATGGCGCGGGTCAGGTTGTCGATAAAGTGGAAGGTGGCAATGTCACCCTCGCGCTGGCGAGCCATGATCGCCTTGCCGCTCGTTTCGTTCGACTGACGCCCGAGCGAGGCGTCATAAAGCCCCATCACCGATTTCATGTCGTCGGACGAGTTCAGGGCTTCCTGAATGACCCCGGCAGGCACACCGTTGAACGGCTGACGCTGCGGAGGAACAGGTCCGTCATACTCAATAAAGGCGTGGCTTGAACTGTTCGCCGTCGTCCACTTCGAGGTATCCGATTTGAACGCGCCCTTTGGCCCGATGTACGGCACGCGCGGCGCCAGCGCGACCATCTCCGTGGCCGTCGTGCGCCAGTAGTTGAACATCCGCTGCGCGTCCTTCGCGTCGCGGATCAGCGAGCGCCAATGACGCCGCCCCTCGATGATGACCTCATCGCCGTACACGGGGACGATCGGGATGTATTTGCCCGCCCAGTCCACCTTCTCAAGCGGCTCGGCGCCGGACACGATATGCTGTTCGACCTTGTAGGACCGAACGATGCGCGACTGCCCCTCAACCGCGAACACCGGCACTTCCATCGCCGCGAGCATGTCACGCAAGCGCACGTACTCGTCTTCGGCCATGATCGAACCGTCAGTCAGGCCAAGGATGCGCTTTTCAACCTCCGTGCGCTTCCAATACTCGGCGACCTGAATAGCCTCGTCAGTGATCCACGGCGCAGTCAGGTTCTGCCACGTCGCCTCGTCCCAGTCAGTCTCCTGCGCGCCCTTGTACCTGCGCTTGAAGTCCGCCTTTTTGATCTGCGTGACGATGAACGCTAGATTCCAATCCGCGCTGTCCGCGCCGAAATCGTTCGGGTCGCCAAACACCGAGAGCGGGTCGGCGATGCGGTCAAACACAATGTCCTTGTCGAACGTGTCATCGCACGAATATTCGAGATTGATGCGCCAGTATCCAAAGCCGCCGCCAACCGCGCACTCGATTGCCGTATCATAGGCTACGTCAGCGTTCGAACTCACCTCGATATTGCGAATGAGCCCAGACATAACCTCCGCCGTCTCAGGATCACCGCTGTCATCGACAGGATGTACAGAAATCGCGGGTCTGTTCTGGCGACTATCGTTCACGACCTGCCTGATGAACGTCGGCAGCTTGTTCACTGTGAGCGCAGGCCGGGGTGGATTCTTGCGCTCCTTCAGCACCTCTTCGGGCCACTGATCGGAGAGGCGCGCGAACTTCACGTCCTCCTTGTAAGCGGCGTGGTTATCGCGCGATGCCTCTTCGGCGACGCGGAACGCCTCACGGGCTTCCTTGACAATATCGTCCATCAGCCCATCCACCCTCCGGCGCCACGATAGACAGGCACCGCCGCGCTCGCTGACGGCGGCGTGTCCGCATAGCGGCGCATCATCATTGCGTACCTGGAGGCAGAGAGCCGATCGTCCATGAGCTTCACGATCAACCCTTCCTTCCGGTGATACATTCGGAATTCAGAAAACCAGTCCTCAAGGTGATCGAACACCTTCCATCGGCCCGTCAGCATCCGGTCCAACATATCGGCAACACCAGCCTCGACGCCGAAGCCGCCATCCTCGAACGTTGCGCGCTCGTGGAGCATGTTCAGCCCCTGATCGCGGTATTGATGCGCCAGCGCCTCGCCTGAGCCCTTGTCGTGCTGCAATCCGTCGTGAGGCCATGCCCACGGCAGCCAGTCACCCCACGGCTTCAGTGCAGCAGCATGGAACACCGGCGTCTGCTCCCGCACGCCGTAGCTGTTCACGACGTACAGAATGTCGGCATCCCGATCGTGCGCCAGCCTCACCGCCGCGAACGGATGATCCCAACCGAAGTCGAGACCGCCGATCTGCGCCCAGTGATCCGGGATCGCGAACGCAGGAACCTTGATCGCCTCTTCAGACACGGGAAACACACGCCCCGAGCCAAGCGTCGGGATCCCCTTTGCCCTCGCCTCGCGTTCGTGCGCCGGGTAGCTTGCGATAATCTCCGCGCGCTTCTCCGGCGAGTAATGCTCCGCGTCCTCGATCGTCATGCGGATGACGGTGCGGCTCATTTCATCGCCTGCAAATCGCTGTCGCTAAGGAACATCTGAACAACGTCGCTCATGCCCTTCAGAGGCGTGAACGTCAGGAACACCAGCCCGTCCGTCGCGTTGGTGCGCGTCAGCCCTTCCGTGTAAATATCAAGCGGCGGCTCCTCATCGAACCACACGCCGTGAAGCGTATCGCCCTGCCACTTCGCCCGGCCCTGCTCGTAAGCCTTGAACAGGACCGTCGATGTCCCGCCGCTCTCATGCTTCACCGTCGCGCTATCGAGGCCGTTCGCAACGCCCATCGCCCGATTGGTATCGAGCAGCGCGTCACCAGGTATCGAGCCCGTGCCCCAGTCTTCCTCACGCTCAGGCGGGCCGATCAGCAGCTTCTGGACCGTGTCTCGCGTCGATACGCGCGTCTCGCCTGAAACCCACCAGCGCGTTGGCAAGTCGAACCTGCGTCCGCCCCACCATTCGGGATATTTGCCCGTGAGGTGCATGGCCACTTCCATGCTGCCCGCGACTGTCTTGCCAAGCTGGTTGCCAGCCATGAAAAGCCGCTCACGGTGAACAAGCCCGGCGTCGTGAAACTCCCGCTGCTTAGTGTACGGCTGATACGTCGACAGCCTGTTCCGCGACCTTCGCCTCTGCAATTCGCGTGAGAGCGTCAAAGCCTGCATCTGCAAGCTGCGCCACGACGGCGGCAAGCTGTCGCTGGAGCTGTTCGTCGCTAAGCTCGTCAAGCTCATTCACCTTGATGTTGAGTTCCTTCGGCAGGATCGACGCAACGACCTTCAGGTATTGATCCGGCTTCGTCTCACGGACTTCCTGAATGGTCGCAATTCCGTGAACCTCCCAGTCAGCGAGCATGTCAGCCACGAACGCTTCGCCGAGTTTGTTGCGGGAGCCTTTCGGACGGCCGGGAGATTTAGGCGGGATAATGAAGCGCCCGGCCTCATCTCGCTTATCGCCGCTTTGTATAGCGCTCATAGGCTGGGCCGTTTCAGGATTGAGTTATTCGCCACTCGGTTGAGTGACGGTGAAAGCGGTAATGGCAACAGTGCCACCGCTGGTGATCGATACACTGTTGAGAACGATCGTTGTTGCGGACGTACCAACGTCACAGTCGAAGACCGTGTTGCCGTCGCTGTCAGCGATGCGTGCCCACGACGCTGTGCCGGTCGCGTCCGCGCTCGTGTCAGACGTGATCGCAGATGCGGTCGCAACACCAGCCGCCGCCGCGCCAAATGCAGGGTCGCTGAACGTCAGCGTCGCAAGCAATACCTGCGTGCTAACTGCCGTGTTCGCGCTCGCTGGTTGCGTGCCATCGTAAATCTTGATCGTGCCAGCCCCAGCCCCGGCGTCGATATCATCGACACAACCATCGCAGGCTTTGTTCCGCGTGTCGGTCGCAAGGCGCATGTTCGTCATGAGCTTAAGCCTCCATCACGCGAAGAACAGACTGCAACTCGGCAAGGCGGGCCGTGTAATAGCCATGCTTGTGCGCAAACTTCGGATCGGCGAGACGCGCGTCGACCTTGGCGATCTCAGCGTGAATCTGCATCGGCCCGACATCGATGCGCGATGCGTTCGCCTTCAAATATTCGCGGTAGGCCGCAACGTCATTCGCGCTCGTCTTCGCGCTCACTGTGTTTTTCATTGCACCGTCCATGTTCCAGCGGCAGCAGTTTGCAGGCTCCATGCGCCCGCCGCTTCCGATTGAGTTGACCAGATGTCGACGCTCGGCGACTGTGTGCTCCACGGGTTGCCGCCAACAAGCGTTCCCGTCGCGCTCGCCGTCAGTGACGGGATCGTCCCGGCGCCCGTGCCTGTGACTGTTACCCATCCCGCTCCCGCCGCCGTCAGCGCCGTGAGGCTTGCTGCGCCCGTGCCGGTGAACAGGCCGAAAAATGTTCCCGTGGCCGCACTGGTAAGCGATGGGATCGTTGCCGCGCCCGAGGCCGTCGTGTTCCCTGCCGCAGCGAACGTGCCGGTCGCAGCCCCGGTGAGCGCCGGGAGCGTGGCCCCCGCCGTACCTGTCAGCGTGATCCAGCCGCTTGCGCTCGCGGCAAGCGCGGCGAGAGAAGCCGCACCCGTGCCCGTGAATGCCCCGTAGAACGTCCCCGTAGCCGCGCCAGTCAACGCGGCGAGTGTCGCGGAGCCCGTGCCCGTGAAGGAAGACCCGCCAGCCTCCTCATACCCAACGACGATATGAGCAACGCCGTCAGCAAATGGGCTCGTGTTCGCGCCGGACTGCGACCCGCTCGTTGCCGACTTGTAGGAAGCTGTCAGCCTTCCTTCCGTGCTTAGACCAACACCCCTGTTCTGACTTCGAATAAGAGTTTGCGCGCCATCGATCGTAATAACGTTGTCAGATGTCGCGCTGTCATCGGTATTGACCGCCGCGAAGTCCAGAAGAAGGCCAGCCGCCGCGAAGGTAACGCTTAGAGCGGAAAGTGCCGTCGATGTGTTCGACAGTGGTGTGGCGGAAACAGGAACTCCGATAACCACGTAAGCAATGCCGGACCAGCGGTCGCTGACAGAGCAAGTAAAAACCACATCACCAGCGGTCGTAGACGAACCAATGTCGTACTCAAATACAGCGAGAACACGGCGCGGATCGGTCGGGTCGTCAACCTCTGCGATTTTTGACATCGCATTTCCGCCGAACGTGGCGGACATCGGGTCCGAACTACCTGAAACCGTCCCATGTTTGAACCCGACCGCAATGACCCGCTTGTCGCTACCGGCGTCAGGAGTCAGGGAGCCAATGTTGATACTTGTACCGCTCGCTGCGGTCGAACCGATCGTGGTGGCGCCGATGGTGATTGCCATCTACACCTCCGAAGCAATGCTTTCCCGCGCCGCGCGATCATCCGGCAGGCCAATTTACTCAGGGGCAGGGTGAGGATGTGACGGGCGCGGGAAACCGTGAAATGAAAAACGCGGCCAAGGCGTTATGCCCAGACCGCGTTCTTCCATTGCAGCCGTTTTAGCGTTTGCGACTTGGGTTTGCAAGACCATTCTGCACAATGTGAGAAACTTGCTGCGTGAGCCGATAACCCGCCGCCAGAAGCTCCCCAACCACCTTGTCCAGCCGCTCCTGCCCCGGCTCGAACTTCCCCCAACGGGCTCGCGCGATCTCCGTGGCGGTGATGTCGTCGAGAATGATCGCGCGCAGCGTGGGGCGTAGGAACGGGGGCACACCAGCCTCTGCGTACTCGACATCGGCGAGGGCATCGATGACACGGGCACGGAACCGCTCGTAGCTGCCGCCGCCGTGGGGCTGATGCTTGCCGAGGCTGTCACGCAGCGGCGAGTGCAGCGACGTGTCCCAACGGTCGCGATACCAGCCGAACGCCTGCATAAGATCGTCGGGGATCCGCTTCTGCTTGTGCATCGTGACGTAAACCGGGATGCGGCGGTACGTCTTTTCGATCTTCGCGAACCGGCTGTCCTTGCTCTCCAGCGTCTCGTACTCGTGGCGCTTGGCCTGCTCGGCCGTTGGCCCGATGGTCGAAACAACCGTGAGTTTCGGTTTACCCTTGCCCTTTGCCATGCCCTGCCCCTCTTGGTTATGCTTGATACGTGGTGCCGTCGTAGTTGAAGCGGGTGGATAACCCCATGCTCGCGGCGTGGGCGTTCAGCCGATCGACCTCTTCCTGGCTCGGCGGCGGTCCCGCGATCTGGTATTCGGGCGGAATGTATTTCGGCTTGTTGCGAAGCGCCGACATCTCAGCCTCGTGCCGAACCTCCGCAAGCGCAGCCGCTCGAAGCTCTGCGGGGGCAGGCCGAAACGTCTGCGTCCGCGCCAGTTCTTTCGCTGCCGCCATGATCGCCCATCCCGGCAAATCCTGTAGCACCATCTCGTAAACCGCGACCAGCATATCCGCGTCAATGCCCCCCTGTTGGCGCGACGGAAGCACCGAAATCAAGGCCACCGTCTGGGCTATCGCGGTTCCCGTATCGACGGATTGCGGCGGCGAGGAGGGGGTTTGCTGGCGGGGGCGCATTGCGCTGTAAACCACGGGTCTGCTGTCCATCTTTTCGTTCCAGATACTTGATTATAAACGGAATTGGCTCGCTGACGGCGTTTCGCTGTGCGGCAGCAACAGCGTCGATCACCGGGCCGTCGCCGTGCGTCTTCCGCCAACTCGCGACCATCGACCGAGCGTTCTTTTCCTTGCTGCCGTGGGTAACGAGGTAAGGCACTGCGGAATCGAAAAGCGCCTTGGCAAGGTCCACCGGCGCTTCGGCGCCCGATGCGTCAGCATCGGATATATCTGCATCTGAATCTGCATCTGGTGCGTTCCCTTGCGTTCCACTGCGTTCCGATGCGTTCTTCTTTCTCTCTTTCCACTCAGCTTTCCGCTTAAATGCGGTCGAATCCTCACGTTTTGGCTGGCGCTTCTCCCAGCCTGTCAAATACGTTCCTTCGAGAACCTTGCCCTGCATGGCCTCGTAAATCGCCTGCACGGCCTCTTCGTCCATATCCAACGCGGCTGCCGCGTCCTCATGATCCCATGCGCTGAGATGCCCGCGTTCCGATGCGTTCCCTGATGCGTTCGCCATCATCAGAACGAATACGGACAGCACGCACGGAAGCGGTTGGCCGCTCTTGCGGGCAATGACGCGCCACTTTGGGTCGGTCGGCATGTCGTGCCATAGGCGCACCCAATCGGTCATTCGCGCCTCCAATCTGTGTCGTCTGTGTTTGACTTGCCAAGATTGCAGTCCTCGCAGAGGACTTGCAGATTGTTAGGATCGAGCTCCAATTTCGGGTACTTCGATCGCGGCTTTATGTGATCTACATGCAGCCGCACGCCATCAACAGGCTCGCGGCCGCATAACTCACAGCACCCGCGGCTGCGCGCCAACGCCGAATAACGAACGGCGCGCCATTCATCGCTCTGATAGAAACCTTTTCCGGCCAACTTCTTCGGACGCCTGTAGCGAGGGACAACTGGCGCTTTCCCATTAGAAGGCCGTCCCCATCTCCGGTCAGCGTGAAGACTCGCCCTTGGGCCACGGCGGCCGATGCATCGGTTTCCCGCTCGCGCGCCACACGTTGGGCAGGCTATCGACATGGGGTCAATCACTGCATAGCCCTCAGCGCGTCCAGAAGAAGGCGTGAGCCGCGCTGAGCGTCGGCCTCCCAATTGTCAGGATACGCGCTTTCGTGACCTCCGCGCGCCTCACGGCGATGCAGACCCATCAGGCGGCGGCGCGCACGAATACTCGCTGCGCCAACATCCAGACGTGCAGCAATCTCTAGGTCGCTGTATTCGGGAAACATGGACGCAATCACGCTGTCCTCTTGCTGCCCCCAATGGCGATAGCGTCGCTTTTCCTGTTCCACCCTACACCTCAATCAATTCAATGCCAGGATTCAGGGCGCGGAACAGGGCGGCGCGCAGGGGGTAATCCCGCACCACCATGCCCTTCGAATCCTCGACGATGGCCTTGCCGCGCTCCAGATCGAAATACTGGAAGTCCGGCGTGAACTTCGCCTGCTGGCCGTTTCGCATCATCAGCGGAACACCGTTGACCGAGAACCGGAACACCGGCTGCATCGTCAGATGGCTGATCTTGCCAGCGCGCTGGAGAAGGTGCAGTTCGTTGCACCGCTTGGCCTCGCGACGTGACGGATGGTTATGCCCCTGCTGGCACTCTGATGCGATTGCCTTGTATTTGTGGCCCCTGCCCGCCTTCACGCCCTGCGCTTCCCTTTGAGTGCCGCTGCCCGGCGTTTGCGATAGTCCATGATCTCGAAGCTGTTGCGACGCTCCATGACGATGCGGTGGAGACGACGGGCGGCGAGCCATTGCTTGATGCGTTTCATTCCACGCTCCATTGAACGCCGTGACGTGAGCCGTATTCGTAGATGCACTCGATCAAGTCGCTCATCTGCTGCTTGCTCAGGCGAGAGGATCGAAAGCCGGTTGGGAATGGGCGCCCGTCGATACCCTGTTCAAACTGCACCTCATGGCCGCAGGCGTGCATGAAAATTGCTTTCCAGTCGTCCGGCGTATGACGGCGCCCCTCTGGCTTCGCGCGGGACACGTCAGAGATCATCGCCCACATCTTGGCGTTCTGATCGTCGCTGCGGCGGGGCTCGCGCACTTCCATGACGTAGCGTTCAGGCGCCTTGTCGATGAGCTGATGCGCGCGCCAGCGGTTGGACTGCGTGAGGATCATGGTTTGGCCCGTCATTGGTCCCGCTCCAGGATCCACTTCGCGCCCATGGGTGTGTTGAGCCATGCCGCGAAGAATTGCTCGGCAAGGCCAAGTCCTCTGATGGAGTAACGCGCTTCGAAGTGCGTCCACCCGATATTATGCTGCTCTGCGTGGTGGCAGGTGCACATCGGGATAGCGAAGTGATCCGCAACCTTCGTTCCCATGCCTTTGTGCCCGGCGTAATCGACGTGGCAGGCATGGACCTTGCCTCCGCAGCAGCCGTGGTTCTGAAGCGCGCACGGGCGCCCACGAAGCCACTGCAAATACTTGTAGTTCGACTTCTCAGGCGGTCTGCCACGGTTCTTGTGGCGGTTTCGGAAGGCAGATTGCGGCAGCATCAGGCGGCAGCCTCATCATAGGTGAGGCCCTTTGATCCCCGACCGCTATAGCCGAGCCGATTACGCTTGGAGACACATTCGCTGATGTAGCTTGTGTTGTGGCACAGCGGGCATGGACCGCGCTTCCCGGCAATGCAGGAATCAGGCTGCTTGCAAGTGGAACGAACCTGCTTCATGCGGCCACCTGCGCGACCTGCCTAAGCGTCCTCTTGTGCATGTTGGCGACATCTCGCATCAGATCGCGTTCGCGGTCGGGCAAGTTCGCGCAATGCGCCTTATGCTCGTCCAGCCAGATCGTGCGCTCCGCTTCCGTCAATGTCTCGCGGAGGCCGGAGGCAAGTGTTTTGAACGTGTCAGACGTCCCAGGAAATTCCTCAGTGCCGCCTATGGACTGAGGCGCAGTCGGCCTACCTTTTACGAACTGCCAAGGGTCCGCCGCCCACTTTTTCCAGTGCTTCTTTCCATTGCGCTCATAGCTTTCGCAGGGAACCCACGGGGACGGCATGTCGTACAGATAGCGGCCAATGCCCCACTTCACGGCTGCACGCTTCAGAGCATCAGAAATGGCACCCTTCTCGGCCTCAACGTCGCTGTCTCCAGCCCCGTCACCCTTCTCAATCCACTCGTCTCCGAAGCGAATAGCGATGTAGCAAATTGTGCGCGCGCCGTGGAACTCGAAACGGTCTTTCCAGTTGAAGGGGCCGACGACCTCATCAAGGCGGTTTTGCACGTCGCGAGCGTCGATGTAGGCCAGCGCCAGCGCTTTCGTTCCGTCCTGCGTGACCGACTGCGCGCGCCAGCTTACAGCCTCGCGCGGGAACTCGGCTTTCAGGCCGTTAATGATTTTATCGCCAATCATTTCCGCCTCACGGTGATGCTGTTGCCGCCGTTGTCGTAACCCGTGCCGGGTGGCGGCGGGCTTGCCTCGCGGATGAGTTCCAGGTCAGGCTTGCGAACGAACGTGCAGTATTCATCGGGCACGCTGTCCGGGTCGATGACGATGACCTTCGGTTCGATCTTGCGAAACGATACCGTCGCCTCAGGGAGCGGGAGCTTATCGATGCCGGCCGTTTCCATGAGTGCTGCGATGGCGTTGCGCCGCGCCTCGATACGGGCGTTCGCGCGGGCCTTTCGGTCCTTGCGTGCGTTCATCTGCTGATCGAGCGCGGCGACAATGCCCTCGTCATCCTCGCACTGGCGAAGCAGGCGGGCGGTGACTTCGAAGATGTCGGTCTGGCCTTCGAGTGTATCGAGAAGAAGCTGATCGTCGTCGCCGACTTCCGCCTCTATCATCGCGACGATGGCCGCAATCTGCTGCCGTGTAATATCCGTCCTCATGCCGCGTCATCCATCCGACGCACGACCTCATTGAGGCGGTCAAGTGCGCGCTCGATTTCCGGGCGATGCGCGGAAAGATCGGAATGGCTGTTGAGCAGCGACATGGAATAGGCTGCCACGATCTTTGCGGCGGTCGAGGCCTCTCGCCCCTCGCGTTCGGCGCGGTGTTCTTCCGCCTGCCGCTCCAATGCGGCGTAGTCTTCTGATACGGCGTACATCATCTTCTCCTTGGGTTTGGCCCCAATCAGGACATGGCCTCACCGCGCGAGATGAGCGTCGGTGGAGGCATACGTTTGAATGTGCTGTTTGCGACTGAGGGGAGTTCGCCGTGCCCGTATGGGAAGACGGCGAGGATTGCTGACGAAAGCGCATCGCTACTCATGGCGGCAGCCTTGTTGCGAACGGCTTCGTCGTTCAGTGCAGGGCGCGGTTGAGTGCGCGGCTTGGCGATGACGACCGATGCGAAGGCCTCGTCGTATCCAGCCATGTAAGCCATCGTGGTCTTGATGACATGATCGGTAGGAACCCACCCGCCACGGAGGCGGCGCATCAGGTTCGAATTGTTGAGTGCATTACGCCCGAAGCGCGATTCCGGCATCTTGTGGCGCCTGATGAAATCGGCGCAGACATCGTAAAGCGTGGCCGTCATTCGCCCGGCTCCATTACTCGCCACGCACGCCAGAGATCGCGAAGGAACCGCTTCTCCATGTAGCGCTTGGCCCTGTTGTGAATGTGGCTGGGCGTTTCGACCTTACCGGCCTCAACTTCCCTGCGGTCGAGATAGATTTGGCCCAGCGGGCCAATCGCGCGACGTTCGCCAAGGGGTTTTCCATCCTCACCTTTCGGGTTGCGGATTTGAGCCTTGATGATGCACTCGCCGACGTTCCAGACGATTGCGCGCGCAGCCGGGCTCGCATCCTTCCACTGACGCTTGCCGTCCTCAACAGCGAGCATGAAGCGCTTCCACACGGCAGACGGGGAGCGGTAGTCACCTATCGGCCTTCCAGCGGCTCCGACGATGCGGGCAAGCATGTAGGGGCCGACGCCGGATATATCCTTGCACCACGTCCACACGGGAAGCTGCTTGGCGAGCTTTTCGAGCACTTTTTTCTGATCGCTGATCGCAGTGTCCAGCGGCGCCATTGCGGCTTCGTATGGAGCAAGCCACAGTGCGGCGGCAGGCGACGGGTTCTTGTAGAGCTTTACCGCTGCCGCTTTGTCTCCGTCGCAGAGCGTGCGGCATGTCGCGAGCGCTTGCAGGTGCAGACGTTGGCGGGCACGGGTGTAATCCTCGTACCGGCGCGCTTCGGCGATTATGGTTCCGATGAGGGCGATCTTCGGGGGGTTAGCGTTCTTCGCATGGCCCTCATCGGATTGGGTTTCCTGCGGCGACTCCTTTTTGGGCGGCGTACACAAATTGGCCGCAGGAATAGGGTTCGGCTGGAGCGCTTGCAGCTTGGTTGACGTCCTTCCACAGGCCCCAGCCGAAAAGGGTTTCCGGGGCGCGGTCATTGTGGGTGACGGGCTCAGACTGGCCCCGGAATCTATCTCAAGCAACATCGGCTTCCTCCCAAAGCTGCTCGAATGTCTTTGGCGTAAGCGCGGAGCGGACGGGCTCATTCACGCCAGCGCCGTTCGCTTCCGCAGCGTCAGCAACAGCAACCTGCCACCGCGCCTTGCGGATCATGGACTTGCCATGCAGATCGAACTGGCGAGCGCTCTCGCGGATTTCTTCCGGGGTTGCGTCGCCGATGCGCTTGCCGCCCCAGATCGGGGAGTCGATCATGCGCGAATAGTTGGCGTTCACCGCCTCTGTCAGCGCAGACTTGAAGGGCGTTACGTTTGCTGTCGAGTAGCCCCCGCCCTGCCGTTCTTCTGCGCAGGCCTGTCTCTCATTTTTTGTGACCATGCCAACTCGCACAACGAGCCACGCGCGGATTATTTCTTCTTCATGGGCCGCGCGCCATGCCGGATTTGATCGTATCCAGCCGAGCGCCCAATCAACGGCTGCGGCAGAACTGTATTCAGTTGCCTCCATAGCCATGCGCACAAGTTCGGTTGTCAGTAGGTCGTCATTCTCTTTAACAAGCGCGCTCATTGTTTGGGCTCCGGCTCGATGAGGAAAGCGGCGAAGGAGTCATCTTCCGGGCAATTGACATGGACTGTCGGCAGATTTTCCAACTCGACGGTGCCGACTGGATCGTTAACCATCGTATCGCCCGTCGTTTCGGGTGTGGCACGATCAGTGCATGGCATGGCGGTATGTTCAGATTTGCTTTTCATGCTGCCGCCTGCGGACGCTCGAATGAAAGTCCGCGCCGTTTGGCTATGTCCTCGATCGCGGGCCACCTCCAAGACGGGATGGTCTCGCTCGTCTTCCAGCTCGACACAGTGGTCGGCGCAATATCAAGCTCCCTTGCAACGGCGCTTGTGCCGCCCAAGGCTTCGATGATTTCTGAGGCTGTGTGTTGCATGGCCCCTTGTTACGATATTCGTAACTCATCCGCAAGAGGAAAGTTACAATGTCCGTAATCGACGCAGTGTTACGATTTTCGCAAAATGGGGAGGTGATTGATCATGTCGAACTTCGCGAGGAACTGATTCGCCAGCTTGAGGCCGGGACCGTCACCGCGTCCGAGATTGCCGAATTTTTAGGCATTTCTCGCCCGCGACTTTCGGAGCTAAAGGGCCGCACGCGGAGAATCCAGCAACATGAACTGATTCCGCTGGCGCAAAAGCTCGGCTTCGACGGACTTCCATCGGTTGACACGCTTGCGGCGCTCCTGGAATACGCAACGTCCGCCGTGCCGAAAGTCCGCGATCAGCAAGCAGCGCTTCGGCTTTATGCGCGAGGTGTACGTGCAGGGTTACGGTGGATTGCCAGAGACTCGTCCAATCAGCGCGACCCTGACTTCCTTGAAAAACAGGTTCGTCCTGCCGTAGTTTCTGCAATTGAAGCTGCGCTTCCTGAGTCATCTCAAGCAGCATAAAGCAATCGAGCTGACACGAAGGACAGTTACGCGAGCATCCATATTGCATGTCCACCACCCAAGTTTTGTTATAGGGTCGCAACATCGATTGTATTAACTAACGGGGGATTAAGGAGCATGAACAGGGTTCTTTTGATCGCGTCCGCCGCGCTTCTGGCGAGTTGCTCGTCATCCAAAACCACGCTCATCGATGCCAACACAGCCGTAGTGAGCGTGCGGGGATCGACCCTGAACACGCATGAAGGCGTGTTTGTCCGCACACTCGTCAACGCTGCGAAGGCGGCGAAAGAGCGTGGGGGACGTTATTTCGTGGTCTCATCGGCCGATGACACGACGACGACCGGCATGGGCTACCTACCCGGCCAGTCCACGACCGACACTTCCGGCACCGCATACTGCTCAGGGATGCACTGTGTGGGGCAGGCGACCTCGACAACCTCGACGATGCCAGGCTATGCGATCCCGATGGTGCGGCCTGGTATGCGGATCGTCGTCAACTTCTTCGCCGATCGTGCGACTGCGGAAGCCACAGGGCGCCGCGTCTGGGACGCCGACGAGGTTCTCGCGCTCCACAAAAAATAAGCGGATGGCCTGACTTTTTTACACTGGCGCCTGTTAGTTACGATTTTCGTATTGACATGCCGTTACGATGTTCGTAACTTGCTCCCACACAACGGGAGCCGTTTATGTCCTACCCCACCCCCGAAACCGTAGAAGTCGAGTGCCCTGCCTGCGAAGGTCATGGCATCGTAACGGACGAAGGCGGTCTGTATGGCGTTGCCGATTGCCGGTTCGCCAAGTGGATCGATTGCACCGAGTGCGAGGGCATCGGCTCCATTGAGATGGAGATCGACTGCCGTGCTGACCTTGCTGTTGCGATGGTGCGGTGATGGGCGATATCGCGATCGAAAAAGGGATTCCGGTCCCTCCCAAGGCGAGCACAGGGCCGCGCAGCCCCCTTCCCTTCTTGAAGCTGGAGGTAGGAGAGAGTTTTTTTGTCCCAGAAGGCTTTAACGGCGCCCTTCCGGGTCGCATGCAAACCTACGTATCCGCGCGAGCGTGCAATCATGCGCGCGCACACGGTTTGAAATTCACAACCCGCAAAGTCGATGGCGGCGTTCGAGTTTGGCGCGTCGCATGACCCGAGACACCGACGCCCGCCTCCGCTCTGACGCCTCTGCGCGCGAGCTTGGCTGCACGACTGCGATTGCCGCGATGATTTACGGCGGACTGCTGGCTTATCTGGTTTGGAGGGTGATGCTGTGAGACGTGTATTAGGATTGGCAGCCGCAAGTTTGGGTGTTTCCTTTGCTGCAATTGGAACGATGCCCGATGTGACATCAGTTTCGTCACCGCCCGGCCAAGGCAAGAAATTCCGTTGGCCGAAAGCAGCCCGCCCGACGACGCAGCCCGATGGTGAAAGCCGACAGGTTCGCCGTGCCCGTGAGCGTGCGGAAGCGAAACATCAGTATGGGAAAGATTGGCGCAAATTCCTTGCCGCTAAATCCAAAGAGGTGATGCTGTGAGTGCATGGTGGGATGAGAAGCACGAGCTTCTGCTATTGACGCCAGCGGAGTTCGCCGCGCTTGATGACGGTGAAATTCTCACATGCATCGACGGCACAACGGCGATAAAGGGCACAGACGCTATCGATGATGATACGCGCGGCGGTCATTTGGCTTATGGCGTTGTCGGCGACCACCCGCTTCGCGTTGCGCGTCTTACCAGCATCGCGAGCGGCGCGAGGGGCGAACCTGCTCCACTGCCAAAACATAAGGTCTGGCAATGCAAGATCGGCGTTATGGGCGGTCTGGATTTACCGCCCGGCGCTGATGGGCCGATGCGGCGTGCCGTTGAAGATGCGTTCTTCCAACTGACTGGCCGTCACGCAGAGTTCAACTTCTCTGGCTGGGGCGAGCAACTCGACCAATACGAGATGGAAGTCGTCAGACCAAAGGGAGATTTCTAATGGCCGCGAATACTCGTGATGCTGTGAGTGCGGGGCATACTGAGGGGCCTTGGGGCATCGAAGATTGCGGCTACACATTGTGGGTCGGCCCGATGCGGACAGACGGCTTTAAGGTCGACGGGGTAGTTGTATCGCTACCCACAGGCGATGAGTATCGGCAAGAATTTCAGGAACGGCAGGCAGCCAACGCCCGCTTAATTTCTGCCGCCTGCAACAGCTACGACCGCCAATGCGGTGAGCGCGCTATCGAAGCTGCCGAGGCTGACCTGCTTGGCAAAGCGCTGGAGGCGTTGCGGGAGATACGTCTGGCGAATCCGATGAACATAAACGGCGCGATCGAATCCAGTACGTGGACGAAGA
>Ga0255338_1001595_pt1 | contig 41205 bp, 32 predicted proteins | sample MeOH1_35cm_T4_19_FD_203715 | JGI IMG/M metagenome (GOLD analysis project Ga0255338, IMG submission 203715) | Sandy soil microbial communities from University of British Columbia, Vancouver, Canada - MeOH1_35cm_T4_195 | ecosystem: Engineered > Artificial ecosystem > Sand microcosm > Unclassified ... | reverse complement strand
ATCCCCGAACCGGCGACCTGGGCCGCGGGCTGCAGCACCGAGAAGATCGAGACGCCGATCGCGGTTCCCGCACCGAACATCACGACGCCGGTCAGGCCCACGCTCTTGCGGAGTTCGCCCGCGCCCATCGGCTGTTCCTCAGTCAAGATAATGATCGTCCAGGCCATGGGGTCCGAAAGCGGCCTTGGGGGCCGTCTCGGCGGGATCGCCCGGCACGGGCACGGCTGCCGTCACCTTCGGCGGCGCCGCGAAGGGCGCGATGCTCAGCGCCTGGTAGATCTCCGACGGGAAATAGACCGCGCCGTCATGCATCACCATGCGCGGCCGCTTGATCGCCGCGATATCCCGGGTGGGGTCGCCGGCGACCAGCACCAGATCAGCGATCTTGCCGCGCTCGATCGTGCCACGTTCGGCGGTATCGCCGAGATATTCGGCCGGGCTCAGCGTCGCGAGCCGCAACGCCGCGGCCGGCGCGATGCCGGCCCCGACATAGAGTTCGATCTCGCGCTGCAGGGTGAAGCCGGTCCCGTCATCGGTGCCGGGGAGCAGGCGGATGCCCTCCCCGTCAAGCAGCTTGATCGTGGCGAGCAGCCTGGCGAAGGCGTCGCGATAGCGCTGGTCGTCCGCCGCATCCTTGAGCGGCACATAGGTGCGCTTGCGAAAGCGCTGGAACCCGACCGGCATGTGATCGAGCACCCCGGCAAAGGTGGCTGGCTCTTCGCCCGCGCGGCTGAGCATCAGCATTTCGAGAATGACCGCCGTCGTATCGAGCGACGTGCCGTGGGCCTTCATCAGCTGCACCGTCCGGCGCACCCGATCCGACGTCAGGTCGAGATCGGCCGCGCGCGCCATGGCCGTCAGCCGCAACGGCGTGCGCGTATCCTCCCCGGGCTGGAGCACCCAGCCGAGCATGAGCTGGTTGATATGCGCGATCGTATCATAGCCGTCCGCGATCACCCGGTCCGGGCTGTCGAAGGCGGGCACATGGCCGGTAACGCCGAGGCCGAGCCGGTGCGCTTCGGCCGCGACGGGCTTCACCCAGTCCGGGTTGAAGGAATTGTAGATCTTGATTTCGTGATAGCCGCGATCGGCATACCAGCGGACCGCCTCGATCGCCTTGTCCAGGCTGTCGGGAATGATGCCGTTGCGGGCCGAAAAGGGGCTGCGCCCTTCGATGAAGCCATCCGCCGCGATATAGGGACCGGCGATCTCGCCCGACTGGAGCCGGGGCAGCAGATCGAGCAGGAAATCATTCTTGTTGCCCATGTCCCGCGTGCGGGTGACGCCGGCCGCGAGGTAATAGAGGCCGGATTCGAGCGAGGTGTGCGAATGCATGTCGGCGAGCCCGGGGTAGAGCGTCCCCCCCTCGCCATCGATCGCCACCTCGTCGGCGGGCGCCGGCTTGCCGTCATCGGCCAGCACCTGGGTGATGCGCTCGCGCATCGTGACCACGGTCGACAGCGGCCCGAGCGTGCCGGTGCGCGGATCGAAGATCCGCACGTTGCGGATCCGCACCGGCGCATCATAGCGATGCGCGACCCTGGCGCTGATCGCGCGGATCCGCTCGAGCTCGAGCGTCGCGCCGAGCTTCAGGAGGCCCGGCGCCTCCGCCTCGAAGCCGGCGCGGACGGCGGTCTCGGTGGCGCTGAAGGTCGCGAACAGGCGACGCTGCCGGTCAAGCATCAGATAATCGGGCGCGAGCTGGACGCCTTCCAGCCGGAAGACCGTGACCGGGGTGCCGCGCACGATCATGTCGCGCACCTTCGTGATCGTCAGGCGGCCGCCGGGCAGCGTCGCCACGCTGCCGCCCTGCGCCGCGAGCGCCGCACGGGCATAGACGCCGAGCGCCCAGGGACTGTCGTCATTGACGATGTACAGGCCCGGCTGGGCCGCCGGGACGTCGCCGCGGTCCGCCTGGCTGCTCCAGCTCGCGCGGCCCCGCGACCAGGCGAAGCGCTCGGAGACGGGGCCGCCCATCAGCGACGTGCCGCTGATCTTCCACGCGACCGGCATCCCGCCCGGCCCGAGCACGATGTCCTCGCGATGCTTCGGCCCGCGGCCATTATCGTCGACGCGATAGTCGACGACGATATGGTTGCCCTCGGTGGTGGCGACGACGGAGCCGACCACCTCGCCGTTCACGACGATCGACAGTGTCTCGGGCGCTGCCGCACGGGCGGCGGCGGTGGCGGCAAGCGCAGCCCCGAGCGCGAGCATGGCCCTGGTGAGCGGGAGCATCGGCACTTCCTTCAGATCTTGCAGGCTGAATCGGGCACGCCCGGCACGCGCTGCCATTGCCATGCCTGGACGGTCTCGCCGCGCGGCAGATAGGTCAGCGGGAACGTCCGCCCGTCGCGGCGGATGCTGAGCTCGAGCAGCTGGGTCTGGTTGCCCTGGATGCCGTCCTGCGGCACCGGCTTCACGATCTCGTCGCCATCGCGCAGGCCGGCCCTTGCGGCCGCCGATCCGGCGACCAGGCCGCGCACGATCCGCTTCGGCTCGGCCAGGACCGCCGTGTCGAAGCCAAGCTCGTAACGGCGCAGCGCCTTGCTCGTCCGCCGGAAGCAGGGGCCGAAGGCGGACGATGACGGCACCGGCATCCGGCCGCCGAGAAAGGCCCGGAAATCCCCGACCGCCCCCTCGCCCAGCTCCTGGCGCAACAGCGCCTCCCAATCAGCATTGCCGGTCGTCCTGCCCGCCTTTTCCAGCGCCAGCATCGCCAGCATCAGATCGTCGAGCCGGCGCTTGCCGCCCGAGGCATGGCGCACCGCCTCGTCGACCGTGGCGAAATAGAGCATGCCGCGATCATAAGGCAGCGTGCGCACGCGCGTGTCAGCCCAGAAGCGCTTGGGCACCTCGGCGTTCGGCACCGTCGCCATGATGCTGGTGTAGTAGCGCGCCGCGGTGCCGTTCAGATCGTCGAGAAAGGCATCCGGGGTGATCAGGCCGAAGCGCATCGCCAGCCGCCCGGCATAGAATACCGCCAGCCCCTCGCCGAACCAGGAGGATTCGAGGCCGGCGGGCTGCTCGATATAGGGCTGGAACGTATGGAACATCTCATGCGCGAGCGTGATCCTGATCTTCGCCACGCCCCCGTCCGACTTGCCGAAGGTGGTGACGAAGGAATGATAGAGGCCGACCCCGCCCCCGGCATTGATCGGGTTGTAGCGCAGGAACACCCCATAGGGCGGCGGCGCCTCCTGGCCGAAAAAGCCGGCATAATGGGTGTAGAGATTGCCCGTCCAGCCGAGCAGCGCCGCCGCGTCGAAATCCGGCCTGCCCTGCCACGCGCCGAAAAAGCCGGTCGCGGGCACGCGATCGGGATAGGTGCCGATCCTGCCGGCCATGTAGAAGGTCATGCGCACCTCCGCCGGCGAGAGCGGCGCGGGCGCCGTCACATGCCCCTCGCCGAAGCTGCTGACGCCCCGCGCGCCGGCCGGCAGCGCCCGCAGGTCCCAGTCGACGCTCATGCGATAGCGGGCCGGACCGGGCGGCAGCATGAGGAAGACATGGCCCGCCGCCGACACGCCGCCGCCATCATTGGTGAAGGCGAAAGGCGGCGCCGGGCCGCGCGGCGGCAGCGTCGCGTTGGCCGGCACGGTGTAATGGACCGTCAGGGGGCCCGCCACGGCGCGGTCGGCGATCCACAGGCGGGCCGGCCCGCCCGTCTCGGCATCGCGGGCCGCCTCGGTCGCGCCGTCCATATCGCGGGCGACAAGCGCGAGCGGCCCCTGCGCATCGCTGGCGGTGACGTCAGCCAGGGTGGTCGCCACGCTATCGGTATTGCTCGACACGAGCGGCAGGCCGAGCAGCGGCGCGCCGGCCGCCGCCGTGACGCGATCGAAGCGCAGCGTGACCGCAACGGTATCGATCGAATCGCCGCCCGGCACGGGCCGGGGCGCCAGTTCCACCGCCAGCGCCGTCGACGGTGGCGCGACGGGAGCCTGCGCGACGGCGGAAGCCGATATCGCGGCCACCGCGGATGCGATCGCCGACCATTTCCCGAACTGCATCAGAGATACCCTTTCATGCCGACGATGGACGGGTGGCCGTATCCCGACAAGAGGATGCCGCCCGCGATATCCGGCCGACGATCGCCGCCGTCACCACGTCGCGGAAGCGGCGTGGCGACGGGCGGAACCGAGGCCAGCCGGGGCTGGCGCCGGTTCCGCCATGCCATGCCTCAGAAGTTCCGCGCGACGGTCATCCCGAAAGTCCGCGGCAGGATGAACAGCGCCGTCGGCACGCTCGTGCCGTTGCGGTTCTGCGCAACCGTGACGCCGCGCTCGTCGCCGACATTGCGGATATAGAGGGTGAGCGACCAATCCTTGTCGTAGATCAGCCCCGCCCGGAGATCGACGACCGAGTAGCCGGGGATCAGCATGCGCGGGCCGGAACCGTTGATCGACACGAACTGGCCGGCGCGATCACCGATATGGGTGAAGGTGCCGCCGGCCGAGGCCTGCAGCCGATCGGAGAGATCGAACCGCTGGTCCGCCCCGATGGTCGTCGTGAACTTGGCCGAATAGGGCAGGCGATCGCCGGCGTTGCCGACGAGCCCGTCCGTCAGGCTCGGGAGCTTCTGCGTCAGCTTGGTATCGGTGACGGTGAAGTTGCCGTCGACCGTCATGCCGTGCCAGGGCGTGAGCGTCGCCGCGAATTCCCAGCCGCGGCTGCGCGCCTTGCCGCCATTGGTGAGGAAGGTCATCTGCGACGGGGAGGTGCCCTGGATCTGGATGTCCTTCCAGTTGATCTGGAAGAGCGCGGTGTCGATCGTCAGCAGGCCGGGCACGACATGGCCCTTGAAGCCGACTTCGTAGTTCACGACCCGGTCGGGACCGAAGGTCGGGTTGGTGGGGCTTTCGAGGTTGGGGCCGCCGGGGCGATAGCCGCTGGCCACGCGGACATAGGCGAGCATGTCCTTGCCGAGACGATAGCTCGGCGACACCAGCCAGGTGAAGGCATGATCCTTCGATGCCGCGGTCTGGGTGACATTGGCCCCGAACAGCGGGATGGCGGGCCCGTCATTGTTATAGACGATGCTCGAGCGCTGCTTGTTGGAGGCGTAGCGCCCGCCGACCTGGATATCGAGCTTGTCCGTCGCGTGCAGGGTGGCATCGGCGAAGCCGGCATATTCGCGATAGGAGCCGGGGCCCTTGGCGGCATAGGGCGTCGCGATCAGGCTGCCGCTCGGATTGTAGAGCAGCAGCGTCTGGTCCGTGCTGGCGTTTTCGACGGTGTAGAAGCCGCCGACCAGCCAGTCGACCACCGGCCCCTGTGCCGAAAGGCGCAGTTCCTGCGAGAATTTGTGGGTGTGATCGGCGTTGCCGATGGTCACCGAAGAGCCCGCCGGCGCAACCGTGGTGCCGTAGGAGAAGGGCAACTGGAACAGGCGGAGGAAGACCGAGGTGACATCGTTCGAGATGATATTGTCGGCGCGGCTCCAGGCGCTGATCGAGGTGAGCTTCACGCCGCCGAGATCGAGCTGCGCCTTGGCCGAATAGAGCTGGTATTTCGAGTTGTTGTAGGAATCGAGCGCCCGGAGCGTCAGGTCCCCGTACACTGGCTCATAGGTGGTCGGCGCCGAGGCTGCACCCGCCGCGCCGAGGCTGCAGGCCTTGCAGATCGGAACCCCGCCGGACGTGATGGCAAGGTCACTGTTGACCGCATCCTGCTTCTGGTTGAGCGCCGAGACCAGGATCGAGAAGCTGTCGGTCGGCTTGAACAGGGCCGCGCCGCGGAAACCCCATGCCTCGCGGGTATTCACGTTCTTCGCGCTCTTCGCCAGCGGGTGGACGTTGCGCAGATAGGCGGCGTCGTCGCGATAGAAGCCGCTGCCGCTCACGGCCAGGGTATCGGTAATCGGGATGTTGATCGACCCGCGCGCCGCCCAGCCGGTGCCGCCGCCATCGACCGCGGTGCCGCCAAGCTCGAGCCGCCCGGAAAGCTCCCGGGTATCGGGCTCGCGCAGCACATATTTGATCAGCCCGCCGAGGCTGGCCGCGCCGTAGAGCGTGCCCTGCGGCCCGCGCAGCACTTCGATCCGGCTGAGCGCGCTGGCGTCGAAATCCGGGATCGGAGGCTGGCCGGCATTGGTCGTGCCGCCGAACTGAACGTCATCGACGAGGATCGCGACCGTCGGGCTGGTGGCGCCACCGGTCGTGATGCCGCGCAGCGAAAGCCCCGACACGCGCTGGCCGGAGAACTGAAGGCCCGGCACGCGATCGAAATAGTCCGAGACGCGGTTGAAGTTCTGCGTGGTCAGCGCCTCGGCGCTGATCGCCGTGATCGCAACCGGAACATCCAGCAGCCGCTGTTCGCGCTTCTGGGCGGTGACGACGATATCGTCATTGCCCTCCGGCGCCGCCGGATCCTGCTGCTCGACGCTCGCGGGCGCGCCGCTCGCCGCCGCGGTGGAAACCTGCGCGAGCGCCGGGCTCGCGGCGGTCATCGCCGTGAGTGCCGTCGACAGTAACATAGCCCGAGTAAATCGCTTCATGATGTCTCCTCCCAATCCCTTGAGCCCCGAAGCATCGCGGTGCGATTTCGAGACCCCCCTTGCCCGACGGCATCCATTCCCCGCCGCTCGACCGCGGCGATATGTGCCGGGCGTCGCCTCCGCCGCTTTGACGGGCGACACCCTTCCTCACGCTTCGCGCCCGAAGAGCAGTTCCATCCCCGGGCTGCTCGACGAACCCGCCCGACCGTCACAATTGCGTCTCGGTCCGACGATAAGGAGGATCGTAGTTGCGGGACCTCGCCACTATTATTCGGAATTGCGGTCGCCGGGCCGTTATCTGCATAAATTTGCCCGGCTGGCCGCAATGTCCGGCTGAGCGAACCTGCGCCCCGGCGCGGCCATCGGCCCGACTGCCATGAGCCGAATCGCCGGCACCACGCATCGTGCGGCGCCGGGACGGCATGCGCCCGGCCACCGGTCAGACGCTTGCCGCCGCGCTCTTCGGCAGCGTGGCGGCCGCGGTCGCGGCGGGATAGCTGCGCAGCCCCTCCGCCAGGGCATCGAGACCGATCCGCAGATTGTCGAGATGCTGCGCAAAGCCGATGCGGACATGGCCGGGCGCGCCGAAATAATCGCCGGGGGCGACGATGACGCCGCTTCGCTCCAGCAACCAGGTGCAAAAGGCCTCGCTGTCATCGATCTGCAGGAGCCGGGGAAACATGATGCACCCGGCCTCGGGCAGCACGCCGCCGACGAGGCCGGCGCGCTTCTGCTCGTCGAGCCATGCCGCCATCAGCGGGCGGGCGCGCTCGATGATGCCGTTCGAATAGGCGGCAAAGGGCGCCGGATCATGCAGCACATGCGCGCCGACCGCGTGCGACAGGGTCGAAATGCCGAATTCCAGCTTGCCGCTGACGTCGCGCGCCAGGCCGAGCACCTGCGACGACCCGACGATCCAGCCGCAGCGCAGCGACCCGAGGCCGAAGATCTTGGTGAGGCTCGAAATGCTGACCAGATTCGGCGACAGCGCCGCCGCCGCGCAGGGGCGGACCGCGGCGTCCGCGTAATCGCCATAGACCTCGTCGACGATGACGTACACGCCGCGCCGCTCGGCAATCGCGGCGAGCGCGCGCAGCACGTCATAATCGAGCGCCATCCCCGACGGATTATGCAGGTTGGACAACACGATCATGCGGGTGCGCGGCTGGATGAGGCCCTCGATCTGGTCCAGATCGAGCGTGAAGCGCTCGGTCGTCCGGTCGAAGGTGCCGACCTCGAGTCCGTGGCTCTCGGCGAGATCGCGAAACAGGTCGAAGCCGGGCGATTCGACGAGAACATGGTCGCCCGGCCGCGCCAGCGCACGATAGAGAATCGACAGGCCGCCCGTCGCACCCGTCGTGCCGAGCACCTGGTCGCGCGGCACGCCGTAGCGCTCCGCGAGCATATCGAGGACAAAGGGATTCCCGCCCCCGAAGGCGCTGGTGTAGAAAGGCGTCAGCTTGCCACCAAAGGCGCCCGCGACGGTTTCACGCAGCAATTCCGTCGGCTCCGGAACCGAGCTGTCGAAAAAGGTGACTGCCTGGCGCTGCCGCCCCCGGGCCATGCCGATGGCCCACCGCACCCATTGCCCGTAGCTCTGCTGCCCCGCCTTGACCAACGCCGTGTCCACAAAGTCATTCCCTCAATTTCAGCGGAAATTTACGGGATTGCCGAGCATTTATTATTCGTTGTTCCACAGCCCGCCCCGATCGCCGCATAAATAAGCTCGGCAGGGGGCCAAAGCTGGCGAGAAAATCCGGCCGCGCCGCGCGACGGCGGGCAGGCCGGCCCCGACCCGGCGGCGGGCCGGGGGTGCGGGAACGCGAATGGCGGTGGCTGCCCCGATCGGGCGACCGTGCTGCGGATCCTAGTTCAGACGGGCGGCGCGGCGCGAGGGTCGCTGTTGGCCGGGCCCAAGTTGCTGCCGCATCAGCGCATGAATAGCCTGGTCGAGATGAACGCCGACCATGGGGAGCCGAAGATCGTCAGCGACCGCGAGCGACTGGTTGAGCGCCGCAAGCAGGTCGATCATTGCCAGATTTCGCGACTCGTCGACTCGCACTGGATTCCGCCTTGGCTGAACTGGCATCGTGTTCATCCCCCTTCGCACCTGTCATCGACGTGTAGAACAAGCGTCGCCGGGTCAAATAGTTGCCGCCGCATCGGAGATAATAATGTTCTTTTTCGCCTGACGCCCGTATCTGACGGATATGCCGGGGGCGAACACCGACCTGCTTGAAACACTGAGCGAACGCGAGCGCCAGTGCCTTCGCCTGGTGTTCGAGCGCCTTCGCCCCAAGGAGATCGGGCGCGAGCTCGGCATTTCCCACCATACGGTCAACGGGCATTTGCAGCAGGCGATGCGCAAACTCGGCGCTTCCAGCAGCATCGAAGCGGCCCGGCAGCTGCACGAGGCGTCCGGCTCGACCGCTGAAAGCATAACCGGTTACGTTTTCGGGGTCGAATCCACCGGCGATCCGGCCATGCTTCCCGTGTCGAAGCAGGGAGGCTCGGATGCCGGTCGTGTGCAGGACAGTATGGCTGGCGGGTTATGGGGGCGTGGCGCCATGCCGTTTCCCCCGTCGTCACCGCGGTTTCGATGGCCCCTTCCCGTGCGGGGGGAGATTCGGAATGACCTGACGCCGGTCGAACGGCTTTTCTGGATCGCGGCGGGCATCGTCGCCGTCGCGATCATCGGCTTCATGGGCGCGGCAGCCGTCGAATCGATTCAACGCACGCTGCAGGCGGCTACCTACCACATCAACTGATTGCCCCATCCGGGCAACGCAACGGAACGCGGGCATCGGCCCGCGCGAAAGGGAAAATCATGCGCAAGGCACGTGTTGCCGCCGTGACGGCGGTGAAGCAAGAATTCCTGACGGCCGAACAGGCCCAGGACGACGCGACGATCAGCGCCGCGCGGTGCGTGGCGACGATGCTGGAGGCCCGGCGCGATGCCAACCTTCCGCTCAATACCGGGATCGAGGCGCTCGCCGAGATGTCCCGCGCCGTGACGCTCTCGCTCGAGGCGCGGGCCTGCATCATCCGGGCGCATCCGATGCTGGCTGCACTGCCCGGCCAGATCGGCATCACCGGCTATGGCGATGGCCTCCCCTGCCCGCCGGTCGACGCGCCGAGCGGCGAGGATCGCGCACCGCTGCGGGCAGTCGCCTGAACGTGGCCTCAAGGGATTGACCGGGAGCAAAGCGCGTGGCGTCATCTGGCAATGCTTCACCTGGCTATCTTCTATACGCTTTTCTCGCTGACCTGCTGTTACGCCCTGGTGCGTGGTGGAGACCCGGAAAGGCTTATAGCCGGGATCATGATCCTGGGGGTGGCGCTCACGCCGATCGTGGTCAATCCCGCCTCGCGCCGCTTCTATGGTATGGAGGCGGGGCTGCTTACGCTGGATATCCTGATCCTGCTCGCCTTTGTCGCGATAGCGCTCAGGGCCAACCGCTTCTGGCCCATGGGAATCGTGGTCTTCCACAGCATGTCGGTGGTTGGGCATCTCCTGAAACTGGGCGACCCGCAGCTTATCCGGACCGCTTATCTGGTGATGCTGGCATTGTGGATCTACCCGCAGATGCTGCTGCTGGTGCTCGGCACCTGGCGGCACCGGGCTCGCTGGATCGCAACCGGAGCAGATCGCTCCTGGTCGACCTCCTCGCGCCCGTCGGCGGCAGCGCGGCTCCCGTCTGGGCCGAACGGCTGACGGCCGAGTTCGGAACCCTGGCGGCCGTGCTGTCGGCACGGCGCCACCGCCTCCTGCGCCTGCTCGACAATTGCGAACCCGCCGTCTCGTGCATCGACGCCAACCGGCGGGTGATGCGCCATGCCCTGCTACAGCGCGTGGCCGACCGCCCGGTGATCGCAACAGACCGCAAGCTCTGCGATTATCTCTGGTTCACCATGGCGCATCAGCCGGTCGAGACGGTCCGCTGCCTGTTTCTCGGCCCGACCCACCGGCTGATACGGGACGAGCTGCTGTCGACCGGCACGAGCACCGAGGCGCTGATCGCGCCCCGCGAGGTGATCCACCGCGCCCTGGAGCTTGGCGCCACCGGCCTCATCCTCGCCCATAACCATCCCTCGGGCTACCCGACGCCGAGCGAGGCCGATGTCGCGATCACGACCGCGCTCGCGCGGGCGGCAACACCGCTCGGCATCACGCTTCACGATCATGTCATTCTCGGTTCGCATGGATATGCGAGCTTCCGTAATCAGGGACTTATCTGAAATGTCACATTTTGGCCGGCAGGCGAAGGCACCCAGGATCCTTGAACTCAGCCGGCATCCGGGCGGTACGGACGCGGGCGCGTGGCAGGCGGATCATGCCGTGGCGGGCCCCCCGCTCCCGACCGACCCGGCGGGATCGGACGCCTGGCGGCAGGGCGCGGAGCGCGCCATCGCCGTGTATCGCACGCGCCGCCGCCGCGACCAGGCATTCGGCGAGGATGCGGATCTGTTCAACGACCCGGCCTGGGATATCCTGCTCGACCTGTTCCATGCCGAGGCCAGCGCTTCGCGGGTGTCGATCACCGACGCGGCCAGCGCGCCGAACATTCCGCTTTCCACCGGCCTGCGCATGATCAGGCTGCTGGAGCAGCGCGGCATGATCGAACGACGCGGCGATCCGTTCGACGGGCGGCGCTCCTATCTCCAGCTGACCGCCAAGGCGCGCGACGCGATGTTTGCATCGCTGGCGAGCAGCTGACGAAATATTCGCCTTGATTTCGATCAGTACATTCCAGTTCAGTCTGCGGAACGATTCATGCCGTCCCCTGTTCGATGTCCCGTCAGCAGGGAGATTGACCATGGCCAATATGAAACAGGATGCGATCGCGCTGCTCAAGGCGGACCACCGCACCGTCGAAGCGCTGTTCGAGCAGTTCGAAAACGCATCGGGCGATGGGCGGAAGCGCAAGATTGCCGAGCAGATTTGCCTCGAATTGACCGTCCACGCCAAGATCGAGGAGGAGATCTTCTATCCGGCCTGCGAGGGCAAGATCGAAGAAGACCTGCTCAAGGAGGCCTATGTCGAGCATGACGGCGCCAAGGTACTGATCGCCGAGATCGAGGCTGGCGGACCCGACGACGAATATTACGACGCCAAGGTGAAGGTGCTCTCCGAGCAGATCGAACACCATGTCGAAGAGGAAGAGAAGCGCATGGAAGGCATGTTCTCCCAGGCGCGCAAGGCCGGCCTAGACATGGACGCCCTCGGCGATCAACTGCTTGCGCGAAAGGAAGAGCTGGTCGCTACCTACAAGGCGAGCGGACTGCCCAAACCCGAGACGACGACATTCGTCGACGCGCAGGTCTGATCGCGACGGAGCGGGCGCCCGCATCGCGGCGGACCGTCTCCCGGTGCACCGAGCGCGTTCCGCCCGATCCCGTCCCGCTGGTGTCACTCCTGGCGGGGCGGGTTTGTTAAAGCCGATTGCGACGGATGAAGCTGGCTGACTGGATCGGGGGCGGCTGGTTCGTGCGCGTGGCGACGCCGGGCTGCACAGCGATGCAGGCGGCCCGAGGCGCCGTCTTCGCTGGGGTCGATCCGATCCCTTGGCAGCGAGCTCGGTGCCGTGCGCCGGCACCATCCACCGACGAGGATCTGACCGGAACCGGGTGCTGCCGATGACGTGCGGGACGCCGTGGCCCAGGCCGAGGCGATGACGGTCACATAAGGAACCACCCTTCCTCCCAGGCGCTTTGCACAGGGCTCCGACCCCGGGTCGCGACGCAGACGCCGCGTGCAACCGGGGCCATCGGCCCGCCATGGACAGGAGACCGCGTGAGACAGGCGACCAGCGCGAGGAAAGCGGCCCCCGGCGCCGCCAGCCCCTTCGTTCTCGAATTGCAGGCGGCCTTGCGGGACGGGACGACGACGGCCATCGCCGGCTTCGCGCTCGGCAACCTGTCCGTCGACGTGCGTCGCTCGACGGACGACATCTGGGCGATCGTCCGGCGCGCGGGCAAGGGCGGGGTGGCGCTCCGCGTCGCGCACGCACCGGGCGGCGTGAAGGCGCGCGTGCTTCGCAGCGGCAGCGGAGAGGCCTTGCGGCTCGTGCTGGAAAGCGTGCTGGGACGCCACGACGTGGTGTTCCGCACCGACGGTAGCGACCTCCATCGCCTGAGAACCACCGTCACCCTGACCCCGGCCGCACCGATCCTGGTGCCGTTCTTCCCGCGCGACCTGTATCCGCTCGACGCGCAGGACGACCCGATGAATGCCGGCGGCCATGTCGAGGCGGCGCAGCGCGGCGTGAACAGCGGCCTGCTCTACCTGCACATGAGTGAGCCGGCCTTCGGCAGCCTGCTCTATTTCCAGCAACTGACGTCACTCAACGACTATTATCGCGCGACGAAGACGAAGCCGGATGGCGCCGTAGGCGGCGAATGGCCTGAACTTGGCTATCTGCCACCCACCCCGCCGCAGAGCGGCACGCCACCGACCGAACCATTGCCGGCCGGACAGGCGGTGACGCTCTCCGACGCCATCATGGTCTTCCGCGACGAACCGGCCGCCGACGAACGGGAATCAGCCCGGCTTTTCATCCAGATGCTCGGCGCAGCCTATACCGCGCTCGATCTGCCGCGGACGGAGTATCGCGACTGGGCGGGCCGCGCCGAGCGGACGCTGGCCGATCTGGAACGCTCTCCCAAGGCGACGGTGCGCCACTACGGCCATGTCTACGCCCACCCCTATACCGACGCGGAATATCCCGACAGCATGGTCCAGCTGTCGCTGCTCGCCGCTATGCGGCGATACGGCGCGTGGCGGGCAAAGCCGGCGAAACTCGATGCCAGCTTCGCGCAGGGTCTGGAGCGGTTCTACGATCCGAAGCTGGGCGCGATCAGGCGCTACCTCCCTAATGTCGGCGACGACAAGGACGCGGATGCGGTCGACTCCTGGTATCTCTACCATCCGATGATGAACCTCGCGCGCCTCGCGCTGGATGGCGACCGGGACGCACATGCGCTGTTCCTGAAGTCGGTCGATTTCGGCATCAGGGCCGCCCGGCACTTCAAGTACAAGTGGCCGATCCAGTACAAGGTCACCGACTTCTCGGTGATCACGAAAGTCGCCGGCGCCGACCAGCGCGGCCAGACGGACGTGGGCGGCATCTATGCCTGGGTCATGCTCCAAGCTTATGAAATGACGCGGGACGAGCGGTTCCTGCACGAGGCGCAGGCCGCGATCGACGCGGCGGAGGGCATGCGTTTCAACCTCAACTATCAGGCAAATCTGACGGCATGGGGCGCGGCAGCGTGCCTGCGGCTGTGGCGTATCACGAACGCCGAACGCTATCGCGAGCAGAGCTATGTCTATCTCGCGAGCTTCTTCCACAACAGCGCGATCTGGGAGTCCGAGATCGGGTTCGCCGACCGCTATCGCAACTTCCTTGGCGTTACCTGCCTGCAGGACGCGCCGTACATGGCGATCTACGAGTGCTTCGACTCCTTTGCTGCCTTCGAATGCTATCTTCGGGACAGCGGCCCCGAACTGGAACCGGCGGCGCGCATGCTGATCAGCGAATATTGCAAATACGCGCTCGACCGAGCCTGGTTCTATTATCCCGACGCGTTGCCGAAGGAGATGCTCGCGACCGAGATCCGCAACGGCCATATCGATCGCAGCCTCTCCTTTCCGCTGGAGGATCTCTATGTCGACGGGCAGCCGGCCGGCCAGGTCGGCCAGGAAATCTACGGGGCCGGGGCCGCGTTCGTCTTTGCCACCAGGGCATTCCACACCGTGGACGGCGCCCCTTTCAGGCTGTTCTGCGACCATTTCATCATGGCGACGGAACGGACCGGCGATCGCGCGCTGAGCCTCAGCCTTGACGGTGGCGAGACCTGTACCGCTGGGCTGAGCCTGGTCAGACTGCCACGCCGAAAGCTGACAAAGTCCAGATTGGCCACGGCGGGCGGAGACGCCCTGCGCCCCCATGCCGAGACGGCGGCCCGGCTGGACTTTCGCGTGCCGGCCAACGGGCGTCTCATCCTGAGCTGGGAATGATCCAGCGGACACCGGCCCGGGCACGTCCACGGCGGCGCGCGTTCAGCGTGGCCGCGTGCCTAGGTGCGGCGGGTCGGGATTGAGGTCAGCGCCTGCGCTCACTCCCTCCATGAGGCGCGAATAGCGCCGCGTCCGGGCGTGATGGCAAGAGTCCCGTGACGATCGCGCGGGCCGAGGGCGACAGCGCCGCGGTCCGATCGTGCGCACAGGCGGGACGCAGCCCGTCTGGCGGGCTAAGTCTCTGAAAAATGGTGCTGCCGGTGAGGATTGAACTCACGACCTCAGCCTTACCAAGGATGCGCTCTACCACTGAGCTACGGCAGCATTACCGATCCGGGGCCCCAAGGACTCCGGCGGAGCGCGCCTAAGAGACGAGGGCGACGGGATTGTCAAGGCGCGTCAGCCGCCCGATAAGCCGCGCATGGCCGACAAGGACGAAAAGGCGGCGCGCCTCGCGGCCGCGCTGCGCGAAAATCTCCGCAAGCGAAAAGCCCAGGCGCGGGCGAGCGACTCGGCGCCCACCCCGCGCGACGACGATCCTAGCCGATAGGCGCGCACTTCGCCGCCAGCCAGGCCAGGTCGTCGCCGTCCATTTGCGGCCCCAGAATCGCCAGCACCTTCGCGTGATAGGCGTCGAGCCAGTCGCGCTCCGCGGCAGTGAGCAGATCAGCCACGATCAGCGAGCGTTCGATCGGGCAGAAGGTCAGCGTCTCGAAGCCAAGCATGGGCTCGTCGCCACCCGGGATGATCCGCTCCTCGACGAGGATCAGATTCTCGATCCGGATGCCGTATGCGCCGGCCTTGTAATAGCCGGGCTCGTTCGAGATGATCATCCCGGCGCGCAGCGGCTCGGACGGGCCGCCGCCGGGATAATTGGGCTTGGCGATGCGCTGCGGCCCTTCATGCACCGAAAGATAGGCGCCGACGCCATGGCCGGTGCCGTGCGCGAAATCGAGGCCCGCCTCCCACAGCGGCCGACGCGCGAACGAGTCGAGCTGACCGCCATTGGTGCCGGGCGGGAAGATCGCGGTGGCGAGGCCGATATGGCCCTTGAGCACGCGGGTGAAGCGATCGCGCATTTCCTCGGTCGGAAGCCCGATCGGCAGGACGCGCGTCACATCGGTCGTGCCATCCGCATATTGGCCGCCCGAATCGACCAGATAGAGCTGGCCCGGCTCGAGCGGCGCGTTCGATTCGGGGGTCGAGTGATAATGCGGGCTCGCGCCGTGCGCGCCGGTCGCCGAGATCGTGTCGAACGAGGTATCGCGCAGCACCCCGGTCGCCTCGCGGAATGCCTGGAGCTTCGCGACACAGGAAAGTTCGGTCTGGCCGCCCTTGGGCGCCTCCTCCTCGACCCATTTCAGGAAGCGCGCCAGGGCAGCGCCGTCGCGCGCCGACGCGGCGCGGTGGCCGGCGATCTCGACCGGATTCTTCAGCGCCTTGGCGAGCACGACCGGATCGCGCAGCGGCAGCACGGTCGCGCCGCCCGCTTCGAGCCGCCCGAAGATCGCCGCAACCGCGCGCTCCGGATCCGCCGCGACGCGCTTGCCGGCATAGCCGCCGAGCGCCGCCGCAAAGCCAGCGCGATCCCTCACCCGCACGGCATTGCCGAGATGCTGGAGCACATCGTCCGCCACCTTCTCCGGCGCGACGAACAGGTCGGCCGTGCCGTCCGCATCGACGATCGCATAGGCCAGCGCGACCGGCGTATGCGCCACATCCTGCCCCCGCACATTGAGCGTCCAGGCGATCGAATCGAGCGCGGACAGCACCACCGCGTCCGCCTTGCGCTCCGCCAGCCAGTCAGCGATCGCAGCACGCTTCTCCGCCGAGGAGCGGCCGGCGCGCACGTCATCCTGCACCACCAGCTTTGCCGCGGAAGGCTGCGGCCGATCGGGCCACACCGCATCGACCGGGTTGGTGTCGACCGCGACCAGCGCCGCGCCGCGCTCGGCCAGCGCCCTGCCGGCTTCCTCGACCCACGCGCTGGTGTGCAGCCAGGGATCATAGCCGATCCGCCCGCCCGCCGACGCGTGCTGGCCGAGCCACGCAGCGATGCTGGTTCCCGGCAGCGAGACATATTCCCAGTGCCGCCCATCGACCTGCTCGCGCACCTGCAGCGTGTAGCGCCCGTCGGTGAAGATCGCCGCGGCCTCGGGCAGCACCACCGCGCTCCCCGCGGATCCCTGGAAGCCGGTGAGCCAGGCAAGCCGCTGCGCATAGGCGCCGACATATTCGCTCATATGCTCGTCGGTCAGCGGCACGACGAACCCGTCGAGGCGATCGCGCCTGAGCTGTTCGCGCAGCGCCGCGAGACGATCCTGGTAGGTGGACATGGTATGACCTCTCGATCTGGTGCCCCGAGCTTGTCGAAGGGCTGTTCTTGCTTACAGGGTTAGAAGAAAGGGCAGGGCTTCGACAAGCTCGGCCCGAACGGAGAAAAGAGTGACTGCAATCAAGCCCCCGATCGCCGAACGGCGCCCGCACAGCTTCACTGCCCATGGCATCACGATCGAAGACCCCTGGGCCTGGATCAAGGATCCCGGCTATCCCGAGGTTACCGACAAGGACGTGCTCGCCTATCTCGACGCCGAGAATGCCTATTTCGAGGCAGTGATGGCGCCGCACAAGCCGCTGGTCGACCGGCTCTATGAAGAGATGAAGGGCCGCATCAAGGAAGATGACAGCTCCGTTCCGCAGAAGGACGGCGACTGGCTCTACTGGACCGCGTTCGAGACCGGCGGACAATATCGCAAATGGTGGCGCAAGCCAGTCGCCGGCGGCCCCGACGAGCTGATCCTGGACGAGCCGGCGCTCGCCGAGGGCAAGGAATATTTCCGGCTCGGTGCCTTTTCGGTCAGCAACGATGCCAGGCTGCTCGCCTATGCGATCGACGACAATGGATCGGAACGCTTCGAGGTTCGCGTGAAGAACCTGGAGACCGGCGAGCATCTGCCCGACGTGATCCCGGGCATGCTCTCCGAGATCGTCTGGACCGCCGACGACAGCGGCTTTCTCTACGGCCTCGCCAACGAGCAGTGGCGCACCGACAATGCGCGCTTCCACCGGCTGGGCACGCCGATCGCCGAGGATATCGAGCTGTTCAAGGAAGCGGACGAGGGCTTCCGCGTCGGGGTAAGCGAGACGAGTTCGCGCAAGTGGATCGTGATCGCGACGGGCGACCATGTGACGAGCGAGGTATATCTCCTGCCCGCCGACAATGTGCTGGCGGCGCCGATCTGCGTTTCCCCCCGCAAGGTGGGTCGCGAATATGATGTCGACGAGCATGACGGCACCCTGTTCATCCACACCAACGACGTTGACCCGAATTTCCGCCTCTGCACGGCGCCGATCGAAGCCCCGGGCGAATGGACCGAGCTGATCGGCCCCTCGAAGCATTTCTACATGACCGGTATCGACTGCTTCCGGGACTTCTTCATCGTCGATGGCCGCGAGGACGGCCTCGATCAGATCGAGATCCACCGGTACGACCAGCGCATCGCGCCGCAGCGCATCGTCTTCCCCGAGGCAAGCTATGACGCGGGCCTCGGCAACAATCCCGAATATGCCATGGACGTGCTGCGCGTCGGCTATGAATCCATGGTCACCCCGGGCACCGAATATGACTATGATGTCGCGACGGGCGTGCTGACGACGCTCAAGGTGCAGGAAATCCCGTCGGGCTATGACGCCGGCAATTATCGCACCGAGCGGCTGAAGATCGCCGCGCGCGACGGCACCGAGGTGCCGGTGTCGATCGTCTATCCGAAGGATTTTCCGAAGGACGGCTCGGCACCGCTCTTCCTCTACGCCTATGGCGCCTATGGCTATGCCATCCCGCCGGGCTTCTCGACCGGGCGCCTCTCGCTGCTCGATCGCGGCTTCGCCTATGCCATCGCCCATATCCGCGGCGGCGACGATCTCGGCCAGCAATGGTATCTCGACGGCAAGCTGGAGAAGCGCGAGAACAGTTTCAACGATTTCGTCGACGTCGCGAAGGGGCTGATCGCCGGCGGCTGGACCAGTGCGGGGAAGATCGCGATCGCCGGCCGATCGGCGGGTGGCGAACTGATGGGGGCCGTGGTCAACAGCGATCCCGAACTGTGGGGCGCGGTGATCGCGGACGTGCCGTTCGTCGACGTGCTCAACACCATGCTCGATGCGGAACTGCCGCTGACGCCGGGCGAATGGCCCGAATGGGGCAACCCGATCGAGGACAAGGCGGCGTTCGAGCTGATCCGCTCCTATTCGCCCTATGACCAGGTGAAGGCGCAGGCCTATCCGCCGATGTTCATCTCGGGCGGGCTCAACGATCCGCGCGTGACCTATTGGGAACCGGCGAAATGGGCGGCGAAGCTGCGCGCGACCAAGACCGACGACAATGTGCTGCTGCTCAAGACCAATATGGGCGCCGGCCATGGCGGCAAATCGGGCCGGTTCGAATCCTTGCGCGAAGGGGCCGAGGAGCATGCCTTCGTGTTGTGGCAGCTGGGCGTGGAGGAATGACCTTCATGCCGCCGCCACGCCCGGCCTGTGCCGGCATCCACCGTCCGGCACGATCCCCGACCCGCGTGATGCCGGATCAGTGGCTCCCGGAACCGGCCAGGGGCGACGGCTAGCCATGGCGTTCACCCTCACCCGGACTGCCGCGGACGCCGACATCGACGAACTCGGCCATGTCAACAATGCGGTGTGGGTGAAGTGGATCCAGGACATCGCGGTCGCGCACTGGGAAGCGATCGCCTCGGCCGAGCAGCGGCAGGCCTATATCTGGGTCGTGACCCGGCACGAGATCGACTATCGCGGCAATGTCGGCCCGGGGGAGACCGTGACCGGCGAAACCTGGGTCTCCGAACCGCCCAAGGGCGCACGGTTCGACCGGCACGTACGCTTCACCGGCGCCGACGGCAGGGTGAAGATCGAGGCGGTGACGACCTGGGCGCTGCTGGACCGGGCGACGGGACGCCTGCTCCGGGTGCGACCGGCGCTGGCGGCGCCGTTCCTGAATCCCTCCTCCCCGGTGGAAGGGGAGGATTAGCCGCTGTTCCGGAGCGCAGTCGCGATCGCGTTGATCGACAGCAGGATTCCCTCGCCGATCCGCTCGTCCTTCTCGCCCGCACGGTGGCGCTTCATCAGCTCGATCTGGAGCAGGTTGAGCGGCTCGATATAGGGCAATCGCAGCCTGATCGACGCGTCGAGCGTCGGATGCTTCTGCAGCAGGTGCGACTGGCCGGTGACCTCGAGCAGCCCGTCATGCGCCTGCTGCCAGCCGGCGCGGATCCTCCCGAACACCGAATCCGCCAGCGCGCGATCCTCGACCAAGGCGGCATAGCGCTCCGCGATATCCATGTTCGACTTGGCGATCACCTGCTCCATATTGTCGAGCGTGGCGGCGAAGAACGGCCAGCCCCCGGCCATCTCCGCGAGCAGCCCCTTGTCCTCGAATCCGGCGATCGCCTGCCCCACGCCGTACCAGCCCGGCAGCATCACCCGCGCCTGCGCCCAGCTGAACACCCAGGGGATCGCGCGCAGATCCTCGATCCGGTCCGACTTGGTCCGGCTGGCGGGGCGCGAGCCGATCTTGAGGCCGGAGATCTCGGCGATCGGCGTCATCTGGCGGAAGAAGGTGCGGAACCCCTCGGTCCCGTAGACGAGGTCGCGATAGGCCCGGAACGCAGTGTCGGAGAGCCGGTCCATCGCCGCGCCGAAGCGCGCCTGCTCAGCCGGCGACAGGGCATCGGGCTCGAGACTCGCCAGCAGCGTGGCCGAGGCCATGGCCTCCAGATTGGTGATCGCGCTCTCGCGCGTGCCATATTTGCCCGCGATCACCTCGCCCTGTTCAGTGATGCGGATCCGGCCCTGGACCGTGCCGGTGGGCTGCGCCCGGATCGCCGCGAAGGCCGAGCCGCCGCCGCGCCCGACCGCACCGCCGCGGCCATGGAACAGCTGCATCCCCACCCGGGCCGCGTCGAACACCGGCTTCAACGCGGTCGACGCCTTGGAAAGCGACCAGGTCGAGGTGATGTAGCCGCCGTCCTTGTTCGAATCCGAATAGCCGATCATCACTTCCTGGAAGCCGCGGGCACGCGTGATCGACCCGGCCTCGGGCAGGGCGAACCATTCAGTCATGATGCCGGGCGCAGCCTCGAGATCGCCGATCGTCTCGAACAGCGGCACGGCCATGATCGCCGCGGTCGGCGTCTTGCCCGGCCGGTAGAGCCCGACCTCCTTCAGCATGACGTTCACTTCGAGCAGGTCCGAGACCGACTGCGCCATCGAGACGATATGCTGGGTGATGCAGGCCGGGCCATATTTCGCATGAGCCTCGGCGGCGGCACGGACGATGGCGAGTTCGGAGGTCGTCTCGTCGGAATAGGTTTCGAACGGGCTCGACAGCGGTCGCGCATTCGACAGCTCGTGGCGAAGCAAGGACACGCGCTCGGATTCGCCCAGCGCGAGATAATCCGACTCGACGCCCGACACCTTGAGCAGTTCGGCCACCACGCGCTCGAGCACCGCGCTGTTCTGGCGCAGGTCGAGCGTGGCGAGGTGGAAACCGAAGGTCTCGACCGCCCGGATCAGCCGCCCGAGTGCCCCACCGGACGCCAGCGCGCCGCCACCGCCCGCGCGCAGCCCCCGCGCGATGGTGACGAGATCGGCGCGGAAGCTCTGCGGATCGGGATAGGGCTCGCCGTGAAGATGGCCCGGCCGCGGGGCGGGCTTGCCCGTCAGCGCGAGATGCGTCGCCGCGAGGCGCGCATAGATGCCCGACAGCGCCCGGCGATAGGGCTCGTCGGCGCGGCTCGGCGCCGTATCGCCGCTGGCATCGGCAAGCGCGAGCACACCGGGATCGGCAGGGGTGATGCCGGTCGAAATCGACAATTCGGCGCCGAGCGCGTTCACCTGATCCAGATAGTGGCCGAGCACCGCCTCGCACGCCTTGGCGAGCGCGATACGCAGCGATTCGGCGGTGACGAAGGGATTGCCGTCGCGATCCCCGCCGATCCAGCTGCCCGGCCGCAGGAAGCTCGGGCTGCGCGCGCCCAGGGCCCGGTCCCAGCGCTGGTAGAGCGCCGGGAGCGCGGGCAGGAACACGTCGCGCAGATAGCTCAGCGCGGTCTCGACTTCGTCGGCGACGAACAGCCGCTCGCGGCGCAGCACGCGTGTCTGCCACAACAGGGCGATCTGGCGCAGGATCGCCTCGTCGATCGCATCGCCATCGGGAGTCTCGGCAAGCCCGGCATCCTTGAGCGCCATCAGCTCGGCGATGCGGTTGCGGTGGTCGATCATGCTCTTACGGCGCACCTCGGTCGGGTGCGCGGTCAGTACCGGCGCGATCAGCGCGTGCTCGAGCAGTTTCATCACCGCCGCGCGATCGATGCCCTCCTCCGCCAGCCGCTTCAAGGCGGATTCGACGTCCGCGCCCTGCTCGACGGCGACCCCGTGCCGATCCTCCGCGAGGTTGGCGAGCATCGAGAACAGCATGAAGCCGCGCACGAAATCGAGCGTCTCGTCGAGGCTGAGCCGATCGAGCCCGAGATCAGTCGCATCCTTGGCGGTGATGCCGCGATGCCGGTCGACCGAGGCCGCGCGAATATATTCGGTCCGCCGGAACAGCGTCTCCCCGCCATAGGCGCGGATCACATCCCCGAGCAGCTTGCCCAGGAAGCGGATATCGGGATTGTTCGCGATCGAGGGGAGGTCAGCCATCGGCCGATGCTGCATTGCGGCACCGCCGGGGTCAACCGGGGTTGGCACTGAATCTCACAGGGCGAGCCGCGCGACGCGACCCGCGCTACGCCTCCAGCTCGACGTCCCAATAGAGCCAGTCGTGCCAGGTATCGTGCAGATAATTGGGCGGGAAGCGCCGGCCATGTTCCTGCAGATGCCAGTTGGTCGGGCGGATCGCGGCGATGTGCAGCGGCATGCCGGCCTGCTTCGGCGTCCGCCCGCCCTTTTTCAGGTTGCACGGCGCGCAGGCGGTGACGACATTTTCCCAGGTGGTACGCCCGCCCTGCGCGCGCGGCACGACGTGATCGAAGGTCAGATCATTGCCGGCACCGCAATATTGGCAGGCGAACTTGTCACGCAGGAACAGGTTGAACCGCGTGAAGGCCGGAAAGGCCGAGGGCCGCACATAGGATTTGAGCGCGATGACCGAAGGCAGCTTGAGCCGGTGGGTCGGGCTGCGGACCTCGCGCTCATATTCGGCGACGATGTCGACCCGGTCGAGAAACACCGCCTTGATCGCGGTCTGCCACGGCCATACGCTCAGCGGATAATAGCTGAGCGGGGTGTAATCCGCGTTGAGCACAAGGGCGGGGCAGCTGTCTGGGTGCCGGATCAGATCGGGATGATACACGCGAACCCCCCTTGCTTCCTGGCGCGGCAATCGCCGATCAGGATGACGCCATGATGACAGCACAGCCCGCGACTCGCGGTCAAGAGCCGCTTTGAGCGAAATCGTCACCCGATTTGCGCCCAGCCCTACCGGGTTGTTGCACATCGGCCACGCCTGGTCTGCAATCCTTGCGCATGATCGGGCACGGGCGGGCGGCGGACGCTTCCTGCTCCGCATCGAGGATATCGACGGCACGCGCAGCCGACCAGCGTTCGTTGCCGCGATCGAGCGCGATCTCGCCTGGCTGGGCCTCGAATGGGACGGACCGATCCTGTTCCAGTCGGAGCGCCTCGCCGCCTATGCCGACAGCCTGGAGCGCCTGAAGGCGATGGGGCTGCTCTATCCCTGCTTCTGTACCCGCGCGGAGATCGCCGCGAGCCTGTCCGCACCGCATGGCGATACCGCTCCGGCCTATCCAGGGACGTGCCGGCATCTCGCCGCCGACGAGCAACGGCGCCGCGCGGCGGGCGAGGAGCATGCGTGGCGGCTGGATATGGCCCGCGCCCTGGATTTCCTTTCGCCCGCGGCCGAGGAAATGCCCGAGCAGCCCCATCATGCGGGCCGGTTGATGTGGCACGACGAAGCTGCCGGCGACATCATCGCCATCCCCGAGATCCATGGCGACGTGATCCTGGCGCGCAAGGATGCTCCCGCCAGCTATCACCTCGCCGTCACGATCGACGACGCCGCCCAGGGCGTGACCCATGTCGTGCGGGGGCGCGACCTGTTCGCTGCGACTCATGTCCACCGGCTCCTCCAGGCGCTGCTCGGGCTGCCGACACCCGTTTATCGCCACCACGCGCTGCTGACCGACGATGCCGGCACGCGACTTGCCAAGCGCAACCGCGCGCCGACGCTCGCAGCCATGCGGGAGGCGGGCATGGACGGGGCAGCACTCACCCGGGCGCTGCGCGAACGGCGGCTGCCCATTGGCTTTCGGCTGTCGGAGGCCTAGACTGGCTGTATGAGTATCTTCCTCACCATCCTCCTCGTCGCGGCGATGATCGCGACCGTCGCCATGCTGGTGCGCGGCCTCGTCATCTTCCTGATGAACGCCTCCAACGACGTGAAAGGCGAGGGCGGCGGGCCGAGCGCCTCAGCGCTCAAGTCCAACAAGGCGATGCAGTACCGCATCTTCTTCCAGGCGATCGCGATCACGATCGTGGTGCTGATCCTGGTTCTCGCCGGAAAGCACTGACCCCCTGGTCAAGCTCAACAAGATCTACACGCGCACCGGCGACGACGGCACCACCGGCCTGGTCGACGGGTCGCGCGTGCCCAAGCATGATCCGCGCATGGCCGCGATCGGCGATGTCGACGAGGCGAACAGCGCGATCGGCGTGGCGATCGCCGCCCTGGGGCCCGGTGCCGCCGCGCAGGCGCTGATCCGCATCCAGAACGACCTGTTCGACCTCGGCGCCGATCTGGCCACGCCGGGCGAGGATTTCGCCCCCTCCGAGATGACTCTCCGCATCGTCGCGGCGCAGGTCGAGCGCCTCGAAGACGAGATCGACGCGATGAACGCCGAATTGCCGCCGCTGACCAGCTTCATCCTCCCGGCCGGCCAGGCCGGCGGTGCCGCGCTGCACCTCGCGCGTGCCATTACGCGCCGTGCCGAACGCGCCGCGGTGGCCGCGGCACAGACGACCCCTTTGAATCCCGCCGCGCTATCCTATCTCAACCGCCTGTCGGATTTTCTGTTCGTCGCCGCGCGGCATGTGAACAAAGCGACGGGTGGCGACGTTCTGTGGATTCCGGGAGGCTCTCGCTAGCGAGTCCGATCCAGATCTCTTGATTCGGTGCCGCGTTCTGGAATAGGGAGAACAGAATGCGAACAAAGCTGAACTCTCGATCGAATTCGGACGCCTTGGCGGCACGATTCGCTGCCGTGCGCGGCCTGTCCGAAGCGCTGGTCGCTCCTCTTTCCGATGCCGACGCCACGGTTCAGTCGATGGACGATGCCTCGCCGGCGAAATGGCATCTGGCGCATAGCAGCTGGTTCTTCGAAACCTTCGTCCTGCGCGATTTCGTGCGTGGCTATGTGCTCCACGACGAGCGCTTCCCCTTTCTGTTCAACAGCTATTACGAGGCCGAAGGCCGCCGCCACAGCCGCGCGCGGCGCGGCATGGTGACGCGGCCGTCGCTGGCCGAAGTGTTCGTCTATCGCGCGCATGTCGATGCCGCGCTGCTTGCGGCCCTGCCGGCGCTGCCCCCCGCCGCGATCGACCTGGTGACCTTGGGCTGCCATCACGAGGAGCAGCATCAGGAATTGCTGATCACCGACATGCTTCATCTCATGTCCGAGAACCCGATCGAGCCGGCGATCTGGCCCGGCGCGCCCAAGGTACCCGTCGCGATGCCGGGGGCGACCGGCTGGATCGAAGGCGCCGGCGAGGTCACCGAGATCGGCCATGACGGCCGCGGCTTCGCGTTCGATTGCGAGGGGCCGCGCCATGCGACATTGCTCAGTCCGCATGCCCTTGCCGACCGCACCGTGACCAATGGCGAATGGGCGACGTTCATCGCCGAGGGCGGCTATGCCGAGCCGCGACACTGGCTGTCCGACGGCTGGGCATGGGTCAAGGCGCAGGGGATCGTGGCGCCGCTCTACTGGGAGCTGCGCGACGGGGCATGGACCCGCTTCGGCCTGGACGGGCGGCGGCCGATCGATCCCGCCGCACCCGTCACCCATGTCAGCTTCTACGAGGCGGACGCCTATGCCAGCTGGGCGGGCGCGCGCCTGCCGACCGAAGCCGAATGGGAAGCGGCGGCGAGCGCATATGATCCGGCGGGCGGCAACCAGCTCGACTCCGCCGGCGCGGTCGAGCCGCGCCCCGCCAGCGAGGGCCCGGCCTTTTTCGGCGACGTCTGGGAATGGACCGGCAGCGCCTATCGCCCCTATCCCCGTTTCCGCGCGGCCGAAGGCGCCGTCGGCGAATATAATGGCAAGTTCATGAGCGGCCAGTTCGTGCTGCGCGGCGGCTCCTGCGCCACGCCGCGCGGCCATCTGCGCGCGAGCTACCGCAACTTCTTCTATCCCCACCAGCGCTGGCAATTCACCGGCGTACGCCTGGCGAAGGATCTCTGACATGCTCAAGCAGGAAATCGAGGACGGCGACGTCACCCTCGCCGATCCGGCGTTTCGCGCTGATGTGCTGAACGGCTTTTCGTCGCGGCCACGCGCGATCCCGGCGCGCTGGTTCTACGACCGGCGCGGCTCCGAACTGTTCGAGGCGATCACCGAACTGCCCGAATATTATCCGACCCGGACCGAGACCGAAATCCTGCGCGGCGCCTGTGCCGAGGTAGCCGCCCTGGCCGGAAAAGGGCGCGCCGTGGTGGAATTCGGATCGGGCTCCTCGACCAAGACACCGATCCTGCTGCGCAGCGTCGAGCCCGCCGCCTATGTGCCGATCGATATTTCCGGCGATTTCCTGCGCGAATCCTCGGCTGGCCTGGCAGCCGCCTTTCCGGGGCTTCCGGTCCTGCCGGTCGAGGCGGACTTTCTCCGCCCGATCGACCTGCCGGGATCGGTTGCGCCGCTGCCGAAACTCGGCTTCTTTCCGGGCTCGACCATCGGCAACATGATCCCGCACAGCTCGGTCGACCTGCTCCGCGCGATGAAGGTGTCGCTCGGCGAAGGATCGATGCTGCTGATCGGGATGGACCGGATCAAGGATGAGCGGACGCTCGTCGCCGCTTATGACGACGCGGCCGGCGTCACCGCGGCATTCAACCTGAACCTGCTCGAGCGGATCAATCGCGAGCTCGACGGCACGATCCCGGTCGACGCATTCCGCCACCGTGCGATCTGGAACGATGATCGCGCGCGGATCGAGATGCATCTCGAGGCCCGCGAGGATATCGCCTTCACGATCGAGGACCGCCCCTTCGACATGGCGGCGGGCGAGACAATCCACACCGAGAACAGCCATAAATATGGCCAGCGCGACGGGCGCATCCTGCTCCGCGCCGGCGGCTGGACGCCGATCGCCGAATGGACTGACCCCGATGGCAACTTCGCGGTGATCCTGGCCGAGGCGCAGCCGGCGCGACGCGCGCCCTAGCGTGCCGCGCGCCAGATGGTGAGCCAGTTCACCGAGCCGCGGCATTCCCCCATCTGGGTCGCCCCGACCAGCCGGAACATCGTGCCATCCCAGACATAGCGCTCGGCGGAGCCGCAATCGCCCAGGCCGCGGCCCTTGGCGTAGCTGCTCAGCTGGCTGGTCTTCGCATCCCATTCCGCATTGACCAGCATCGGCTTGCCGTCTTCGACGCCGCTCCAGCCCGGTGGTGAATCGAACCGGGCGAGCACTGCCCTGCCGCCCGACACGATGAAGGCGATGCTCGAGAAATTATAGGCGCCTGCGCCGCAGGGCAGCAGCACCAGCGTCTTGCCGCCGCCCAGCGCGTTCCCCTCGAGCCTGTCAGTGCCGACATCCGCCGCATCGCATTCAGAGGCAGCGATCATTGCCTTGCGCAGCGCCGGCGTGACCGTCGCGGCGACGCCCGCGCCCGCAAGCGACGGCACATGCGGCAAGGGTGGCGGCGGCGGCACCGCACTTGCCGGTCGCGGGCCCCGTGCGACCGCGGCCGTCACCGTGCCTGCCCTGCCCTGATCGGCATCGATGAAGCGCAACGCCGCGGACGACCCCGCGAGCGAGGCATGCGCTACCTCCTTGCCCCCGGCATCGACCAGCGCCAGCCTCTTGCCGTTCGCCATGGCCGCAACGATCCGCAGGGCGGGCTCCCCGGACAGCGACATGAGATCGTTGCCGACGCTTCCGGAGGCAACCGTGCTGCCGTCGACCTGCACCGACACCGCCCCGGCAACGCCCCCATTGGACGACGCCTCGAAAGTGAAGCCGCCGCCGGGCCCGGCCGCGCGGGCGATCGAGAAGAACGCCCCGCTGTCGCTGCCGTCGGCCGCTTCGCTCTCCGGAATGAGCGAGGTCATCTCGCAGGCATGGACATTGTCGCAGGCGACCGCCCAGTCACCGAACGCCTTGATCGGGCCGGGCTTCGGGATGGCGGCATCCGCCGCGGCGAACAGGAGGAGCGAGGCGAGCATGATCGTGATCCTAGCCCAGCCGCGATCAAGTCGATAGGAGCGGCGCGACATTGAACGACAGGAGCAAGGCAATGCAGGCGGTTGGGCAGACGATTGGCGTGATCGGGGCCGGCCAGATGGGGGCGGGCATCGCGCAGGTTTCAGCGCAATCCGGCTTCCATGTGCTTCTCACCGATGTGTCGAAGGAGCGCGCCGAGGCAGGCAAGACCGGGATCGCCAAGGCGCTCGACCGGCTCGTCGCAAAGGAAAAGATCACCCCCGAGGCGCGCGACCAGGCGCTCGCCCGCATCGAACCGATCGACGGCGTCCACGGCATGGCGCCCTGCGGCCTCGTGATAGAGGCGGCGACGGAACGGGAGGAAATCAAGCGATCGATCTTCGCGGAGGTCGGCAAGGTGCTCGGCCATGAGGCGGTGCTCGCCTCGAACACCTCGTCGATTCCGATCACCCGCCTCGCCCAGGCCTCGCCCGACCCGAAGCGCTTCGTGGGCGTTCACTTCTTCAATCCGGTGCCCGTGATGGGGCTGATCGAACTGATCCGCGGCCTTGCGACCTCGGACGAGACGGTCACGCTCGTCGAGGTTTATGCCACGGCGCTGGGCAAGAAGGTGGTGCGCGCCAATGACGCACCGGGCTTCATCGTCAACCGCATCCTGATGCCGATGCTCAACGAGGCATGCTTCGCGCTGGGCGAGGGCGTGGCGACCATCGCCGACATCGACCTGGCCTGCCAGCTTGGCCTCAACCATCCGATGGGCCCGCTGACCCTGGCCGACTTCATCGGACTCGACACCTGCCTGGAGATCACCCGCGTGCTCCACCAGGGCACGGGCGATCCCAAGTTCCGCCCGGCGCCCCTGCTGGTCAAATATGTCGAAGCGGGCTGGTTCGGGCGCAAGACGGGGCGCGGCTTCTACGATTATTCCGGCGAGGAGCCCGTGCCGACGCGGTGAAGCGCGGGCGTCTCCCGACTGCGCGGCTCAGGCGGCCAGCGCCTCGATCCATTTCTGGTGCCACCGCTCCATCCGCGTCGGGAACAGCAGCCGCCCGGCCCGGGCGACCCAGCCGGACTGGGTTTCCTCGGTCACGATCGTGCAGCCCGTCGCGCTCGGGATGACCAGCCAGGCGTGATAGGCGCGCACGCCGATACCGGTCGCCAGCCAGGCGATGCGCGTCTCCGGCTCGAACTCCCGCACCTCGCTGCGCAGCGCGATGCCGAAGGTCTTCCAGGTGAAATGCGCGCCGGCGAAAAGATCGGCTCCTCCGCCCTCGATCGCCACGTCATGCGCATTGGCGTAGATCGCCGGCCAGCCCGCCGCGTCGATCAGCCGGCGCCAGACGATCGCCGGTGGGGTCGTCGTCTCGAGGCGGTTGACGATATGGATCGGGGCCTCGCCGGGGGCGAAGCCGTTCGGCCAGCGGATCGCCTCATCCATCCTGGGCGATCGGCGCGAAGCGCGCGACCTGTCGGCCGATCAGCGACAATTGCTCGAGCACCGCCGAATCGTTGCTGCCGCCCTCCTCGTCGAACTTGGTGAGCTGGGTGTTGATGGCCGCCGCGAACGGCGTGGGCCAGCCGCGCAGCGCGTGGACGATCGAGCGCAGCGCAGCGATCGTGCTGCCCGTCGCCTGCCAGCCATAGGCAGTCGCGATCAGGCCGACCGGCATGTCGGCGAGATAGGGACGCGTATCCTTCGCGGTCTCCTCGAGCAGGTCGAGCGCATTCTTGACCACGCCCGAGATGCTGCCGTGATAGCCTGGGCTGGCGATGATCAGCGCCGAGGCCTGGCGCACGGTATCGACGAAATCGCGCTCATGCTCGGTGCGTTCGGTCGCCTTGGGATCGTAGAGCGGCAACCGCGCCATATCGGCGCCACCGAACATGCGAGTGCGGAATCCCTCGCGCCGCGCCGCATCCAGCGCAATGCGCAGTGCGCGCTCGGTGGAGGATACCCCGCCGATCGTGCCGCCGATTCCCACGACGAGAGGCGCATCGGCAAGATTGGTATCGGTCATTCGGATTCCTCGGTGGTGCGGCGCTGCACCAAATGCAGATAGCCGGTGGACGAGACCGCCTCAATGCCCTGTCGTCCATGCTCGCATGCCGGCCCCGCTCCTGTTACAACGCCCGGATGCCGGACAATTGCCATCGCTGTTATATTGCGCTAATACACCTTCGGGCGGCGTAACCGGGCGGACAGATTCGAACACATGCGTCCCTATCCCTTCGATTCCGCGACGCCGCCGGGCAGTTCGCCGCTTGACCTGACCGAAGGCATGCCGCCGCCGGGCGGCCGCGGGGGATACCCGCCCCCGCCCGACTATCCGAACCAGCCCGATTATGCGGCCTATCCCGAAGGTTACACGACCAACCTGCCGGTGGTGCAGCGGCCGAATCGCCTGCGCTGGTTCATGCGCGGGCTGGGCGCGCTGATCCTGCTCTTCGTGCTCGCGGTCGGCTGGCTGGCGATCACGGCACCGCTCTCCAAGTCGCTCAAGCCGCTCACGCCGCCGAGCATCACCCTGCTCGCGGACGATGGCAGCCCGATCGCCCGGCGCGGGGCGATCATCGACAAGCCGGTGGATGCGGCAGCCCTGCCCAAGAACGTGACCAACGCATTCCTCGCGATCGAGGACCGGCGCTTCCGCTCGCACTGGGGGATCGACCCGCGGGGCATCCTGCGCGCCTTCTTCCACAATATGAGCCGCGGCAGCGTGCATGAGGGCGGCAGCACGATCACCCAGCAGCTCGCCAAGAATTCCTTCCTCGATTCGGACCGGACGGCGGCGCGCAAGGCGCGCGAGGTGATGATCGCCTTCTGGCTCGAGGCATGGCTGTCGAAGGACGAGATCCTCTCCCGCTATCTGTCGAACGTCTATTTCGGCGACAATGTCTACGGCCTGCGCGCCGCGGCGAAGCATTATTTCAACCGCGCGCCGGAGGATTTGTCGATCGGCCAGGCGGCGATGCTGGCCGGGCTGGTGAAGGCGCCCTCGCGCCTCGCGCCGACCGTCAATCTCCAGGGCGCGCGCGACCGGCAGAAGCTGGTGGTCGCCGCGATGGCCGATGCGGGCTTTATCGACAAGGCGGTCGCCGAGAACGTTCGTCCGGCGCGGCTGGCAGTCGACCGGATCAGGCCGCTGCCCGACGGGACCTATTTCGCGGACTGGGTGCTGCCCGAGGCGCGCGACCGGGCCGGCGAGATCGTCACCGAGACGACGGTGAAGACCACGCTCGACCGCCGCCTCCAGAATGCGGCCGAGCGCGCGGTGAAGCGCGCCGGGCTGCGCCAGGCGCAGATCGCGATGGTCGCGATGCGGCCGGACGGCCGCGTCGTGGCGATGGTCGGCGGCAAATCCTATGCCGACAGCCCGTTCAACCGCGCCACCCAGGCGCGGCGCCAGCCGGGCTCAGCCTTCAAGCTGTTCGTCTATCTGGCGGCGCTGCGCAGCGGGATGACCCCGGATTCGATGATCGACGACGAACCGATCACGATCGCGGACTGGTCGCCCAAGAACAGCGACGGCCGCTATGAGGGGCCGATCACGCTGCGCCGCGCCTTTGCCAAATCGAGCAACGTGGCGGCAGCCCGGCTGATCCAGAAGGTCGGCGTGGCCAATGTGATCCGCGCCGCACGCGACCTCGGCATCTCCACCCCGATCCCGAGCGAGGCGACGATCGCGCTCGGCACCTCGACCGTGTCGCTGCTCGAACTCACCTCGGCCTATGCCGCGGTCGCCGCCGAGGCCTATCCGGTCGAGGCGCGCGGGCTGGAGGAAGTGCATGACCGCAGCTGGTACGAGAATCTGACCGCGCGCTCACACCCGCTGACCGGGCGCGTGCGGGACCAGATGCTCGACCTCCTGTCGGCCTCGGCCGAAACGGGCACGGGGCGCCAGGCGGCGCTTTCGGTCGACACCTTCGGCAAGACCGGCACGACGCAGGACAATCGCGACGCGCTGTTCATCGGCTTCGCCAACGGGCTGGTCTGCGGCGTGTGGGTCGGCAACGACGACAACACCCCCAATGCCGGACTGTCGGGCGGCGGCATCCCGGCGCGCGTGTGGCGCGACTTCATGCAGCAGGCGCTGGGCGTTGGCCCGGCCCATGCCGCGGAGGCGGCGAGCGACGCGGAGATCGACCCCGATGCGGACAATGCGATCGATCCCGATGCGGGCACGGCGCTGCCGCTCGAGGGCGAATTGCAGGGCCTCGGGCTCAATCTTCATATCGGGCGCGACGGCAGCATCGAGATCAACCGATCGAACCGCGACGACCAGGAACCCCGCCCCCGTCGCGACGACCGGGCGCCGCCGCCCGATCGTCCGGACGAGGAACAATAGCGCCGGTTGACCTTCGCGCCGGGGCGCAGCAAGGCACGCGCCATGCGCTTCTTTTCCGACAATGCCGCCCCCGTGCATCCCGCCGTGCTTGCCGCGCTGGCGGAGGCCAATGTGCTGGATACCGCCTATGACGGCGATGCCTGGAGCAAGCAGCTCGACGGCCGCTTCTCGGACCTGTTCGAGACCGATGTCCGCGCGCTCTGGGTGCCCTCGGGCACGGCGGCCAACTGCCTGGCGCTCGCCGCGCTGTGCCCGCCGCACGGCGCGATCGTCTGCCACCGCGACGCGCATATCCAGAACGACGAATGCGGCGCCCCGGAATTCTACACCCATGGCGCCAAGCTGCTGCTCGCCGAAGGGCCGGGCGCGAAGCTGACGCCCGGGGCGATCCAGGCGGTGCTCGATGCGACGCGCAACGACGTGCACCAGGTCCAGCCGCACGCGATCTCGATCACCAACGCGACCGAATATGGGCTGGTCTATTCCCCGGGCGACGTCGCCGCGATCGGCGACCTGGCGCGCGGGCGGGGCCTGGGGCTGCACATGGACGGTGCGCGCTTCGCCAATGCCGTCGCGCATCTCGGCTGCAGCCCGGCCGATATCACCTGGCGTGCGGGCGTCGACGCGCTGAGCTTCGGCTTCGTCAAGAATGGCGGGATGAGCGCCGAGGCGCTGATCTTCTTCAAGCCAGAACTGGCCGACGCGACGCTCTATCGCCGCAAGCGCGCCGGGCTGCTGCTTTCCAAGGGGCGCTTTCTCGCCACGCAGATCCTCGCGATGCTCGACAACGACCTGTGGCTCGACAATGCGCGCACCGCCAATGCGGGCGCGACGCTGCTGGCCGGGGCCGCCGGCGACCGGCTGGTCAATCCGGTCGAGGCGAACGAGGTTTTCCTGCGCGTGACGCCGGACGAGGCAGCACGGCTGCGCGCGCTCGGCTTCGATTTCTACGACTGGGGCCCGGGCGAGGCGCGGCTGGTGATCTCGTGGAACCAGCAGGCGGAGGCGATCCGCCCCCTGGCCGATGCGATCGCGGCGCTTTGACCCCTGACCCGGCTTATGACGTGACAAGGAGATCGCGCGTCTCCCGGCCAGCGCGCAGGCGCTAAGGGACCGCGCATGAGCGAACAGCCGGCCCCGCAATCGACCCGCCTCGCGGTGCTGATCCCGTTCGGGATCGTGACCTTGATCTGGAGCTCGACCTGGATCGTCATCACCGACCAGCTGGCGGTGGTGCCGATCGCCTGGTCAGTCGCCTATCGCTTCCTGGTCGGCGGGCTTACCATGCTCGCCTATGCCGCGATCAAGGGGGAGACGGTGCGGCTCGATGCGCGGGGCTGGCGCTTCGTCGCCGCGCTGGCGCTGACCCAGTTCTGCCTGAACTTCAATTTCGTCTATCGCGCCGAGACCTATATCACCTCGGGACTGGTGGCGGTGGTGTTCGCGCTGCTGCTGGTGCCGAACGCAGTGCTGGGACGGATCTTCCTCGGCCAGCGGCTCGGCCGGCAGCTGATCGCGGGATCAGCGGTGGCGATGGCCGGCGTCGCGCTGCTGTTCGTGCATGAAGCCAGGTCCGATCCGCACGGCCCCGCCGCGGCGCTGACCGGCATCGGCGTCGCGCTGATCGCCGTGATGTCCGCCTCGAGCGCCAATATCCTGCAGGGCACCGCGACCGCGCGGCGCTATCCGATGGCCCCGACGCTCGGGATCGCGATGCTGCTCGGCGCCGGGATGGATGCCCTTGTCGCCTGGACGCTCAACGGTCCGCCGGTGATCGAACTGCGGCTCGGCTATCTCGCGGGCGTGCTGTATCTCGGGGTGTTCGCCTCGGCGCTGGCCTTCACGCTCTATTTCGGGGTGATCCGCATCATCGGCCCGGCCAAGGCCGCCTATTCGAGCGTGATCATCCCGGTGATCGCCATGCTGCTCTCGACGCTGTTCGAGGGCTATCGCTGGTCCTGGCTCGCGGCGGCCGGCGCCGTGCTGACCATGGTCGGACTGGTCATCGCGCTGAGGGCCCGCAGGCCAGCGCGATAATCCGGGTAGCGCAGCTGCCAGCCCAGCACGCGCTTCGCCCTGCCGTTCGCGATGCGCCGATTCTCGGCGTAAAAGGCGCGCGCCGCGGGTGACAGCTGCCCGAGCGGGATGAAGGGCGGCGGTGGCCGGCCGGACAGGCGGGCAGCGAACGCCATCACCTCATTCTGGCTGGCCGGCAGGTCGTCCGCGAGATTATAGGCGCCGGCCGGTCCGTCGAAGCCGGCGATCACCCCACCCACGATATCGTCGACATGCACGCGGCTGAACACCTGGCCCGGCTGGTGGATGCGGTGCGCGCGGCCCTCCAGCACGCGATCGAGCGGCGAACGGCCCGGGCCGTAGATGCCCGGCAGGCGGAACACCCGTGCCCCGAGCGCGAGCCACGCGGCATCGGCTGCCGCCCGCGCGCCGCGCCGGCCACCGCCGACCGGCGCAGCTTCGTCCACCCAGGCGCCGCCGGTATCGCCATAGACGCCGGTCGAGGACAGATAGCCGCGCCACGCACCGGCGGCGCGCAGCGCGGGCCCGTACGCGGCGAGCACCGGATCGGCATCGCCGTCGGGCGGGACCGACGACAGGATATGCGTCGCGCCGGCGATCGCGCGCGCCACGCCCGCGGCATCGGCAAAGGCGATCGTGCCGTCGCGCCCGTCCCGGCTGGTGCCCGTTACCGTCCAGCTCCGGGCGCGCAGCCGCGCGGCAAGCGCCTGCGCCGTGTAGCCGAGCCCGAACACCAGCAGCATGCTATTTCCCGTCGAGCGCCAGATCCGGCTTTACCATCGTGGCGCCGGGGACATGATCCTTTTTCCACTGCATCGACATCCGCACCCGGGTCGCGCCCGAGGGGTGATCGAAGAACAGGGCCTCCTCGATCGGGCCGGGCTCGATCTTGCGATATTCCGAGAGGCGCATCGCGACCTTGGCGAAGCCATCCGGCTCGCGCGCGGCGTTCAGCCCGAAGGCGTCCGCCTCGCTCTCGCTGACGCGAACGATCATGTTCTGGACCGGCGTGAGCAGCAGTCCGGCGACCGAGGCCATGATCGCGAGCACCGGCGTCGCCGCCGGATCGGCAATGTCGCGCACGCGCCATTGCGGATTGCGCGCGATCAGCGCCGGCGCGATCCGGTAGATCGCGCCGAACACCAGGACGAAGACCAGCGCGAACAACAGGATCGAACGCAGGACATGGCCAAGCACATAATGGCCCATCTCATGCCCCATCACCGCGGCGATCTCGTCCGGCCCGGTGCGGTTGAGGAGATTGTCGTTGAGCGAGATGCGGATCGTCGGCCCGAGCCCCGACACATTGGCGGAAATCCGCTTCGACTGCTTCGAGGCATCGAACAGGTAGATATGCTGCGCCGGGATGTGGTTGGCCTCGGCCATCGCCACGATCCGGTCGCGGATCGGGCCCGCGGGCAGTTCGGTATAGGTGTTGAACAGCGGCGCGACGAAGACCGGCGCCACCGCCGCGCCGAAGGCAACCAGCCCGGTCATCACCCCCGCGCCCCACAGCCACCAGGTCCGCCGGAAGGTGCGGATCACCGCGAACAGCGCGGTCAGGAGCAGGGCGTTGACGACCATCGCGACGCCGAGCCCCTTCGCCCAGTCACCGAACCAGGCGCCAAAGCCCTGGCTCATCAGGCCATATTGCCGTTCGCGGATGAAATCCGTGTAGATCGTCCAGGGCAGCGTCAGCAGCATCGAGGCGAGGATGAAGGGAAGCGCATAGAGCGCCGGCACCAGCCAGCGCCATTTCACCCGGCGCTCGGCCCAGTCCCGGAAGCGGGCCGACAGGCCCGCGCGCAACAGCACGAAGTTGACGGCGACGGCGACCAGCGCACTCCATAGCGTCAGCCAGTAGCCGCCTTCGAAATAGGCATCCGACCGCGCGCGCGCCGGCCCCTGGAGCAGATCGAGATAGGCCCGCGTCGCAGCCTCGACGTCGAAGTGCGGACTGGTCGCGGCGAACGCCGCCGCCGGCACGAGCAGCGCCGCGGCGGCGAGGCCGGATCGCAGCATTCCGGTACGCATCTTGCCCCCTTGGCGGCCCGGCCGCCTATTTCGCCCCATAGCCGTTATAGAGCGTGCCGAAGAAGTCGCCCTTGTTCCAGCGCGGCCGCGCCTCGCCATCGGCGATCTCGCGCGCGATCGCATAGTTCACGCCGACGAAGCGGATGCCCTGCGACCAGTCGATCGCCTGGGTCATGTCGTCGGACGGCTTGTGATAGCGATTCTCGTAGAAGTCGGCGAACGCCGCCTTGCCCGGGCCGGCCTGGCCCGGCCACAGAAAGACCGACGGGATGCCGCGGCGGACGAAATTATAATGGTCCGACCGCACGAAGAACGCCTCCCGCGGCATCGGATCGGGGGACATGGCGACGCCGAGCGCGCCGACCGCCTTGCTGACGATCGGGCCGAGCGAGGAGCGATCCGCGCCGAATACCGTCATGTCCTCGAACTTGTAGTTCAGCACGGGCATGTCGAGATTGACGTCCGCGACGATGCGCTCGAGCGGGACGGTCGGGTGGGCGGCGAAATAGCTCGAACCGATCAGCCCCTTCTCCTCGGCGGTGACGGCGAGGAACATCACGCTGCGCCGGGGCGCCTTGCCCGATGCCTTGAAGCGCTTCGCCTCCTCGATCAGCGAGGCGATGCCGACGGCATTGTCTTCGGCGCCGTTGAAGATGGTGTCGCCCTGCAATTCCGGCCGGACGCCGAGATGGTCGAGATGGGCGGAAAGGATGACGACTTCGTCTCCCGCCTTCGGATCGCTGCCGGGGATGATGCCGGCGACGTTGCTGCTCGCGCCCGGCTGGAACGCCGTCTTGAGCGAGACGGCGAGGCTGCCGGGAAGCTGCTCGGCCGCAAAGACCGCCTCGCTGTCGCCGGTTTTCTTCGCGATGCTCGCCCAGGGCGTCCTTGCCCCGGCGAACAGCTTGGCGGCGCCGGCATCGCTGAGCGTCGCGAGTTGCGGGGCGCCGGGCGCGTCACCGGTTCCGTCCGGCCGCGCCCAGGTGACCCGGGCCCGGTCCCATCCCTCCGCGGCCCGCGCCAGCGAGCGCGGCTGGATCAGGATCGCGCCGACCGCGCCGCGCGACTGGGCCAGCATCGCCTTGGTCGTGCCGCCAGCGAAATGCGCGCGCTCCTCGCTCTGGTAGCTGTCGGGCGCGCCGGCGAGATAGGCGACGATCTTGCCCTTCACATCGACGCCGGCATAATCGTTGCGCCCGTAATCCGGCGCGACGATCCCATAGCCGACGAACACGACCGGCGCGTCGATCGCCATCACTGCATCGGCGGGATTGGCGCCGGGCACATAATCCTCGCCGAACACCAGCCGCAGCGGCGCGGCGCCCCGGCCGGTCAGCACCAGATCGCCCTTGTCGGCGGCGCGATAGGTCAGCAGCGGCACCCGTTGCAGATAGCCGCCATCGTCGCCCGCGGGCTTCAGGCCAGCGGCGTAGAATTGCGCCGCGACATATTGCGCAGCGATATCATATTCCGGGCTGCCCGCCTCGCGGCCGCGCATCGCATCCGAGGCGAGGAACATCACATGCGCCTTCATCGCCGCCTCGTCGTCGGGCAGCGGCGCGTTGACGATCGCGTTGATTTCGGCCGGGGTCCGGGGCGGGGCGGCAGGCGCCGGATCGGCCCGGGCAAGGACCGCGCCGGCGAAACCCAGCAGCGCGATCGCACCGGCCGAACGGAACATGCCTTTTCCTCTTGCACGCAGCATCATGGGAAGCGGCGTAGCATTGCCGCGCGCCCGCGCAAGCGTGGCGATTTCGGTGGCACGAGCCGGACGCCCGCCCTACATCCCCGGACATGCTCGACGTTCAGACCGCCACCGCCCATCCTCATGTCACGCGCCGCGACGATTATCGCGCGCCCGAATGGCTGGTGCCGGAGATCGCGCTCGATTTCGACCTCTCGCCCGAGGCGACGCGGGTGCATGCCGAACTTCATGTGATGCGCAACGGCGACCATGATGCGCCGCTGCGGCTCGACGGCGGCGGGCAGACGCCGCTCTCCGTCACGGTCGACGGCGTGGCGATCAACGACTGGCGGATCGAGGACGGCGCGCTGGTGATTCCGCTGGCGGGCACGGCGCATGTCATCGCGACCGAGGTCGAGATCGCGCCGGAGCGCAATACCCAGTTGATGGGGCTCTATGCCTCGGGCGGCAACCTGTGCACCCAGTGCGAGGCGGAAGGCTTTCGCCGCATCACCTTCTTCCCGGACCGGCCCGACGTGCTGAGCCGCTACAAGGTGCGGATGGCGGCGGACAAGATCCGCTTCCCCGTGCTGCTCGCCAATGGCGACCCGGTCGGCGCGGGTGACCTGGGCGACGGGCGGCACTGGGCCGAGTGGCACGACCCCTTTCCGAAGCCCTGCTACCTGTTCGCGATGGTCGCGGGGGATCTGGTCGCCAATCGCGGCACCTTCGTCACCGCCTCGGGCCGGGAGGTCGCGCTCGGCATCTGGGTCCGCGCCGCCGATGTCGCCAAGACCAGCCATGCGCTCGAAGCGCTCAAGATCGCGATGGCCTGGGACGAACGCGTCTATGGCCGCGAATATGATCTCGACGTGTTCAACATCGTCGCGGTCGACGATTTCAACTTCGGGGCGATGGAGAACAAGGGCCTCAACATCTTCAATTCGCGCTACATCCTGGCCGACCCCGACACCGCGACCGACTACGACTTCGACGCGATCGCGGCGGTGGTGGCGCATGAATATTTCCACAACTGGTCGGGCAACCGGGTCACCTGCCGCGACTGGTTCCAGCTCTCGCTGAAGGAGGGCTTCACGGTCTTTCGCGACCAGAGCTTCTCGGCCGACCAGGGTTCGGCCGCGGTCAAGCGGATCGAGGATGTTCGCGGCCTGCGCGCCGCGCAGTTCCCGGAGGATGCGGGGCCGCTCGCCCACCCGATCCGGCCGGACGAATATCTCGAAATCTCGAACTTCTACACCGCCACGATCTACAACAAGGGCGCCGAGGTCATCCGCATGATGGCGACGATGCTCGGCCCGCAGCGCTTCCGGGCCGCGACCGACCTGTATTTCGACCGGTTCGACGGCACGGCGGCGACCTGCGAGGACTTCGTCGCGTGCATGGAAGAGGGCGGCGATATCGACCTGACCCAGTTCCGTCGCTGGTACAGCCAGGCCGGCACGCCGCGCGTGACCGCCTCGCTGAGCCACGAGACCGGCGGCGGGCGCGCCGTGCTGACCTTGTCGCAACGCATGCTGCCCACCCCGGGCCAGCCCGACAAGGCCCCGATGGTGCTGCCGCTGAAGCTCAAGCTGTTCGGCGCCGACAGCGCCCGGCCGATCGGCCCGGAGCAGCTGATCCTGCTGACCGATGCCGAGGAGCGGATCAGCTTCGAGACCGTGACCGAGCGCCCGGTGCTTTCGATCAACCGCGGCTTTTCAGCACCGGTGATCATCGAGACCGACCGCTCGGCGGCGGACCTCGCCTTCCTCTCGGCCCATGACGACGATCCGTTCGCGCGCTACGAGGCGATGCAGCAGCTGATGCTCGACACGCTGGTGGCATCGGTCACTCATGGCCGCGCCGATCATGCGCCGGTGATCGCCGCGATCGCCAACACGCTAGACGACGCGCAGCTCGACCGCGCCTTTGTCGCCGAAGCCGTGCTGCTGCCTTCGGAAAGCTTCATCGGCGACCAGATGGCGGTGGTCGATCCCGAGGCGATCTATGCTGCGCGCGAGGCGCTGCGCCGCGATATCGGGCGGACGCTGGAGGCGAGATGGCGCGCCGAATATGATGCCACCCGCGCCGAACATTTCGAATATTCGCCACTCGCCAAGGGACTGCGCCGGCTGCGGACCGTCTCGCTCGGCTATATCGCGGCCAATGGCGGCGACGAGGCGGCGGCGCTGGCCTTTGCGCAGTTCGAGGCGGCCGACAACATGACCGACCGGCAGGGCGCGCTGACGACCCTGGTCAACAGCGATTCCGACCGGCGGATCGCGGCGCTCGACATCTTCTACAACCGCTATTCGGACAATGGCCTGGTCCTCGACAAATGGTTCTCGACCCAGGCGCTGGCGTCGCGCAGCGATACGCTGGCGAACGTGCAGGAACTGGCGCGGCACCGTGACTTCACCCTGGCCAACCCGAACCGCGCGCGATCGCTGGTGGGGGCCTTCAGCGTCAACCAGCGCGCCTTCAACGCCGCCTCGGGCGAGGGCTATCGCTTCGTCGCCGACCAGCTGATCGCGCTCGACAAGCTCAATCCGCAAACCGCGGCGAAGCTGATCCCGCCGCTCGGTCGCTGGCGCCGGTTCGACGCGGCACGCGGTGCGCTGATGCGCGCCGAGCTCAAGCGGATCGTGGAGACGCCGGGGCTGTCGAAGGACATGTTCGAGCAGGCAGCGAAGAGCCTGGACGGCTGAGCACCGCGCCGGCAGAGGCGCGCACCTGCATCAGAATGGCCCCGCTCTTGTTCCGGGGTCCGCGGGCCCGCCTGCGCAACGCCCGTCAGTCCCACGGACCGGTGAATGCGGGGACGGGACCGGCATGTCCGGATCGGGTTCGACACGCTTGGGACGAAGCCCGGCATGCCCTTCCCTGTTTCGGGCGCGATTCCCTGTTATTTTTATTTTTCGCCCGGATTTCCCTGTTACAGCGGCCGCAACGGCGATTTTTATTGTTTTATTTCAAGAGATTACAGCCAATTTTCCCTGTTCCGTCGATAACAGATGGGGTGGACGCCCCCCGACGGTATCGATGTACCAAGGAGGTGTTGTTGAGCACCTGATAGGAGGCGTCCGTGATCGAGATTAGCACGATAGGTCTGGAT
>Ga0255338_1001594_pt1 | contig 41232 bp, 35 predicted proteins | sample MeOH1_35cm_T4_19_FD_203715 | JGI IMG/M metagenome (GOLD analysis project Ga0255338, IMG submission 203715) | Sandy soil microbial communities from University of British Columbia, Vancouver, Canada - MeOH1_35cm_T4_195 | ecosystem: Engineered > Artificial ecosystem > Sand microcosm > Unclassified ... | reverse complement strand
CATCCCGAACAGGACCGTGAAACGACTCCACGCCGATGATAGTGCGGATACCCGTGTGAAAGTAGGTAATCGCCAGGCTCTCCCTTGAAACCCCCCAGTACGAAAGTACTGGGGGGTTTTGCTTTTGTGGCTCCGTTTACGCTGATCGGTACACTTGTGCCTGATTCTTTGCGCCAGGCGTCAGCAGCACGCATAATCACTGTTCCGGCTGCCTTTGCGCGTCGCCCCTCTTAAATCATCCGAATGCCAGCCGACGGCGAAGCCTCGTGGTTTCTTTACCTGCTCGAATGCGAGGGCAACACGATCTACACCGGTATTACAACGGATGTCGAACGACGTTTTGCCCAGCATCAGGCGGGAACGGGTGCCAAATATACGCGATCGCGCAGACCCATCAGGATCCTGGGCTGGCAGCGCTTCGATAACCGCTCCGAAGCTTCAAAAGCCGAGGCGGCTGCGAAGAAGATGACTTCTGCGCAGAAGCGGGTATTTTGCGCGCAATTGGCGGAAGAAGTGGCCGGGACTCCTGCTGTCGATCCTGCTTGAGCTTTACCCCCCCACCGTTATTCACCGCCCATCGGCGGCACCCTTTTGTCCCCGACAGTGCCTTCTACCCTTCCTTAAGTCTGGTTTAAGGATCGCGCTTTAGGATGGTCCTGTCGCGTCCAGCCAGTCCGGACGCCTGAGGTAACCAAAAAAGGGAAAACGCCATGATTCGCCAGACGCTCGCACGCTCAGCCATCGGTATTGCTGCCCTGGCCGCTCTTGCCGGGGGGTATACCTATCTGCAGAAGGAAGTCATCACGCCGGGATATGCCGCACAGGCGCCCGTAGCGGCCCAGGCCCAACCCCTGGCTGTGGCGGCTCCCACCGATTTTTCCAGCATTGTCGATCAGTACGGCCCGGCGGTGGTCAATATCAGCGTGACGGCGCGCGCGCAGCGTACATCGGCGCAAGTGCCGCAGGGTATGGATCCGGATGATCCGCTGTTCCAGTTTTTCAAGCGTTTCGGACCGCAATTCCAGGCCCCGCAGAATGGCCAGCAGCAACTGGTGCGTGGCCTGGGCTCAGGCTTTATCGTTAGCCCGGACGGCCTGATCCTGACCAATGCGCACGTGGTGGACGGCGCGCAGGAGGTGACGGTCAAGCTGACGGATCGCCGTGAATTCAAGGCCAAGGTCCTTGGTGCGGACGCACAAACGGACGTGGCGGTGATCAAGATCGATGCCAAGGATTTACCAACGGTGCGCCTGGGCGACCCCTCGCGCGTGCGCGTGGGTGAGCCGGTGCTGGCCATTGGCTCGCCGTATGGTTTTGAGAATACCGTGACCGCCGGCATCGTCAGCGCGAAATCGCGCTCCTTGCCCGACGATACTTATGTGCCGTTCATTCAGACCGACGTAGCCGTCAATCCCGGCAACTCGGGCGGACCGCTGTTCAACCAGCGAGGCGAAGTGATCGGCATCAACTCGCAGATCTACAGCCAGACCGGTGGTTATCAGGGGTTGTCGTTCTCGATCCCGATCGACGTGGCAACCAAGGTGCAGGCGCAACTGGTGGCGCATGGCAAGGTCACGCGCGGCCGCCTCGGTATCGGCGTGCAGGAGGTCAACCAGGCCCTGGCGCAATCGTTCGGGCTGCCAAAGCCTAGCGGCGCGCTGGTCAACTCGGTCGAGCCGGACAGCCCGGCAGCCAAGGCAGGCCTGAAGCCGGGCGACGTGATCGTGCAACTCGGCAACGACGTCATCGATCACTCTGGCGACCTGCCGGAACATGTGGCGGATATCACCCCAGGTACGCAGACGTCGCTGAAGGTGATCCGCAAGGGCGAGCCCCTGACGTTGACGGTGAAGGTCGGTACGGCAAAGGATGCGGTCGTCGCCGGCAAGAGTCCCGCCAATGACGTCGGCGGCAAACTTGGCCTCGCGGTGCGCCCGCTGAGTCCGACGGAGAAGCGCGACAGCGGCATCGACGGCGGGCTGGTGGTCCAGGATGTCGCGGGCCCGGCCGCAAAGGTCGGCATCCAGCCGGGCGACGTCATCCTGTCGATCAACGGTACGCCGATCAGTTCGGCGGACCAGTTGCGGGCACTGGTGGCGAAGTCGGGCAAGCAGGTTGCACTGCTGGTGCAGCGCGACGATGCCCGTATCTTTATCCCGCTGGATCTGGGTTGAGAATGAAGTTAACAGCCGAGTTAACCACAGAGTTAACCGCGGTGTTAACATCGGCATGAAGTAGGGGCGGGCTGGCGCGAATGTATACGTGCCGGCCCGCCAAGCCTTATTGGGCGCCGAATTCCGGTGCAGAAGGGCTGCCAGAACGCTCGGTAACAGGTATTATCTCGACTGCGACGCAAGACACGCCACGATGGCCTCGGCCATTGATGCGTAAATCATCTTGCTGACTCGATGACACAAGGAAGTCTATGCAGTTGGATTTCACCCGGACGTCCGCGACCACGGGGACCGAAAGGGCGCGGCGCCTGCCGCAAGCCAAGCCCGCCCCGCGCCGGCGCAAGAAGGCCGAAGCCGCTCCGCATTGGGAGCGTGGCTACCGTTCGCACTTCTACCGCAATGAGCGCGGCGAGAAACTGGGCGAGGTACGCCTGTCCGATCGCGGCGATATGCCGGTGGTCTATCACTGGGCGGCCGGTAATTACTCCGGCGCGGAGGGCTCGCTCGCACATGCCCGCATGCGCGTGGAAGAAACCATTGGCTTTGGCATGCGCCAGCTGGCGCTGTTTTAAGCAGACCGCCAACAGAACGTTTTTTTGCGAAGAACAGTACGCGCGCGCCCGGCGCCGCGTTTCAGCGGAGCGAACCGCTCCGGCACGGCCAGTCAGCCCCTCGCGTGGACATGACGCGGCCAGCACGGCAGACAGCTCTGCCTTCTCCCCGGCACCAACCTCCCAGTCGTCGGCAGGCGCGCTTCAATCGAGGCGGCGTTGCGCCAGCATAAAGACAGCTCCCGTCAGGGCAAGCATGGCGATCAGCCGGTAGAGATCCTCGCACGCGATCAGCCTGGCCTGTGTATCCACCAGTCCAGCCAGTTGCACGAGCGCGACCCGGTGTGCATGGATTGCATCGAGCCCGCGTGCGCCCAATACCGCTTGCGTTATGTCCATCCACTGCTGCGTCTGCGCCGGATGCTGGCCGAGCGCGCCGGTCAGGCTGGTATGCACGGCAAACTGCCGGTTCTGCAGGAGTACCGCGCCAAGCGCTGACGCAAAGGAGGCAGCGATCTGGCGCAGCAGGTTCTTGCTGCGATAGCCGTGGGCGAAATCGTCACCGGCCAGCGAACGAAAGGTCAGGCCCGCAATGGGGATGATGACCATCACGCCAAACAGTCCCTTGCCGATCAGCCCCCATGCCAGCGCAGCCGGACCGGCGTTGGGCGGCATCAAGGAAAACCACCAGGCCGCAGCGGCCATTAGCAAGAGGCCGCTCGCCATCAGCGGCTTCTTGCGCGGCAGGTGCGGAGCGAAGCGCAGGTAGATGAAGATGCCCGCCAGGCTAACGGTGGCCGCGAAGGTGTTGAGCCAGCCGGTTGTCGCCAGCGGCAGGCCTAGTGCCTGCTCGGCGTAGATCGGGAACACGTAGCCGCTCAGGTTGCTGATCAGGTAGTAAACAAAGTACATGGCCAGCCCGGTCAGGTAGACCGGGTTGCGCAACGCCCGCAGATGGAGCACAGGCGTGCTGTGGTGCCATTGCTGCCAAAGGAACCCCATCAACAGGCCGATGCCCAGCGTGCAGATCAGGGCCAGCCGCAGCGGGTGCGAGAAGATATCGAAGCGGGCTTCCGTCATGGCGGCCTGCAAGCTCACCACGGCGGCACCGAAGAGCAGCAGCGGGCCCAGCGCGGGGCCGGGATCGTCCTGGCACGGCTCGGCATCGGGCAGCAGCAGCCAGGCACCCAGCGCTGCCAGCGCGGCGAAGGGCAGCACGCCATAGAACACGTCCTGCCACACGCCGTGCTCGATCAGCTCCGCAGCCATGGCCGGCGCCAGCGCGGATGCCATGAAAATACCGAGCATGAAGATGCGGGAGGCGCGCGGCCGGTCTGCCGGCGCGAACATCACATTGACCAGGATGCGGCAACTGGTAAACAGCGCGCCGCCACCGACGCCTTGCACAAAGCGCGCAGCAACGAGCTGTGGCAGCGAATAGCTGGTGGCCGCCGCCAGCGTGCCCGCCATGAAGACCAGCAATGCGCCGGTAAGGTAATAGCGATAGCCAAAGCGTTGCGCCAGCCATTGTTGCTTGAGGATCATCAACATGCTGCCCACGGCGTAGGCGGCCTGGACCAGGGCGAAGCTGCGCGGGTCGGCATCGACGCCGCCGACGATATGGCTCGATGCGAACACGAACATGATGTTCTCGAGGAATTCCACTGACGTGGCCAGCGCGAGCAACAGCATGACCAGCGTCTGGCGCTGCCGGTGGCTGAGCAGGCGCAGCCAGCGCAGTCCCAGCCGCAGCGGCTGCAGTGCGGAAGCTGTTTTCATGGTTCCAGCTTGAGCAGGTTCTGGTGCATGCGGCTCAGGGCGCGCGTGGAGGTGGCCAGGCCGCTTTCTCCCAACGGCGCCCAGGCCTCGGCGTAGGCAGCGTGCACGGCCGGCGCGACGCGCTCCAGCATGTGCAGGCCGGCGGCCGTCAGTACGAGTTCGGTACTGCGGCGGTCCTGTGCCGAGGCGTGCCGCCGCACAAGGCCACGCGCCACCAGGCCGTCCATCAGCCGGGTCATCTGGGTGCGCGTGGCATCGAGCGTGATGCCAAGTTCGGACGGCAGGCTGGGCTGGCTGTCGTCGGTGGCGAGCATGCTGATCGCCAGGTATTGCTGCAGGTCCAGCCCGAACGGCGCCAGAGCCCGGTCTATGTGGCTGCGCAGCAGGCGCGCGGTGCGTATCAGGAGCCGGGAGGCCAGGATGAGGTCGCGCGGTGCTTCCGGATGACTGGCACAGAAGCGGTCGATTCGGTCTTCGAACGACATGGTGGGGGAGTCAGGTGATGCCGGCGCAACAGAAACAGATTGCGCCCGGCCATGTAGTTACATACGTAACTATATCATATGAAACTAACTGGGACGGCGGCGTTCCTCAGCGCGCGAGCTGTCGCGACAGCCGCCGCAACGCTTGCCGCAGGCCCGCGAGTTCGCCGGAATGCAGCGCCGGGGCCTGGCGGCCGTAGCGCAGCCGGGTGTAGCGCTCGCTGAAATCCTGCACCGCTTGCGCGGCGGCAGGGAGGCGGCGCGCGGCCCGCGCGGCGAAATCCTGCGGTCCTTCCGCCGGCCCGCGCACGCACCCATGGCGTGCCAGGTCGCGACAGAAGCGGGCATACAAGGCTTGAACGGGATCGGCCTGGCGGCGCCTGAGCACAAGCGGCACGAGTACCAGCAAGCTCAGCGTCGCCAGCCCGGCCAGCAACGCCTGCGGCAGGCTGTCGCCGATGCCGAGATGCTGCATCAGGCGTGACTGCTGGCCGCGATCGTATTGCAGCACCCAGCGCTGCCAGGTGTAGACCATGCCGTCCATGCCCCAGCGCAGGTCGCGCAGCCAGCCGGGATCCCGCACCGCACGCAGCGCTTCGATCTCGCTGGCCTCCAGCGCGGCGTCGATGCCGTGTTCGACACGGCTGGGCGCCACCGCGCTGGTGGGATCGACGCGCACCCAGCCGCGCCCCTCCAGCCAGATCTCCGCCCAGGCATGGGCATCGGCTTGCCGTACGATGTAGTTGCCGCCGATCGGGTTGTACTCGCCGCCCTGGTAGCCGGTGATCACCCGCGCCGGCACACCGGCCGCGCGCATCAGGAAGACAAAGCTGCTGGCATAGTGCTCGCAGAATCCTCGCCGGGTATCGAACAGGAAGCTGTCGACCTGTTCGCGGCCAAGCGGCGCGGGCGACAGCGTATAGCTGAATGGTGCCGCGGCGAACAGGCGCAGTGCGGCCCGCGCCCGCTGCGCGGGATCCGCGTATTGCTCCGCCCATTCGGTGGCCAGCGCCCGGCTGCGCGGATTGCCGGGCGGTAGTGCCAGCGCCAGTTGTCGCGTCGGGAGATCGAGTGCCTGCGGCTTGGCCGGGGCCGAACGCGCGCGGTAGCGCAAGCGCTGGTCGATGGGATCGCTGGTGAAAAACTCGCCGTCGGCGTTGACTACCGCACCGGCACCCGGGTCGATCGCCTGGCCGCGGTCAAGCAGGAATAACCACTGGTGCTGATTGGGTTCGAGCGTGATGTTGTAGCTGATGCTGTTGCCAGCGGATGCCTTGCCCGCCATTTCGCCGAGGTCCCTGGCATAAGGCGGTGCCTCGTCGGTAGCCGGCAGGCCAGGTGCCGGCTGCGCGTGCCGCTGCCGCAAGGGCGCTGGCCGCCAGGTCTTGCCATCGAATTGCCACAGCACCAGCGCTCGCCAATACAGCGCGCTGGCGGGCAGCGGCTCCCCTTCCATGTCGGCGCGCAGCGCCACTTCGGTGGACTGCGTCAGCTGGCTCACGCTGCCCGGGCTCATGGTGTCGCTGATGCCGGTGGCGGCCACGGTCTCGGTCTGCGGCAGCCGCCACAGCGGGCGATCGAGGCGCGGGAACAAGACGAACAGCAGCAGCGCCCAGGGCAGGCCGATCAACACCAGGCGGCCGAGCAGCGGCCATGCCGCGAGATAGCCGCGGGCCTCGGGATGGCCCAGGAACAACCAGTTGCGCAGCAGCCAGGCGGCGATGGCAAGGCTATACAAGGCCAGCCAGAAAGGCTGGTCGAACAGGTACAGGCTCAGCAGCAGGTAAAAGCAAAGCTGGGTCACCAGCGTGGCGTCGGCCAGCACGCGGCTCTCCAGCAGCTTGAGCACGACAAAGGCGCCCAGCAGCGCCACCGACAGGTCGCGCCCCATGTTGCCGCCGGATTGCCAGACCAGGGCGGCCGCCACCAGGATTACCAGCCCGGCGATGAGCGCGAGCATCAGGCGCGAGGGCAACGGCGCGCGCTGGCGCCACAGCAGCCAGCGCCAGCTCATCAGCAACACCAGCAAGACGCTGATGGTGACTGGCAGGCTGCGTGCCTGCGGCGCGAGCACGAGCGCCAGCTGGCCCAGCAGCAAGCCATGTTCCTCGTGCGCGAGGGTGCGCGGCGTCGGCTTCACCGCGCACCCTGCCCGGACCGGTCCGGCCACAGCGCCAGGGCTTCGAGGCAGGCGTGGCGATGCGCGCCGCCGCGGCCGGGCGGTATTTCCACGCCGGGCAGGCGCAACCCGATTTCCATCGTATCGCCCGAGGCCAGCACCCAGGCGCACAGGCGCGAAAGCCGCGCCTCGGTGGCCAGCGCCGGCGGCAGCGCCTGCCAGTCCAGCCAGCACGCGGGCTGGCTGCCGGCCTGCCCGGTGCGGCTCAGCCAGCGGCCGGTGCGCGCGCTATGTTTCCAGGCGATGCGATGCAGCGGGTCGCCGCTGCGGTAGCGCCGCAACTGGTCTATGCCATCGTCCGAAGGCAGGGACGCCACGCCATCGTCGTCGGGATGCGCGGCGAACGGCAGCGGAGGTGCATCAGGTTCTGGCTGCGGGTACACCAACGCGACCAGCGGCAGGTCGGCATGACTCCATACACGGAACAGGCCAAAGGGAAAACGGCTCGACAGCGTGACGCGTGGCAGCGCCAGCCAGCCGCGTCGGCTGGTAGGCAGATGCAGCGTGAGCAGGCCACTGGCATCCCGGGCCAGGCTCAGGCTTGCCGGCAGCGCCCCGGCCTGGGATGGCAGGCTTGCCTCGATGCCGATGCGTACCGGTGCGTCGGTGCCTGCAATGCCGGCGATCCGCAGGCTGAAGGCCGCGGGCTCGCCGGCAAACGCTGGCTCCGTGCCGGCGCCGGCGACTGTCATGTCGAGCAGGTTGCGGTAGGCGTGCCACATGCAGGCCATGCCGATGCCGCCGAGCAGGAAGGTGAGGGCGAAGCCCAGGCTGATGTTGTAGTTCAGCGAGGTCAGCAACATGGCCAGCAGCAACACCGCGAAGCCCAGGCCGGCGCGGCTGGGCAGGATATACAGGTGGCGGCGATCGAGCGTCACCACGCCTTGCCGGGGCGGGCGCCGGCGCTGCAGCCAGGGTGGCGAGGCCCAGGCCCGGCGCTTGCGGGCAGGCGCGGCCGGGGTCGCCATGGGCGGCGATGAGAACGGCCGGCTGCGGGACATCGCGGATCAGGGAATGGCAACGTCGGACAGCAGGCGGGCGAGTGCCTCCTGTCCACCGCCGGCGGCGCCGGCCGGCAGCAGCCGGTGGCCGGCCACCGGCGCGAAAACCGCTTGTATGTCCTCGGGCAACACCATATCGCGCTGGTGCAGCAGTGCCCAGGCGCGGGCACAGCCCAGCAGCGCCAGGCCCGCCCTGGGCGACAGCCCGGCGGCAAAGGCAGCGTTCGCGCGCGTGGCCTGCACCAGGGCCAGTGCATAGTCCACCAGGGCAGGGCTGGCATAGACCTGGGCCGCGGCTTGCTGCAGCGCGCCCACCTGCTCGGCATCCATCACGGGCGTACCGGCCGCGGGCGCCGCCCCGCCGAGGTAGAGCACGCGCTCGAAGGCCGGATCGGGATAGCCCAGCGACAAGCGCATGGTAAAGCGGTCGAGCTGCGATTCGGGCAGGGCGTGGGTGCCGATCTGGTCCAGCGGGTTTTGCGTGGCGATGACGAAGAACGGGGACGGCAGGGCATGGGTGACGCCGTCGTGGGTGACCTGCCCCTCCGCCATCGCCTCCAGCAAGGCGCTCTGCGTCTTCGGCGGGGCGCGGTTGATCTCGTCTGCCAGCACCACCTGCGCGAACACAGGGCCCCGGTGGAAGCGGAACTCGGCGCTGTCGCGCACGAAGACGGACACGCCGATCAGGTCGGCCGGCAGCAGGTCGCTGGTGAACTGCACGCGCTGGAACTGCAGGCCGAGCGTGCGCGCCAGCGCATGCGCCAGCGTGGTCTTGCCCACGCCGGGCAGGTCCTCCAGCAGCAGGTGGCCACGCGCCAGCATGCAGGCCAGCGCCAGCCGGATCTGCCTGGGCTTGCCCAGGACGATGCGGCCAAGCTGGGCTTCCGCCTCGGAGAGCGATGCGACGATGCGTGGGCGAGCTGTCACTTGAGGCCTTGCGGGTCGGAAGGAGGACCCGGCCATTGTAGCGGCGCGTGTGGATCGGGGAACAGTCTGTTTGCGCACGCAGCACATGCCGGGCGCGCCGGATTGCCCGGCTTCTGGCATTATCGAAGCTGTCGGCCCTGCCAACCCCACATCCCCTGCAATGAACTCCCCGCTTGCTGTACCGCCGGGCGCCGCTTCCACTGCGGTTTCCACGGTTTCCACCGCTTCGGCCATCGCCCCGACCGCCGCTGAATTGAACGAACTCAACCGAGTCTTCCACGCCGATGGGTATATCGTGCTGCGCGGCTTCGCCCCGCCGCAAGTCTGCGACCGGATCGAGCAGGTAACGCGCGAGCAGCTGGCCGCGGCGGTCCCCCCAGTGGAGTACGAAGCCGAACTGGGTTATCCCGGCGCACCCGCCAGCCGCGAAGCCGCGGGCGGTGGCACGGTGCGGCGCTTGCGCCAGGCTTACGGGCGCGACGAGGTATTTCGCCAATGGGCGGCCGATCCCGCGGTAGCGAAGGTCGTGGCGACCCTGCTGGGCGAGCCGCCGCTCCTGACGCTGGCGCATCACAACTGCGTGATGACCAAGCATCCGCGCTATGGCAGCCAGACCGGCTGGCATCGCGATACCCGTTACTGGTCGTTTGCCAGCCCGGAACTGGTGACGGTGTGGCTGGCGCTGGGCCGGGAGGACGAGAGCAACGGCGTGTTGCGCGTCATTCCAGGCTCGCACACGGTTGCCCTCGAACCGGGCCAGCTCGATGCGGCGGAATTCCTGATCGAATCGCATCCGGGCAGCCAGGCCCTGCTGCGTGGCGTGCGGCCCCTTGCCCTGGAGCGCGGGGACGTATTGTTCTTCGATAGCCGGCTATTTCACAGCGCGGGGCAGAATCTCTCGGAGGCGGTCAAGCTGTCGGCCGCCTTTGCGTATTTCGGCGCCGGCAACCATCCGCTGCCGGGCACGCGTTCGGCCGAATTCGGCAGCATCGCGCTGCCCATGCCCGCGGCAAGCTAACCGGCATCCACCATGCTGGCTCGTTGCGGGCCAGCGCCCTGGCCGGCCTGTGGGCGATGCCGCAATGCCGGGCGCATCAGGTGCGCAGGCCGACCAGGTTGGAGATCTTCTCGGACGCGGCCAGCAGTGGCGGCAGGAAGTTGCCGGCCATCTCGTCGGCGCTGGTGCGGTTGGCCTGGCCACTGATATTGATGGCGGCGATGACCTGGCCGCCGCGGCTGCGGATCGGCGCGGCCAGCGACACCAGCCCTTCTTCCAGCTCCTGGTCGTTCTGCGCCCAGCCGCGTGCGCGGATGCCGGCGATGATGGCCTTGAGCGCTTCGATGTCGGTGACGGTCCGGCTGGTGCGGGCGCGCAGGTCGGTGGCGCGCAGCACGCGGTCCAGCTCTGCATCCGGCAGGCCCGCCAGCAGCACGCGGCCCATCGACGAGCAATAGGCCGGGAGCCGGCTGCCGATGGACAGGTTGATGGTCATGATCTTGCGCGCGGGCACCCGCAACACATAGACGATTTCGGTCCCATCCAGCACGGAGATCGAGCAGCTTTCATGCACTTCCTGCGACAACGCTTCCATGATCGGCTCGGCCAGGTTCCAGAATGGCATCGAGGTCAGGTAGGCGAAACCGAGGTCGAGGATCTTCGGCGTCAGGCGGAACAGGCGGCCGTCGGCGCGCACATAACCCAGGCCCACCAGGGTCAGCAAGATGCGGCGCGCGCCGGCGCGGGTCAGGCCACTGGCCTGCGCGATCTCGCTGAGGGTCTGGGCCGGGTGTTGCGCGTCGAAGGCGCGGATGACCGAGAGCCCGCGTGCAAAGGACTGCACATAAGTATCGCTCGGCTTCTCCGTGCCCGCGGCGGCGGGCTCCACGGAAGCATCCGTGGCCGGGTTGTCGGGATTGTCGGGAGCGGCAGGGCTGGCCATCGGTCAGTTCGGCAGGTTGCCGAATACGCACGGAAAGGCCGAAAGGGTAGAGGAAATGCGCGCAGTACGCCAGTGGCGCATGGCCGGGGCGCTGCCGCCACGGCGAGAACCGGCGCAGGCGTCCCGGCTGCCGCATAATGTCGCGCGTTTGGGCAACATTGCTTGTAAAGGAAACATCGTCCGGTGAACGAGACAATCCAGTGGAATGATTGGGAGGCCTTCTGCTGCGTGGTGGAGCAGGGCACCTTCACTGCCGCCGCGGAGCAGCTGGACTGCCCCAAATCCCGGGTCTCGGCGGCCGTCGCACGGCTCGAGCTGGCGATCGGCTCCAAGTTGCTCCAGCGCACCACGCGGCGCATGCGCCTGACCGATGCCGGTAGCGCGGTGTATCGCGACGTGGCTCCGCTGTTCGCGCGGCTGCGCGAGATCCGCCAGGAAACGCTGGCGCGCGAGGAACGCGTGCAAGGGGTGCTGCGCATCGCCGCGCCCTACGAGTTTGGCGCGCACCAGCTTGGCGGCGTTATCTGCCGCACGCTGGCGGCCCACCCGGCGCTCGATGTGAAGGTGGAGATCACACAAGGCATGGTCGATCCCATCCGCGATGGGTTCGATGTGGCCTTTGTGGCGGTGGATGCCGATCTTCCTGATTCAGGGACGGTGGCGCGGCGTATCTATCACGTCGAGCGCGGACTATTCGCGGCGCCGGCGCTGGCCGCGGGCCTGCACCCGCAGTTGCTGCCAGAAGACCTGGCAAACCTGCCGACCCTGACCACACCCGGCGATGACATGTGGGAGTTCATGCGCGAGGGCGAGCGCGTGGCGGTGCCTATCCGGCCGCGCATGCAGACCGCCAACGCCGAACTCCGGCTCCAGGGCGCGCTGGCCGGCCTCGGCATTGCCCGCTTGTCGCTGATCTATTGCGAAGCGGAGGTGGCCCAGGGGCGCCTGGTCAAGGTACTGCCGGACTATCCGCCGCCGCCGCTGCGGGTCTTCGCCTTGCTGCCGGACCGCCGGTTGCAGCCGCGCAAGGTGCGCGTGTTCATGGAAGCGGTGGAAGCCATGATGGCATCCGGATTGCTGGGTAGCGGAAACGACGCAGCCGCGCCCGGCCCGTGAAGGCTGGCGCGGCTGCGGGGTCATGCGCAAGGGGCGGCTGGCAGGCCGGCCCGTTGGCGCCTGGCTAGGCTGTGGTCACTTTTTGACGACTACGGTTGACAGGCCACAACGGCTGTCTCTTCCATCCCAGGTGAATGCCGGGGCGCAATCAGGCGCCGTCGCTGAAGCTGCTGCGGGCTTCGTTCGCGCCGCGGGCGCCGTCGGTGTACGGGTCGCGCGGGCCGTTGTGGGCACCATCCGTGAACGGGTCCCGGCGGCCGTTGTGGGCGCCATCGGTGAACGGATCGCGCGGACCGGTGCGGGCGCCGTCGGTGAACGCGTCCACCGTGCGGCCGATGCTGCCGTCGAGGCGGGCGAGGTCGGAAACCGGCGAGTTGGCGTGCGCGGAGGCGGCAGCCATCGACAAGCCGATGGCGCAGAGGAGGGTAACGGCGAGGGTGCGGGGCTGTGTGAGAGTCTTCATGATGCTGCTTTTTCCTTCTGGCATGTCGTGGTGTGTTCCACGTTGCACGTACTGTAGGCGGCCTTCTGCCCAGGAAAAAGAGCTAATCCTCAAAACACTGTTCGTCAATCTGGATAATCCCGCCCGGGCTTTTGTCCTGGGCGGCTATCCGTACCCGCGCCGGCTTGAGTCAGAGACCGAAACGTGCGCCAAACAGCCCTGCGCCGAGCCGGGCAATGATCATCAGCAGGATCTGCGCGATCACGAAAAGGACCAGCGGCGAGATGTCAAAGCCGCCCAGGCGCGGCACCACGCGGCGGATCGGACGCAGCAGCGGTTCCGTCAGGTGGTTGATGGCGGGCGTGACCGGCGAATGCGGATTGACCCAGGAAAGGATCGCCATCAGCAGCGTGACCCACATCACCATGCTGATGCCCCATTTCAATACGTTGAGAACGGCGATCAGCAGGACCAGCGGCAGGTAGGGCGCGAGGTCACCTCCGGAAAGCAGCAGCACGAGCAGCAGGAACACCAGGGCGGTCAGCCAGGCGCCGATCACGGTCGCCCAGTCGATGCCGCCAAGGCCCGGAATTACCCGGCGCAATGGCCTGACCAGCCAGTCGGTGACCTGGAATACGCCTTGCGAGACGGGGTTGCGCGTGGGTAGCCGTGCCCATTGCATCCACAGGCGCAGCAGTAGCGCCATGCCGAACAGGGTGAAGACGGTATCGAGCAGGAAAAGGGCGATTTCCGTGAACATCGGTTTCGGTTCCGGTGGCAGTAGTGATGTCGGCAGTCAGGAGTGTCTGCGGACGCACAGATTCTGCCATACCCGCACAGGCGGCGGTCGAAACCGGAGCCCGCCTTTGTGGGCTGGCTGACGCCGATGAGTCGGGGGACCGCCGGAGGCTGCCCCTATAATGAGCGTCGAGCCAAGTTCCCCCAGCGTCCGCACGCTGCCCCGCCATGACCCGCCAGCCTGCCGCATCCCGATCCCTGCTCGACAAGCAGGACTTCGAAGCCCTCTCCGATTTCCGCTACCAGTTGCGGCGTTTCCTGCGGTTTTCCGAAGATGCCGCGCACAACGAAGGCCTGACCGTGCAGCAGTACCTGCTGATGCTGCATATCCGTGGCTGCGCCGGCAAGGACTGGGCTTCGATCGGCGAACTGGCGGAGCGCCTGCAAGCCAAGCAGCACGGCGTGGTGGCGCTGGTCAACCGATGCGAGGCGGCCGGCCTGGTCAAGCGCAAGGCCAATCCGGATGACCGCCGGATCGTGGAAGTCCATTTGCTCGCCAAGGGCGAGCGTTTTCTGAACCGGCTGGCCATGCTGCACCGGAGCGAACTCGAATCGCTGCGCGGCACCTTCCGCGTAGCCCGCCTTACGGCCTTCAACGACGATGGCGCGGAGCGCGCCTGAGCCGTCGTGAAGCAGGCGGCCCGGGTTTTTCGACCCAAGCCGCATGCTCTGTTACAGGCAGTTACCATTCACAAGGCTCGGTGACACCCGAGGCGGCCCCGCGGCCCTAGACTCGCGCGCATTCCCACTCGCGATATCCGCAGGAGCTACAAATGCCTTTCCCCTCTTTCCCCCTTCGTACCAGCGCGCTCGCCCTGCTTGCCGCGGGCGCCCTGGCCGGTTGCGTGACCGCGCCATATGGCGGCGGGTATGGTGGCTACGGGAGCTATGGCAACTCCGGCGCGTATGGCAGCAGCACGCAGGCCAGCGGCGGCTATCCTGTTGCCTATCCGCAGCAGGGTTACTCGCAACCGGCTTACCCGCAGCCGGAATATCCGCAGGCGGGCTACCCGCAGCAGGCGCCGGTGCAGGAGAGCTACCCGCAGCAAGGCTATCCCCAGCAGTCCTATCCGCAAGCGGGTTACCCGCAGGCTAATACGGCCCAGGGCGCCTACGGCAGCGATGCCTATGGCGTGCGCTATGGCAACGTCGAATCCATCGAGATGTTGCCCGGGCAGGCGCCGGCAGGCGGCGTCGCCGGCGCGTTGATCGGTGGCGTCGTCGGCGGCTTGCTTGGCCACCAGGTGGGAGGCGGCCGTGGCAATACGGTGGCGACCATTGGCGGCGCGGTGGCTGGTGCCCTGGCTGGCAACGAGGTCGAGAAGCGTACTACTACGGCGCCGCCCGCGTACCGCATCCGGGTACGCACCACCGACAACGGCTATCTCACGCTGACGCAGTCGACGCCCTACAACCTGCGCAACGGCGACCGGGTCAAGGTGCAGAACGGCGTGGCGATGCCCTACTGACGGCGTGGTTGCCGGGATATTCCATGGCGTAAGGGATTCCCAGGTGGCGTAGCCGGTGCCGTGCACCCGCTACGCCACCTGGCGCGATCTGTCCCACACCAGGGCGCACAGCCCCTGGGCTCAGGCGCCGAACAAGCTGGCGTAGTCCTCCCGCAGTTGCCGCTTGAGCAGCTTGCCGGCGGTGTTGCGCGGCAGGTCCGCTACGAACACGATGCGTTTGGGCACCTTGAACGGTGCGAGCGAGGCGCGGGCATGGGCGAGCATCCCCTCCTCATCCGCGCCCGCGCCGCGCTTGAGCACGACGCAGGCCGCCACCGCTTCCACCCACTTGGGATGCGGCAGCGCGAACACGGCCACTTCGGCCACGCCTTCATGCTGGTACAGGCACTCTTCGACTTCCCGGCTCGATACGAGCACGCCGCCGGAATTGATCACGTCCTTGATGCGGTCAACCACGTACAGATAGCCCGCCTCGTCCATATAGCCAAGATCGCCGGAGTGGAACCAGCCGCCGCTGAAGGCTTCGGCGGTCTGTTCCGGCTTGTCCCAGTATTCGGTAAGCAACTGCGGCGAGCGGTGCACGATCTCCCCGAGCTCGCCGGGTTTGGCATCCTGCATCTTCTCATCGACGATGCGGGTTTCCACGTTGAGCACGGGCCGGCCTGCCGAGGCAGGGCGTTCCCGGTGCTCTTCCGGCCCGAGCACAGTGGCCAGCGGCCCGATCTCGCTTTGCCCGTAGCAGTTGTAGAAGCCCAGCGCCGGCAGGCGCTCCCGCAGCTCCAGCAACACTGGCAGCGGCATGATCGACGCCCCGTAGTAAGCCTTGGTCAGCGAGGTCAGCTCGCGCGGGTCGAAGTCCTGGTGGCGCAGCAGCGCGATCCATACGGTAGGCGGCGCAAAGAAGCTGGTGATGCCGGCCTCGCGCACAGTGCGCAGGCAGAAACCCGGCTCGGGACTCTGCGCCAGCAAGATGGTGCCGCCCATCAGCAGCAGCGGCATCAGGAAGACATGCATCTGCGCGGAATGGTATAGGGGCAGCGCGGCCAGCGAATAGTCTTCCGGCTTGATATCGCACGTTGCAATCGCGCTCATGTACTCGGCCAGCAAGGCGCGATGGGTCAGCACCGCGCCCTTGGGCGCCGACGTGGTGCCGGACGTATACAGGATCTGCGCCGGCATGGCCTCATCCAGCGTGGCAAGAATATCCGCGCCGGGGCCCTGGGCGGCGGCGAGCACATCGCGCGGGCCGCCGCCATGCAGGCTGCCCAGCAGGGGGCAAGGCAGCCCGTCGACTTGCGCGGCCAGCGCCGGATCGGCGAACAGCGCGCTGGCGCCGGACTGGTTGACGATGTACTCCACCTCCCCGCGCGTCATCGAGAAATTCACCGGCACATGGATCAGCCCGGCACGCAGGCAGCCCAGCCACAGCAGCACATAGGCATCCGAGTTCTTGCCAAAAGCCGCCACCCGGTCGCCGGGGCGCAGGCCCCACCGTTGCAGCGCCGCGCCCACGCTGGCCGCCGCGGCCTCAAGCTCACGGTAGCTCCAGCTGCGCTCGCCGAAGCGCAGGGCGATCTTGTCGGGACTGCGCCTTACCGCACGGGCGAGGGCATCGGGGATGGTGTTGCGCAGGACGCGTTGCTGCTCTGACTGCATGGTGGTCTCCGTTCTGTTTTTTTAGGGTCCAGCAAGTCTTGAGCCGATGCCGCAGCGGGTCATGGGTCGATCATGCACGGATCAGTACCGATGGCGGGCGATGATGCGCGATGGCTGCGGCGTTGGCGCTCGGGAGCCAGGATACGGGCGGGGCGCCCGCGGTGCAAGGCACCCGGGCGAGGGGGAAGCCGGGGGAGGGGCTGCGCCGCTGCTTGTGCAGCGCAGCGAAGGGACCGGGCTGCGGCGGACGGGCTTACAGCGCGCCGGCGAGGAAGGTCAGTGCGCGGCCATGTGCCAGCGCGGCCGAGGGCTGGTGATAGGAACCACGCGCCCAGCAGTTGAAGCCGTGATCGGCCTGGGCATAGACGTGGATCTCCGCGCGCGGATTGCCGGCCACCGCGGCGCGCACCTGCTCGACAGCCTCCGCCGGGATGTGCGCGTCGAGCGCGCCATAGTGGAACTGCACCGGCACCTTGATGCTGGCGGCTTCCTTCAGGTTGTTCTGGATGCCGCCACCGTAATACGGGACCGCCGCGTCGACCAGGCCGCGCGCGGCGCTCAGGTAGGACAGCAGGCCGCCGAAGCAGTAGCCGACCGCCGCAATCTTCGCACCCGCGCCGAGCTGGGCGCGCAGCGCCTTGGCGGTAGCGGCGATATCCTTCACCGCCAGTTCCACGTCGGTCTTCTGGCGCAGTTCCATGGCGCTTGCCCAGTCATCGCCGGAGTAGCCCAGTTCCACGCGCGGCGCGTGGCGCCAGAATACATCGGGCGCCAGCACCACATAGCCGTCGAGCGCGTACTGGTCCGCTACCGCGCGAATATGCTCATTGACGCCGAAGATCTCCTGTACAAGCACGATGCCCGGCGCGTTGGCGGCCTTGCCGGCGGGTGGCAGGGCCAGGTAGGCATCGAAGGCGCCGCCTTCGGTTTCGACACGGATCCATTGGCTGTTGTCGGGCATGGTGGCTTGCTCCATCGGTGTTGGGATTAAGGTATGAAAAGGTAACGCGGGGATAAGACGGCGGTAAGGCAGTGACGGGACGTAAATCCGGCAAACCGCAAGTGTGCCACTGTCCGGCTAGATGTGCCGGGCGTGCGCAACCCGTGCCGCCACGCCGCCGCGGCGGCGCGCGCTTGCCACGCGCCCGCCACTTCCCTGCCGCGTCGGCGCCGGATCAGCTCGCCGGGTGAACGCCAGGCAGGAACTCGATACCGGTGCGCTTCACCAGTTCGCCATAGGAGATCGGCTTGCCGGGCCGCGCGGCGTCTGAATTCTCGATCCAGTGCGCCCAGGCCCGGTTCGTCGACGGGTCATAGACCAGCTTGTAGAGATACGTCGGGACCCAGACTTTCCCGCTGCCGATCGTGCGCACGTTCCCGTCGAATACCGGGCCCGTAATAACATAGACATCACCAGCCGCGCGCATCGCATACTTGCGCGTGGCCTTTTCGATGGAGGCCCACGCCTTGCGGTTGTTCTGGCTGTATTGCGGCACGACGTTAGCCAGCGTGAAGGATTGCGCCATGGCCTGCGCGGTCGGCTGATCGGCAGCAGGCGACATGTGTCCCCGGTCCAGTCCTTCATTGCCCTTGTAGTCGTCCAGCTCTGCCCGCTCCGAGCGCGGCAGGCGCGCATCGGAGAAGAAACGGTTGGTTCGCTCTTCGTCCTTGGCATCCATCAACTGCGCGCGCGACAGGCGCTCGGCAACAAAAAGCGGTGTCTTGCTGCGGCCGGAGTGCATGACCGCGAATGCGTCGTAGCACAGCGCACGCAGCTTGAGTTCCGGCGAACCCGGTGCCTTGGGAGCTGCCTGTTGCGCGAAGAATTGAGGGCACTCGGAAAAGCCACCGGAAGCGCTGGCCAGGCCGGAGGTCAGGCACAGAGCCAGCGAGAGGAAAAGCTTCTTCATTCGGGAACGGAATCCTTATAGATCAGGGTGAACACCGCAGGCGTGCGCCGTGCCGGCGTTCATCACAGTTAAGCCCGCGCAAGGCGACCGCATGGACGCGAGGGCAGGCCGTGCGGCGCCCGGACAGTAGCTCGGTCCGGGCCGCGGGCGTCGGGCATTCTGCCAGACCGGGGCGCAATGAGCGAGGGAGATAGCGCAGGGCGTCAATGAGAGGGATCTCATCTCGCACGGCACCAGCTTTTATAATCGCGCCTTGCATAATCATCAGACGCCCGCACTTCCACGGCGCATATCACCATGCTTAACCGGCTGGAAATGCTTAGGATCTTCTGCGCGGCGGCGGAGTCGGCTTCGTTCAAGGCTGCCGCCACCCGCCTGGGCACGTCCCCCCAAACCGTGACGCGCGCGGTCAAGGACCTTGAGGAAGCGGTGGGCGAACCGCTGTTCCACCGCAATACGCGTCAGATCCGCATCACTGCCGCCGGTGAGCGGCTGGCCGAGCGCGCGCGCTCGGCACTGCTTGATGTGGACAGCCTGTTCGCGCATCCGGCCGGCCGCTCGGACACCGAGCTCAAGGGCACTGTGCGGATTACCGCGCCCAGCACGCTCGGCCGGCTGCACTTGCTGGCGGCGCTGCGGCAGGTGGCGCTGGCGCATCCGGGCATCACGCTCGATATCCGGCTCTCGGACCAGATTGCCGATGTGGTCGACGACGAGATCGATATCGGCCTGCGCCTTGGCATGTTCCGCGACCAGCGGCTGGTCGCGCGCATGACGACGCGGGTGGGCTTCCATGTGGTGGGCACGCCGGAACTGGTGGCGCGCGTGGGCAAGCCGGCCGACCTGGCCGGGCTGGCCGCGCTGCCCACCACCGGCCTGATCGACCGCAGCAGCGGCCGGGCCTGGCCGTGGTATTTCGCCCAGGGCGAGCAGTTCAACCCGCGCTCTCCGGCCTTTCTTACCGACGATCCGGAAACCGAGATGGAGGCGATCCTCTCCGGACTCGCCTACGGCCAGTTGCCCGACTACCTCGCGCAACCCCACCTGCGCTCGGGCCGCCTGGTCAGCGTGCTGGACCGGCATGCACCGGCACCGTGGGGCTTGTATATCTATCGCTCGCGCCGCAGCCCGGTGCCGATGCGCATCCGGCTGGTGTTCGACGCGCTGGTGGCCTACTTCACTGGCAAGAGCGCCGCCGTGGCGCCCTGAGCTACCGTTCTCTCGCTCGCCGGCGAGAGGCCGGCGGCAGCTATCCGTGGAGATAATTCCATCCGTTGGAATACTGAAATCAAAACATTTCCATTTTTGTTGATGCCGTCAGCCAACATAATCGTCTCGTCGGCAGGCAAACCGCCTGCACACGGATACGGAGTGGATGATGAGCACAAATATCGCAGGCAAGGTCGTTGTCATTACTGGCGCGAGCAGTGGACTGGGCGAAGCCACCGCGCGCCACCTGGGCGCCGCCGGCGCCTCGCTGGTGCTGGCCGCGCGGCGCGGCGATCGCCTGGCGACGCTGGCCGCTGAGATCCGCGCCAAGGGCGGCAAGGCCGAAGTGGCGATCGCCGATGTGAGCCGGCGTGCCGATGTCGAAGCCCTGGTGCAGAAGGCGGTCGACAGCTATGGCCGGGTCGATGTCATGATCAACAATGCCGGCCTCATGGCCATCGCCCCCATGAGCGAGACAAAGGTCGAGGAATGGGAGCGCATGATCGACATCAACATCAAGGGCGTGCTGTACGGCATCGCCGCCGCGCTGCCGGTGTTCCAGAAGCAGGGCGCAGGGCACTTCATCAATATTGCCTCGGTCGCGGGCGTAAAGGTGTTCAGCCCCGGCGGCACGGTGTACAGCGGCACCAAGTTCGCGGTGCGCGCCATCTCGGAAGGCTTGCGCCATGAAGCCGGTGGCGCCATCCGTACCACGGTGATCTCGCCGGGCGCGGTGGACTCAGAGCTCAAGCTGGGCAGCAGCCACGCGGAGAGTGCGAAGACGGTGGGCGAGTTCTACCTGCAGGCCATCCCGGCGGACTCGGTGGCACGCGCGATCGCCTACGCGATCGAACAGCCGGCCGACGTGGATATCAACGAAATCGTGTTGCGTCCTGCCGTGCAGGAATTCTGAGCAAGGTGGCAGGCAGCACGCGCTCCCGCGCATCAGGCGGCGCGCGGCGTCGTCTTTCGGGTCCGCATGGCCGAGGGCCGCACCTGCTGCAGCGCGCGCAGGCTCTGGATGGCGTCCTCAATGGCCTCGATGCCTTGCGTGAGGCGGTCGCGGGCCTGGCCCAGCGCGGTCTGGGTCTCGGCGTCGAAGATGGCAAGGTGATCCAGCGAGTCGACTTCGGCCTGCAGTTGGCCGACCAGTCGCCTTAATTGCGCGGTACTGTGTGAAGCGGTGGAGCGGATTGCCATTGCGGTCTCCGGAAAGGCAGGGCGCACCTTCGTAAGGTAGAACGTATGCGCCGGAAAGGACAAACACTTTCTCGGCGCATGCGTGCGTTTTACGCATTTGGCACCACCTCGCAACGGGCAAGCGCGATGGCATGATCCTTGCCAGCGCAAACACCGAGCCCCGGCCGCACCGTCTCAGAAAATCTGCCGCATGCCAAGCATGACACCGAAGCGCGTCGTGCCGGCGGACGCAGTCACGGGGCTGCCGCCCCAGTACTCCGTCTCGCGTCCCGCGGCCCCGCCGCGCGCCCTGACCGCATCGACTTCCAGGAACAGGCTGGTTCGCTTGGAGAACGCGTAGTCCGCCACGGCGGCCACGGCATCCGCCGATCCTCCCCCGAGCCACTGGGGGGTGGCCTGGAACTGCGTGGTGACGCCGCCGCTTTGCTGGTAGCGATAGTACGCGGCCGACAGGTGCAAGGCCGGCGTGGCCTGGTGCCCGAGTCCGGCAAAGTAGATGCCGAAGCGCGCGGCGCCGGCATCTTCGTGGCGGCCCATATGTCCCAGGTAGAGGGTGGTCTTGCCGACGGCGTACGAGCCGCCCGCCGACCAGTTGCGGACGGTGCCGGCCCCGTCCGCCGTGCGCCGCTGGTCGTACGACAGGCCAAGCGCGAGCGGCCCCTTCTGGTACATGGCGCCGCCCCCGAGGGTCTGGCCTTTGCCGGCGCCGCCGGGCCGCTCGCCAAAGCCGTAGTCAAGTTGCACCGTCACCGGCCCCAGCGTGCCCTTGTAGACCACGCTGTTGTTGATGCGGTAGTCCTGGAAGAAGATATCGCCACCGAGGTACAAGGGGTCCGACCAGAAATTGCCCCAGCTCTGGTCCAGCGGATTGAAGCTCCAGCCCACGTTGTTCAGGGCGTTGTACTGCCGGCCGAAGGTGAGGCTGCCCCAGGCGCCGGCCAGGCCGACATAGGCCTGGCGGCCGAACAGCGCGTTGTACGCGGTCTGGCCGTTGTCAGTGCCGAAGCCGTTTTCCAGCAGGAACACCGCTTTGTTGCCGCTACCCAGGTCGTTCTCGCCCTTCAGGCCCCAGCGGCTGCCGCCGATGCCGCTCGCCACCAGTTCCGCCTGGTCGTGATGCAGGCCATCGATATTGCTGGTGTAGCGCACCGCGGTGCTGACCACGCCGTACAGGTTGACGCTGGCTTGCGCGTGGCTACCGCCGGCGGCGGGCAGCAGCGCCCCCGCAAGCAGCCAGCGCAGGGCTGTCTTGTGCATTGTTGTCTCCTCCGGTCTGTGGGATAGCCAGGTGGCCGGGTGTCGTCCCCGGCTTGGCCGCTGCTTACAGGTCGAGCACGATCCGCTGTCCCCTGGCCCGGGACACGCAGATCATCATGGTCTTCTGGGCGGCCTTTTCGGCGTCGCTCAGGTACTGGTCGCAGTGCTGCGCCTCGCCTTCGAGAATGCGCGTCTCGCAGGTGCCGCACACACCTTCGCGGCACAGGCAGTCGACGCTTGCCGCGTTCTCGCGCTCGATGGCCTTGAGAATGGTTTCGCCGCTGGCCACCTCCACCGTCCTGCCGGATTTCGCCAGCACTACCGAGAAGGCGCCGCCGCCTTGGGGCGCCGCGGCGAACTGCTCCCAGTGCACGCGCTCCCTGGGAACGCCGTGCGCCGCCGCCGCGTCCTGCACGGCTTCGATCAGCGGCTGCGGCCCGCATACATAGACATGCGCGCCGTCCTGCAGCCTGCCCAGCAGCGCGCCGAGGTCGAGTTTCTGCCCCAGGCTGTCGGCGTAGAAGCGAAGGCGGCCGCTGTCCGGCGCGGCGGCGAGCTCGTCGCGAAAGGCGCCATGCTCCGGGCTGCGAAAGGCGTAGTGCAGCTCGTAGTCCGCGCCGCGCCGCCGCAGTTCGTGCAACTGCGACATGAACGGCGTAATGCCGATGCCGCCGGCGATCAGGACGTGGCGCCGCGCCTCCGCGCGCAAGCCGAACAGGTTGTTCGGCGTGGTGATCGTCAGCGTATCGCCGGCGCGTACCTTGTCATGCAGGAAGGCGGAGCCGCCCTTGGATCGCTCCTCGCGCCGGACACCGATCTGGTAGCAACTGCGGTCCTCGGGCGAGTTCATCAGCGAGTACGCATTGCTGTAGCGCTGGCCGCTGTCTTCCATCTGCACGATCACATGGCCGCCGCCGGAGAAGCCCGGCATGGGGCCGCCTTCCGGAAGCGCCATCGTGAAGCGCTTGATCTGTGGCGTGACGTCTTCGATGCGGGTGACGGTGACGCGCATCGACTGGTAGGGGTTGCCCATGCTGCTTCCTTCTTTCTTGAGGCTTGGTATCTCTCTCGTGCGCGGCTTACAGCGCCATGCAGAGGTATTTCTTTTCCAGGTAGTCGTCGATGCCGTAGCGCGAGCCTTCGCGGCCCAGGCCAGACTGCTTCACGCCGCCAAACGGCGAGACTTCGTTGGAGATCATGCCGGTGTTGATGCCGACCATGCCGTACTCGAGCTGTTCGGCGACACGCCAGACGCGGCCGATGTCGCGGCTGTAGAAGTAGGCGGCCAGGCCATAGATGGTGTCGTTCGCCATGCGCACCACATCCTGCTCGCACGAGAAGCGCACGACCGGCGACACCGGCCCGAAGATTTCCTCGTCAAGCAAGCGCATGCCGGGCTTGACCCCGGTCAGGACGGTGGGCGCGAAGAACTGCTCGCCGGCGGCGTGCGGCTGGCCGCCGATGCGCAGCTGCGCGCCCTTGGCGACGGCGTCGTCGACCAGCTCGCTGACCTTGGCCACCGCCCTGGGCGTGATCAGCGGACCGATCTCGCTGCCGGCGTCGAAGCCGTTGCCCACGCGCAGTTCGGCCACCTTGCTGGTGAACAGGTCGACGAAACGGTCGTACACCGCGTCATGCACGTACAGCCGGTTCACGCACACGCAGGTCTGCCCGGCATTGCGGTACTTCGCCTGCAGGGCGCCCTCGACGGCCGCTTCCACGTCGGCATCGTCGAACACAATGAAGGGCGCATTGCCGCCCAGCTCCAGCGACACTTTCTTGATGGTGCCGGCGCATTGCGCCATCAGCAGGCGGCCCACGGGCGTCGAGCCGGTGAACGACAGCTTGCGCACCAGCGGATGGCTGGTGAACTGCTTGCCGATGGCGACTGCGTCGCCGGTGACGATATTGAGCGCGCCCGCCGGAATGCCGGCCCGCAGGGCCAGTTCGGCCAGCGCAAGCGCCGTGAACGGCGTCTCGTTGGCGGGCTTCACCACCATTGTGCAGCCGGCGGCGAGGGCCGGCGCCGCCTTGCGAGTGATCATTGCCGCGGGGAAGTTCCAGGGCGTGATGGCCGTGCAGACGCCGATTGGCTCCTGCACCACCACCAGCCGCTTGTCCGCCGTGGGCGAGGGGATCACGTCGCCGTAGAGGCGCTTGGCTTCCTCGGCGAACCACTCGATGAACGAGGCGGCATAGCGCACCTCGCCCAGCGCTTCCTGCAGGGGCTTGCCTTGCTCGCGCGTCATCAGCGCGGCCAGGTCTTGCTCGTGCTGCAGGATCAGTTCGAACCATTTGCGCAGCAGGCCGGCGCGCTCCTTGGCGGTGCGTTGCTTCCAGGCCGGCAGCGCGGCGTTGGCCGCCTCGATGGCGGCGACGGTTTCCGCCTCGCCCATCCGCGGCACGGTACCGACCTGTTCGCCCAGGGCCGGATCGAACACCGCCACGGTGTCGCCGGAGGCGGCGTCGCACCAGCGGCCATCGATGCAGGCCTGTTGCCGGAACAGCGTGTTGTCGTTGCGTTTCATGCTGGCTCCCTTGGCTCAGACGGGCTGGTATTGTTTGGCCATCTTCTGATGGAAATGCACGATGCCGTGCTCGCTGATGCCGCTGCGCTGCTGGTCGACCATGATGCGGCCCTGGCCGCGATAGCCGCGCGACTTCAGGCCGCGCTGCACGCTCTCCACCAGGCGCAGGTCTTCAGGGCGGAACACGTCCCGGTACCACTCGACGAGCTTCTGCTGCTCCTCGGTCAGCTCCTTGTTCAGGAAGTAGATCTCGTAGTGCTGCAGCGTGACTTCGGCGCTGGCCGGGAACTCGTAGATCACCGTCATGAAGTTGGCGCCGGGCGGTACGTTGAACATCGTGCAAGGCCAGGCCCAGAAGCCGGCGAAGCTCGGGTCCTTGACCGACTCGTCGAGCTTGAACGACTTCTCGGACGACTTGGCATGGCCAAACTGCAGCGACCAGTTCTCGTGCAGCGTGTGCCAGTACTTGTCCACCTGCACCGAGTCCGCGAAGCTGGGATGGGCCGGGCCGCAGTGGTAGCACTCCATGTAGTTGTCAACGATGCTCTTCCAGTTGGCCGGGGTCTCGGTCACGAAGCGCGCGCCCAGGTGCAGGTCGTCGATCACGGGGCAGGCTTCGCGCATGCGGGCCTGCAGGCCCGGCAGCTGCGCTTCCACCGTGCCGGCGTCCGGGTTGAGGTTGATAAAGACGAAGCCGGCGTACTCCTCGACCCTCACCGGCACCAGGCTGGACTTGTCCTTGTCGAAGTTGGCGACGTTCTCGCAATTGCGCGCATGGGCCAGCTCGCCGTCGAGCCTGAAGGTCCAGGCGTGGTACGGGCAGGTGATCACGTTCCTGGCGCGGCCGCTGCCCGACAGCAGTTGGTGGCCGCGATGCGGGCACACGTTGTAGAACGCGCGCAGCACGTTGTCGCGGTCGCGCAGCACCACGGTGTTCTCGCCGATCACCTCGCGCGTGATGTAATCATTGGGCTGGGCCAGTTCGCTGCGATGGGCGACGCAGATCCAGCTGTTGGCGAAGACCTTCTCTTTCTCGAACTCGAAGATCGCTTCATTGGTGTAGTACGACTTGGGCAGGGTCCAGGCGTTTTCGGGGTCGGCGCAAAAGTCTGGAGCGAGCGGAGCAATGTCTTTCATGATCGTTGTCTCTTATGGTTAACTGTTAGTTAATATTTAACAAATCGGGCAAAAAGAAGACCCGTTGCCGGGCCGGCGTTTCAAAGCGTGGCGGCGGCGGACTGGTCGCGCGGCAGGGCTTCGGGTGGCTGGCCGGCGGGCGCAGGGGCGCCGGCATTGCGCTCGGGCACGAAGCCAGCTTCGATGTCGTGCGCGGGCACCGCGCCGTAATCCTGCAGCAGCCAGCGGAACAGGCCGAACAGCTTGATGGCCAGGATCACCAGGAACGGGATCGCGGTCAGCACCACGGCGGTCTTCATGGTGTCCAGCGATGCCTTGGTGAACAGCATGGCCAGGGGCACCAGCGTCAGCAGCACGCACCAGAACACGCGGCTGCCTGGCGCGGGGTCTTGGCCTTCGCGCATATTCCGGGTGGTGGTGGCGGCCACCGCATAGGCCACGGCATCCACGTGCGCCGCCAGGAAGATGATCATGATGAACAGGTAGGCCGCCAGGAACAGCTTGCCGGCAGGCAAGGCCAGCAACAGCATTTCCACCGCGGATTCGCCGCCATGCTCCTTCAGGATGCGCGGCACGTCGATGGCGCCGCTGATGTACTGGTGCATGCTGTAGCTTTCCAGCGCGCCGAAGAAGAACCAGCAACCGACGCTGCCGCCGAGCAACAGCGCGTAAATCACTTCCTTGATCTTGCGGCCCTTCGACACGCGGGCCACGAACATCGCCACGCCCGGCGAGTACGACACCCACCACAGCCAGTAGAACACCGTCCAGCCGCGGCTGAAGGCGCCGTCGCCGGTGGGATCGGTAAACAGGCTCATGTGGATGTAGTTCTGCAGCATCAGGCCCAGGCCGTTGACGACATTGTTCGCAGTGAACAGCGTCGGGCCCACCGCGAGCACCACGGCGGCCAGCAGCAGCGCGCCCCAGCACACCATATGGCTAAGGCGCTGCATGCCGCCGTCGATACCGACATAGGCGCTGAGCGAGAAAATCACCGAGACGCCGACGATCACGATCAACTGCGTGACGAACGTATCGGGCACACCGCTCAGGCCCGACAGGCCGCGCGTGAAGGTGGAGGCTGTCAGGGCGATCGATACCGTCAGTGCGCCGAACATGGTCAGCAGGAAGATCAGGTCCACCGCCCGGCCCACGGGACCGCTGGCCTTGAAGCCGGTCACGGCCTGCACCATCGAGGCCAGGTTCAGGCCCTTGTTCTTGCGCACATGGAAGTGATACGCCATGGCGAGCGAGGGCAGGGCGTAGACCGCCCAGGCGCTCAGGCCCCAGTGGAAGAACGAATAGCTGATGCTGTACTCGAGCGCCTGGCGCGTACCGGTGGCGATGTTCAGGCCCGGCGACTGGTAGTAATAGACCCATTCCATCACGCCCCAGTACATGGTCGACGACCCCATGCCGGCGCAGATGAACATGAAGACCCACGACAGCGTGGCGTATTCCGGCTTGCCTTCGCCCAGGCGCACATTGCCGTACTTGCTGAACGCCAGCGCCAGGCAGGCGATGACGCAGCCGAAAACGAACACCTGGACAAAGGATCCGAACGAGCGCGTGGCCCAGTTGAACAGTTGCGACGCGGTGGCGGCTGCCTGGCTGGGCCACATGGTCATGGCGACCACGGTGGCAGCGACCGCAGCCACGGTGCAGCCTGTCAGGAACAAGTCCCTGCTGCTTTTTGTAGTACTCAATTTAGTCTCCTCCTCCATGCGTCCGTGCGCACGGAATGGTTGGCAGTTGCGGGGGATGGGGCCTTCTCCGGGTCCTTGACGGTTCTTGGGAAGTTAACCAACAAGTTACAATAACCAGTGGTTAACTAAGCGTAGTCTAAGGAAGAATTCCGGCTTGCACAAGCGGGATTTCGCCTTACCTGTGCGCGCTCCCGAAAATGCCGGTGTGGGCGTGGAGAACGATGCACTTCGTGCCGTGCCGCGCGTTCGGGACGCGTTGCGGAAGGTGTCCGCGTGTCGGCGGTGTATCCTTTCGGACTCTTAGGATTCGTTACTGGCCTGACCTCGGGTGACCCAGGCTCAGTCGGCCGCTACCATGACAGAAAACAGCTTTGCTTTCCGCCTGAAGGAATTGCTCGAGCACAAGAAGCTCACGCTCCAGGCCGTCGCCACCGCGCTGGGGCTGTCGCGCCCCGCCGTCCACAAATGGACGCGCGGCGGCGAGATCGACTATGACAACCTGCGCAAGCTGGCCGCATTCCTCAACGTCAACTGGATCTGGCTGCGCTACGGCGAAGAGGCCCAGCGCGAGGCCGAGTCGTCCAGCGCCGTGCCGTTGCCATTGCCGATGACGGATGTGCGGCGCAAGTACACCGCCGAGATCATGGATAGCGAAGCCCGGATGAAGCTGGCGCAGGAGGCCGCGCGCATCGTGACCTGGGAGTGGAACCTCATCACCGATGCCGTCACCTATTCGCCGAACGTGGAAAGCGTGTATGGCTGGCCGATCGCCAACAATGCCGACTTCTGGAAGCGCGCGCACCCCGACGATATCCCGATGATGCAGCGGATCTACGAGGACTCGCTGCGCACCGGCGAGCCGCACGAGTTCGATTTCCGCATCCTGCCGCCGGATGGCGGCATCCGCTGGATTTCCTCGCGCGCGACGCCGATCCGCGATGTCGAAGGCCGCCTGGTCAAGATGGTCGGCATCAGCATGGACAACACCGCGCGCAAGAAGGTGGAGCAGTCGCTGCGCGATCAGCAGGCGCGCTTTCGCGCGGTCTTCGAGCTTGCCTCCGAAGGCATGGCGCTGATCGGAATCGGCTGGCAATGGGAGTCGGTCAACAAGGCGCTGACCGGCATGCTCGGCTATGCCGAGGCCGAGCTGGCGGCTATCACCTTGCCAGATCTGCTGGCGGGCGATGGCGAACCGCTGCAGGCCCTGCTGACGGGTAGCGAGGCGCGTTGCGCGTTCGAAGCCCGCCTTGTGTGCAAGGACGGGCGGCAGTTGCCGGTCAGCATCCGGGCCGCGCTATGCCGCGACGAAGAGTCCGGGCAGCCGACGCACGTGATCGTGGCCGTCCAGGCGACCGGCAAGGCGACCGGCAAGGCGAAATAGCGCCGCGCCCTGCGGCGCGAGGCACGGCCAGAGCGCTTCAGGCGGCGAGGGCCTGCGCATCGGCCTGGCGCACCAGCGCGGCGATCGCCTCGCCCACGTCCCCGGTATGCGCGTCGCCGCCCAGGTCAGGTGTGCGCGGGCCCCGCGCCAGCACGGTCTCGATGGCGCGCACGATGGCGTCGTGCGCCTCGCGGCAGCGCGCGCTGCCGGCTTCATCCATGCCTTCGGCGTCGCCGAGAAACTCCAGCATCAGCGCACCGGACCAGATCATGGCGATCGGGTTGGCGATGGCCTTGCCGTAGATGTCGGGGGCGGAGCCATGCACCGGCTCGAACAGCGACGGGAACTTGCGGTCCGGGTTGAGGTTGGCGGAGGGCGCCAGGCCAATGGTGCCGGCGCAGGCGGGGCCCAGGTCGGAAAGGATGTCGCCGAACAGGTTGGAGGCCACCACCACGTCGAAGCGGTTGGGCTGGAGCACAAAGCGCGCGGTGAGGATGTCGATGTGCTGGCGGTCCACTGTCACGTCGGGATAGTGCTGCGCCATCGCGTCGGTGCGCTCGTCCCAGTACGGCATACTGACCGCAATGCCGTTGGACTTGGTGGCCACGGTGAGGTGCCGGCGCGCGCGCGAGTTGGCCAGTTCGAAGGCATAGCGCAGCACGCGGTCGGTGCCGACGCGGCTGAATACGGATTCCTGCAGTACCACCTCGCGCTCGGTGCCCTCGAACATGCGGCCGCCCAGCGAGGTGTACTCGCCCTCGGTGTTCTCGCGCACCACGAAGAAGTCGATATCGCCCGGCTTGCGGTTTGCCAGCGGGCAGGGCACGCCCTCGAACAGCCGCACCGGGCGCAGGTTCACGTACTGGTCGAAGTCGCGGCGGAACTTCAGCAGCGAACCCCACAGCGAGACGTGGTCGGGCACCTTGGCGGGCCAGCCCACGGCGCCGAAGTAGATCGCATCGAACCCTTCCAACTGCTCGCGCCAGTCGGCGGGCATCATGGCGCCGGTCCGCAGGTAGTAGTCGCAATGCGCCCAGTCGAAGCGCACGAATTCCAGGCCCAGCGAAAAGCGCTCGGCGGCGGCTTCGAGTACGCGCAGGCCCTCGGGCATGACTTCATTGCCGATGCCGTCGCCAGGGATGACGGCAATGCGGAAGGGCGCGGGGGAGGTGGTTGTCATGACGGATGGTTCACAGTCTGGATTGGGATGGCCCATGGTAAGGAATTCTGGCCGGAATATAATCAGCCAATCCGTGAACCGATAAAACACACTTCGTGAAGAATGATCTGCTTAACGAGGACCTGCGCGTCTTCATCGAAGTCGCCCGCAAGTCGAGTTTCTCTGCCGCCGCGGAGGCGCTTGGCGTGTCGCCGGCCTATGTCAGCAAGCGCATCCATATGCTGGAAGCTGCGCTTGCGGTCAAGCTGTTCCACCGCACCACCCGCCGCGTGGTGGTGAGCGAGGAGGGCGAGCGGGTCTACGCGCTGGCGCAGCGGATCCTGGACGATATCGATCATCTCTACGAGGAAGTCTCCAGCACGCGCCGCAACCCGCGCGGCCTGCTGCGGGTTTGCTCCAGCTTTGGCTTCGGGCGCCGGGTGGTGGCGCCGGCCATCTCGGAACTGTCCACCCTGTACCCCGCGTTGCAAGTGCGCTTCGAAGTGTTCGACCGGCTCGTTGACGTGGCGACCGAAGGCTTCGATCTCGACATCCGCGTGGGCGACGAGATCGCGCCGCACCATATCGCGCGCCGGCTGGGCGACAACCGCCGCGTGCTGTGCGCGTCGCCCGCCTACCTGGCGCGCCGCGGCCGGCCGCGCACGCTGGCCGACCTGGCCAGCCACGACTGCCTGGTGATCAAGGAGCGCGACCATCCCTTTGGCGTGTGGAAGCTGCGTAATGGCAACGCGGAGCAGACCGTCAAGGTCACCGGGCCGCTGTCCTCCAACAACGGCGAGATCGTGGTGCGCTGGGCGATGGATGGACGCGGCATCGTGCTGCGTTCGCTGTGGGATGTGGGCCCGATGCTGGCCAGCGGCGAGTTGGAGCAGATCCTGCCGGAGTGCGGTCAGGACGCGAATATCTGGGCGGTGTACCCGTCGCGCCTGACCAGTTCGGCCAAGATTCGCGTTTGCGTGGAATTCTTCGAGACGTTCTTTCGCGAGCGGGCCGCCTCGCATGGAGCCATGCGAGGCTGATACCGGCTTAGTCCGCGTGAATATTCGCCGCCTGCGCGATCTTGCGCAGGCGCGCAATCTCGCCGGTGACGCGCGCGCGGTACTCGGCGGCGCTGCCGTACTCCGGCTCGAAGCCGTTCGCGGTCATGCTTTGCTGCAGCGCCGGATCTTTCATCATGCTGGCGATGGCGGTCTCCAGCGTCTGGCGTACCGGGACGGGAATCCCCCTGGGCGCGACGATGGCGAACCAGGTGCTGAGCGACACGCCGGGAAAACCGCTTTCGATCGCTGTTGGCACCTGCGGCAGCAGCATCGAGCGCGTGGTGCTGGTGACGGCGATCGCCTTGACCTTGCCGCCCTTGATCTGCGGGGCCGCCGCCACCACGGTATCGACCGACAGCGGGATCTGGTTGCCGATCAGGTCGGCCATGGCCGGTGCGCTGCCCTTGTAAGGCACGTGCAGCAAGCCCATGCCGGTGGCCGCGTTGATCATCTCGCCGGCAAAGTGTGCGGTGGTGCCGGCACCATAGGAACCGTACGACATGCCGCCCGGCGTGGCCTTGGCCACGGTTACCAGTTGCTTGAGCGTATCCGCCTTGACCGCGGGGTTGGCCAGCAGCACCAGCGCGGTCGAGCCCACCATGCCAAGCGGCTCGAAACTATTTAGCGAATCGTAGGGCAGGCGCGAGTAGGTGACCGGGTTGACGGTGAAAGTGGTGGCTGCGCTGAGCAGCAGGGTATAGCCGTCCGGCGCGGATTTCGCCACGTAGTCCGCGCCGACGATGGTGCCGGCACCGGCCTTGTTCTCGACCACCACGGACTGCTGCAGGACTTCGCCGAGCTTGCGCGCCACCAGGCGGGCGAGCACGTCGGTGGAGCCACCGGGCGGGAACGGCACCACCAGCTTGACCGGCTTGTCCGGGTACGGCGCGGCCAGCGCCGGCCAGGCGGCAGCCAGGGCCGCGCAGGCCGCCACACCCAGCGCGAAGCCCCGGACCACGCTGCCGGTGCTGTTCAGGGACCATCTCGTCATGCGCGTTGCAAACATCTGTGTTTCCCCTTGGTGTTGCGATCAATGTGGTCGATGGGATCGAATGGCCACCGCCAGCCATGGCCCCTTACAAAGCCGGCCGGATGCGCCCGGCCGGATTGGCCTGCTCGAACAATTGCGCGAATGCCAGCAGCGCGCGTTCGCCGCGATACTTGCCGACGACCTGCAGGCCCACCGGCAAGCCGTCTTCCGTGAAGCCGCAAGGCACCGAGATGGCGGGATGCCCAGTGATGGTGATGCGGTAGCAGGAACGCATCCAGCCAATATAGCTCGGCATGGCCACGCCATCGATGCTTTGCGGGTATTCGGTTTCGACCGCGAACGGCAGGACCTGCGACACCGGCGCAATCAGGAAGTCGTAGCGTTCCAGCAGCGCCTGCATGCGCGCGAACATGCGGCTGTGCGCACGCTCGGCCTCGGCTATCGCAGCGCCGTCCTGGGTCAGTCCCAGGTCGATATTCCAGCGCACGGTGTCCTTCATCAGTTCGCCGTGCTCGGCCCGCGCGGGGCCGTAGTTGGTCGCGAACGCCAGCGCCCGCAGCACCTCGAAGGCATGGTCCGCGCCGCTGAAGTCCGGCTCGGCTTCATCCACCGTGCAGCCCAGCGCCTGGCAGTGACGAATGCCCTCCTGCAGGATACGGCTCACCGCCGGCTCGAACGGCAGCCCGCCCAGCGTCGGGCTGACGGCGATGCGCAGGCCCTTGCCGTCGAGGCGGGGCGGCGCGGCGAATTCCGCCGCGCCGCTGGCGATGGCCAGCGGGTCGGCGGGATGGTCGCCTGCCAGCACGCTGAACATCAGCGCCACGTCGGCCACCGAGCGGCCCATCGGTCCACCCACCGTGAGCGTGTTGAACGCATGGCTGGCCGGCGTCATCGGCACCCTGCCGATCGAAGGCCGCAAGCCCACCACATTGCAAAAGCTGGCCGGGTTGCGCAGCGAGCCGCCCATGTCTGAGCCATCGGCCAGCACGGCCATGCCCGCGGCCAGCGCGGCGGCGCTGCCGCCACTGCTGCCGCCGGCGGAAACGTCGTGGCGGTAAGGGTTGCGGGTGGCGCCGAATACGGCATTGAAGGTGTGCGAGCCGGCGCCGAACTCCGGCAGGTTGGTCTTGCCCAGCATGATGGCGCCCGCTGCGCGCTGGCGAGCCACCACGGCGCTGTCCTGGGCCGGCACGAAGTCCCGGTACACGGCGGACCCGAAGGTAGTGCGCACCCCGGCGCTGAGGAACGAATCCTTGTGCGCCACCGGCAGGCCGAACAGCGGGCCGGGCACGGCGCCGCGCGCCAGCGCCGTGTCGGCCGCATCGGCGGCGGCCAGCGCTTGCTCGAAGGTGGTGGTGACGATGGCGTTGATGGCGGGGTTGACGCGTTCGGTGCGCGCAATGTGCGCGCTGACGGCTTCGCGCACGCCCAGTTCGCGGCTGCGGATGGCGGCGGCCATCTCCACGGCGCCGAGGTAGCAGATGTCTTCCATGAGGTCCTGGTCTCCTTCGTTGGCTTGTGGTGCTCTCTCTCGACCCGCCGCGACGCATCAAGCTGTGGTCCGGAAGGCAGGGCGAGGCAGGGGCATGGCATAACGATAATGGCAGCCGTCGCTGCGTTGGCGCGGGCCGTGTCGCAATGCCAACAGCGTTCCCGGCGCTCGCGGGCGGCTTCGCGCCCACCTATGGCGTGGCGCGGCGCATTATCCGCACCGCCGAGGTGCCGTTTGCGCGAGAAGGTGCCGCGGCGGCGGCAATGGGCGGCATTTCGGCACCATCGGCGCCCGGGGCGGACAGAAAGCTGCTTTCTAAAATCGGCAAGGCAAATGCCGCGCGGGCTTATCATTGCGCAAAGGCCGATGTCCCCGCCGGCGGCGGCGGCCTGTCTTCCCCACCAGCCAAACAGCAACCATGAAGCTCACGTCGATCCACGCCGTTCCTCTCGCCTATTTCCTGGAAGTAGCGGAGCGCGGCTCGCTCAGCGCGGCCTCGGCCTCGCTGCATGTGGCGGTATCGGCGATCAGCAGGCAGGTGGCGCGGCTCGAGGCCGAACTGGGCGCGCCGCTGTTCGAGCGCGAGCCGCGCGGCATGCGGCTGACCGAGGCCGGGCTCGTGGTGCAGCAATACGGGCGCCGCGCCTTCCTGGATGCGCAGACCTTGCAGGCTGACCTGCAGGGTCTGGTCAGCGTGGCGCACAGCACGGTCAGGCTGGCCTGCACCGACGGCTTTGCGCGCGACTACATGCCGTACGCAATGGCCTTGTTCCAGCGCCGCTATCCCGGTGTGAGCTTCTCTCTGGAAGTGTGCGCCCCTGCCGCCGCCACGCGCATGGTGCGCGAAGGCCTGGCCGATCTGGCGCTGACGTTTGCCATCGCGGCGCAGGAGGGCATCGAGGTAGTGTATTCGGAGGCTGCGCCGGTCTATGCCTATGTGGCGCGCAAGCATCCGCTCGCGGCGCACAAGCGCGCCAGCCTGAAGGAGGTGGTGGCATACCCGCTGGCGCTGCCCAGCGAGACCAATACCATCCGCCAGCTATTCGACCTGGCCTGCGGGCTGGAAGGCCTGCGCCCGCGCATATTGCTCAGCAGCAATTCGCTGAGCGCGCTGGTGGGCTATCAGGCGTACGCGGATGCGGTGTACCTGACCGGGTCCCTGGCGGTGCGCAACAACCTGCGCGCGGAGCGTCGCGTACTGGTGCCGATCGCCAGCCGGGCCATGCAGCAGCGCGCCCTGCAGATCCAGACCATGGCGGGGCGCCACTTGCCGCCGGCGGTGCGCGCCTTTGCCGAATGGCTGGAGGAGGACATCGCCGGGCGGCGCCGTGCCGTGCCAGGCCATCCAGCGCGCCGGCGTGCCGGCGTATCGCGGGCCGCTTCGGCATGATCCGGCAGCGGGCCGGTGAGCGCTGCAACAATCCCTTGTCAGCGCGTAACCGCGCTTGGGCTTTGCCTTGCCCGCTGCCTATGATGGAGGGGTGTATCGCGCGCACCGGACTGGCCGGCGTGCACGATCGTCTGCGGCCATCGGGCCAAGGAGAGCGGACATGTCAAACCACACCTACAAGCTGGTCGAGATCGTTGGCTCGTCGCCGGACGGTTGCGATGCGGCGATCCGCAGCGCCATCGACAAGGCGAGCGAAACCATCAAGAACATCGACTGGTTCGAAGTGGTAGAGACGCGCGGCCACATTGCCGATGGCAAGGTCGCGCACTTCCAGGTCACGCTGAAGATCGGCTTTCGCGTGAGCTGAGCCGCGCGGCGGCGTCCGCGTGGCTGAACAGCCGGTTAAGCACCGCGTCGGGCGCGTCGCGCAGGAAGTCGAGCATCTTTTCGACAAAGGGCGCAGTGGCGGTGCGCGGCACCTCCCGCACCCAGCGGATGGCCTCGTGCTCCTGGCCGCACAGCGCCAGCGCGCGCGCATAGTTGAACTGGCCACGGAAGTCGCCGCCCTCGGCCGCGCGGCGATAGTAGTCCATCGCCATGGCCGCGTCGCGTTCGACTTCCCAGCCGTCCTCGTAGAAGCCGCCCACGATGTTGAGCGACTTCGCATGTCCCATGCCGGCGGCCCGCCGGTACCAGTCCAGCGCTTCGGTCCGGCTGGCAGCTATGCCGCGGCCGAGCGCCAGCGCGGTGGCCAGGTTGTACATGCCCCAGTCGGAGCCGCGTTGCGCGGCCAGTGTGTACCACTGCGCCGCCGCGTTGTCGTCTTGCGTGGTGCCCCAGCCGTTTTCATAGCAACGGCCAGCCATGTTCGCGGCGCCGGCATGGCCCGCGTGCGCGGCATGCTTGAACCAGGCGAAGGCGCGTGCATCGTCGCGTTCAAGCCCGTGGCCGGCGAGGAACCACTGGCCCAGGATCATCTGCGCATCGAGGTTGCCCTGCACGGCGGCACCGCCCAGCCAGGGGAGCGCGAGGCGCGGGGGCTCGCGCAGCTTGTCCGCCAGCCCGGCGGCGCCGAGCTGGTCGAGTTCGCCTGGGGAGGCGATGCGGAAGGGGAGCGTGTGCAGTGTGTCCAGTGTGTCCATGCGGGGCGGATAAAGTAAAAACGGCACACCGCGCCGCGAGGGTGGTGTGCCGTGTGCCGGCGCCGCGGCGTATGCCGGGCGCTTGCGGCCGCTTAATAACGCACGTTCAGGCTCAGGATGCCCTGGCGTCCGGGAGCGATCGACGCATAGTGGCTGGCGTAAGCCTGGTTGTAATAGACCTTGTCGGCCAGGTTCATCACATTGAGTTGCAGCGCCACGTTCTTGTTGATGCGATACGAAGCCATCGCATCGAAGCGCCAGTAGGAGGGCACCCACTTGTTGCTGGCTTCGCTGCCCCACACCTTGGACACATAGTAGGCACCGCCGCCCACCGTGAAGTTGGGGAACAGTTGATAGGTGCTCCACAGGCTGAAGCTGTCCGCAGGCGTATTGGGGAAGGACTGGCCGTTGGTGGCGCCAAAGGCAGAACCGGCCCCGCCGTTGTTGCGCAGTTCGCTCTTCAGGTGGGTATAGCCGCCGAACACAGCCCATTTTTCGGTGACGTTGCCGGAAAAGCCCAGTTCCACGCCATCAACGCGCTTGTCGCCGGCCATGGCAGCGGTGCCATCCTGCATCGTGATGCGGGCGTTGGTGGTTTCCACCCGGAAGATCGCCGCGGTCAGCGCCAGGCGCTTGCGCAGCACGTCCCACTTGGTGCCGATTTCGAAGGCGCGGTTCTTTTCCGGCGCGAGCTGGTCGCCGCGGTTGCCGGCGCGGTCCGGGGCCAGCGCATTGCCGTCGCTGCCCTGTGCCAGGAAGGAGCCGGCCGGCGTCGACGAGGTGCCATAGGAGATATAGAAGCTGGCGTTCTCCACCGGCTTGTAGACCACGCCTAACTGATAGTTGAAGAGGTTGTCGTCGCGTGAATACTCGGCGCGGGTGCCGTTGGCGGCGCGGGCTGCCTGGAATTCGGTGCTGTAGTGGTCGAAGCGCAGGCCGGCATTGACCAGCCACTGCTTGTTCAGCTCGATCGAGTCGAAGGCGTAGACCGAGCTGGTGTTGGTCTTCGAGTTGGTCGGGTTGTTCACGCGGCTGATCGCGCCGGCCCAGGGATCGCTCGGGTTCGGGTTGTACAGCGTGGTGCAGTTGTAGCCGCCGGCCGCGCCTGGGCCCTTCGGGCAGCGGTTGTTGCCCGTGTCCACGTTGTAGGTGTCGTTCTGGCTTTTTTCCTGCGCGAACTCCACGCCGAAGGCGTACTTGTGCTTGATCGAACCGGTGGCGAACTCGCCGGACAGGTCCGTCTGGTTGGCGATGGTATTGGCGGTGGAGATGCGCGTATTGGCGCGGCGCCAGATCATGTCGTAGTACAGGTTGCCCTGGCTGTCGTCAGGCTGGGTCCAGATGTAGTCCTGCGTCGTGCGTGCGATACGGGTCTGGTTGCGGAATTTGAGCGCCGGGCTGAAATCGTGCTCGAAGCGTATCGTGCCCATATCCGCGTTGTCCTTGCGGAAATCGCGGTCCGCCAGGCCGTAGTAGGTGTTGCGCGGCACGTTTACCGGCGAGCCGTCGCCGGCCACGCGCGTGCGCGGGCGGCCGTCGGTGCGGGCGTTGAAGGTGGGGTTGTTATAGGGGATGCCGGTGTCTGGCGTGTCGTCAGACTGCATGTGGTAGTAGGACAGCGTCAGGCGCGTGTCGGTACCCAGGCCAAACGCCACGGACGGTGCAATGCCCAAGCGATTCTGGTGGGTGGTATCGCGCCCGGCGACACCGGCATCGTAAGCCATGGCATTCAAACGGAAGGCCGCATGTTCGGCGAACTTCCAGTTGCCGTCGACGGTGGCGCGCTTGTACTCCGCATTGCCGACGCCGATGTTGCCTTCGGCGAAGCTGGTCAGCCTGGGCGCCTTGCTGACGATATTGATGCTGCCGCCGGCCGAGCCGCGGCCGTCATAGGCGCCAGCCGGGCCCTTGGTGACCTCGACAGACTCGACATTGAACAATTCACGGCTCTGCGAACCGATGTCGCGGAAGCCATCCAGGAAGGTGCTGGCCTGCGCGTCATAGCCGCGGATAAAAGGCCGATCGCCAACCGGGTTGCCGCCTTCGCCGGCGCCAAAGGAAATACCGGGCACCGTGCGCAGCACGTCGCTCAGGCTGGTCGAAGCGGTGCTCTGGATCACTTCCTGCGGAATGACCGTGATCGACTTGGGTGTGTCGAGCAGGGCGCCGGGCGTCTTGATCGACGAAGCGGTATCCGCCTTGAAGCCGCTTTCCGATGCGCCGTTGACGGTTACCGCCGGCAATTCGACCGCTGCCAGCTTGGTATCAGCGGATTGGGCAGCCACCGGAGCGGCTGCCACGGCCATGCCTACCGCACCGGAGAGACGCGGAATGACGTTGTGTTTTTTGTTCTTCCTGATAACGACAGCGGTTTGCACAAAAATCCCCGATTTCTTGAATGATGTTGCGAATGAGATAGATTATCATTTGTGTTTATATGTCAGTCAAGACATACATATGAAACGTCTGTAGCGAAAACGTTACATTTTGACTTGGCGACATGGTGCTGCCTGCCATGGCGTACCCGCGCGGGTGGCCATGGCTCGTTGCATTAACCTGCGTTCAATAGCGCAGGTTCACGTTGAGAATCGCGGTGCGCCCCGGGGCAATCGAAGCGTAGTGCGCCGGATAGGCCTGGTTGTAGTACACCTTGTCGGCCAGGTTCATCACGTTGAGCTGCATCGACACGTTCTTGTTCAACTGGTAGGCGGCCATGGCGTCGAAGCGCCAGTAGGCCGGCACCCAATTGTTGCGGGCCTGGCTGCCCCACACCTTGGATACGTAGTAAGCGCCGCCGCCCAGGGTGAGGTTGGGGAATAGCTGGTAGGTACTCCACAGGCTGAAGCTGTCCGATGGCGTGTTGGGGAAGGCGTGGCCATCGCTCGCGCCGAAGTCGGCGCCGGATCCGCCGTTGTTGCGCAGTTCGCTCTTCAGGTGGGTGTAGCCGCCGAAGACCGCCCACTGGTCGGTGACGTTGCCGGAAAAGCCAAGTTCGATGCCGTCCACACGCTTGTTACCGGCCATGGCCGCGAGGCCGTCTTCCAGGGTGATGCGCGCGTTGGTGGTTTCCACGCGGAAGATGGCGGCGGTTAGTGCCAGGCGCTTGTGCAGCACATCCCACTTGGTGCCGAGTTCAAAACTGCGATTTTTCTCGGGTGACAGCGCGCTGCCTACCTTGGTCGGCGCCAGCCCGCTCGGCTCGCTGCCTTGCCCGACCACGGCGCCGGCGGGGGTGGACGAGGTACCGTAGGACGCGTAGATGCTGGCGTTTTCCACCGGTTTATAGACCACGCCGAACTGGTAGTTGAAGAGATTGTCGTCTCGCGCAAACGTACTGCGCTGGCCGGCGCCGCTGCTGGCGCGTGCGGTCTGAACCTCGCCGCGGTAGCGGTCGAAGCGTAGTCCGGCATTGACCAGCCATTGCTTGCTGAGCTCGATCGAGTCGAAGGCGTAGACCGATGCGGTGGTGGCCTTGTGGTTGGTCGGGTTGTAGATGCGGGTGATCTGGCCGTTCCACGGGTCGTTCGGGTTCGGGCTGTACAAGGTGGTGCAGTTGTAGCCACTGGCCGCGCCCGGACCACTTGGGCATCGTTTATTGCCCGTGGCTACGTTGTAGCTATCGTTTTCGCTTTTGTCCTGGGAGAACTCCACGCCGAAGGCGTACTTGTGCTTGAGGGCGCCAGTGAGGATCTCGCCAGACAGGTCGGTCTGGTTGGCCAGTGTATTGGATATGCCGTGGCGCTGATTGGTCCGGCGCCAGACCATGTCGTAATAGATATTGCCATCGAAGCTGCCGTCGGGCCGCGTCCAGAGATAGTCCTGCATGGTGCGGGCGATGCGCGTCTGGTTGCGGAACTTGAGCGCGGGGCTGAAATCGTGTTCGAAGCGGATCGTGCCGACGTCCGCGCTGTCTTTGCGGAAGTCGCGGTCGACCAGCCCGTAGTAAGTGTTGCGCGGCACCTTGAGCGGCGAACCGTCGCCGGCCAGCCGCGTGCGCGGGCGGCCATCGGTGCGCGGGACGAAGTTCGGATTGTTGTAGGGCATGCCGGTGTCGGGCAGCCCGTCCGATTCCATGTGGTAGTAGGACAGCGTCAGCCGCGTATCGGTGCCAAGGCCGAAAGCCACCGAAGGGGCAAAGCCCCAGCGCTCCTGGTGCGTGGCGTCGCGGCCGGGCACGCCGGCATCGTGATACATGGCGTTCATGCGCACGGCGGTGCGTTCGCCGAACTGCCAGTTGGCGTCGGCGGTGGCGCGCTTGTAACTGGCGTTGCCAACGCCGAAGTTGCCTTCGGCGAAGTTGCCTAGCCTGGGCGCCTTGCTGACGATGTTGATGCTGCCGCCGGCCGAGCCGCGTCCGTCGTAAGCACCGGCGGGGCCCTTGGTGACTTCCACCGATTCGATATTGAACATTTCGCGCGACTGCGCGCCGATGTCGCGGAAGCCATCCAGGAAGGTGCTGGCCTGCGCATCGTAGCCGCGGATGAACGGCCGGTCGCCGACCGGGTTGCCGCCCTCGCCGGCGCCGAAGGCGATGCCGGGAACGGAGCGCAATACCTCGCTGAGGCTGGTCGACGCCGTACTCTGGATCAGTTCGTGCGGGATGACGGTGATGGACTTGGGGATGTCGAGCAGAGGTCCGGGCGTCTTGATCGACGAGGTGCCGTCAGCCTTGAATTCGCTGTGCTGAGAGCCGCTGACGGTGACAGGCGGCAACTCCACCGCTGCCACTTTCAGGTCCCCGCCTGCCTGGGCGGCCACCGGCGCGGCCGCGATGGCGGCGCCAACCGCGCCCGTGAGGCGCGGGATCGCGTGTTTCTTTCTTCTGGTCCTGATAACTAGGGCGCTTTGCATGATTCTCCGTCGGCTGCCGTGGATTGAATACGAATAAGTTTCATTCGTATTCAATCCACGAAACGTCGGAAAAATCTGCAATGCGTTGGGAAATTTCCCAAAGGCGTGTTCTGATCGAACCGGCGGCGGCAGGCCGCGTTCCAACGCGGTCGCCGCCAGGGTACCGACCGCTGGCGCCTCTCAAGAAACGAAACTAAAGGCGGCCGTGTTCATGCGGCCACCGCCACGGGATGGATCTGGAAGCCGAGCGCGGCGGCGCGGCGTTTGAGGGAAGCGACGCTGCGTTGGTGCTGTTGTTCCTCGT
>Ga0255338_1001593_pt1 | contig 41234 bp, 31 predicted proteins | sample MeOH1_35cm_T4_19_FD_203715 | JGI IMG/M metagenome (GOLD analysis project Ga0255338, IMG submission 203715) | Sandy soil microbial communities from University of British Columbia, Vancouver, Canada - MeOH1_35cm_T4_195 | ecosystem: Engineered > Artificial ecosystem > Sand microcosm > Unclassified ... | reverse complement strand
CAGGTGACATAACTCGTGGACGACGATGTAGTCGATGATCGTCAGCGGGGCCATGAGACATCTCCAATGAAAGTGCAGGCCACCGCTCTTCAGGCACGTCGCCCACCGATAGCCGAGATCCCTGACCTGCACCGTGCCGGCCTTGACCCCCACCTTGGCGGCGAAGTAGGCCACGCGCCTTTCCAGTCTGGACTGGCCCTTGTCACGATAGAAGGTCGTGAAGGCCTCGCGTGCCGCGGCATCGCCGCCGCTTTCGACGACCGACCGCCGCAGGCAGAAGCGCCCGTCCTTCAACTTCAATGCTTCGTCCTGTTCGCGCACCAGTTGCAGCCGGTAGCTGCTGCCCAGGTATCGAAAGAATTCGCCGCCGACCCATTCGCGGCTGACGCGCGTCGCATTGAGGTCGCGCCATTCCGCCAGGTTGCGATAGATCCACATCCTCTTGCTGAATACCGTTTCGTCCACCTGCTCCGGTGTCATCCGCAGCGGCGGCCGAACCACGATGACACCGTCGCGTTCGATGACGATGTCTGTCGTGCGCCGGTCGGATCCCGGCAACAGACGGTATTCGATGTCACGCACTTGGCGCAGTTGCATTAGGCCGCTCCCGCGCGGCCGGCGCGCGTCAGGTCGTCATGGCGGTTCCTGGCCAGTTTCATGATTTCGACGGCGACCCGCTCCCGGTTCTGCTTCAATGGTTCGATGCCGGTCTTGCTGATTTCCGTTTTCAGCAGCCCGCGGGTCCGCTTCTGCTTGTCGGGGTTTTGCCAGAAATCGATGCTGCCGATGGTTTCCTGAAGGATCTCCACCGTGCGTTCCATCAGCTCCTTGAAGCGCGGCTTGTCCGCTGCATTCATAACTCCGCCGGCGAAGCCGACATGCGCGATGTGCTCGTAGAAGGCGGTCGCTTCCCGGCTCATTCCTTCCTCGCCTTGCTTGCGGCCGGTGATCGCCTCTGCGCGTAACTCCGCAAGCTTCTCGGCCAGAAGATCCCACTCGTCGTGATGTTTCTCGATGAGAGCGTCGATCTTTTCCGACAGCTTCTTGTAGAACGCCGGGTCTTCGTCATGGTGCACCGTGCAGTGCCTACGCAGCGCGTGCTCCATCTCGCTGGCCTTCGCCTGCAGGTCGGCGCCGGCGTGTGCGGCCACCTTGGCCATGAAGTCCTCTGCCAGCAGTTCCACCGGCGGCACCTTGGGATTGATTCCCAGGCTGACCAGATACTCGTTGATCAGCGCCTTGACCTTCTCGCCTGCGCCCTGCAGGTCCAGGCTGGTGTCCTTGTATCGCTCCTTGGTTACCTGCAGGATGTAGCCGAATCGACGCGCAGGTACGCGGTAGGGCTGGGCGGGTGCGTTCGGCAGGATGATGTCCAGGCTCATCAGGAACTTCTTCAGGTACACCTCGAAGTCCGCACGCCGCTTCTCGTCCTGCAGGGCCCTCACCGCATCGTTCACCACCGCGGCTTCGGCTTCCAGGCCCGAAAGGGCCCCGGTCACGAAGGTCTCAATCTGCTTCACGCCCAGAGCAGTGAAGTGCTGCAGAAGCCGCCGATAACGCTCTTCCAGCACCGGCAGCTCGGACGCGATGTTCTTCATCCCGTCGTGGAGTTCCTGCAACTCGTCGCTGGCGGCGTACAGCGTCAGCGCCTCGGTCAGGTGGTTGGCCAGACCGATGTAATCGACGATGTAGCCCCGCTGCTTGCCTTTCTTCACCCGATTCGTGCGGGCGATCGCCTGCAGCAGGGTGTGCTCCCGCAGCTTCTTGTCGATGTACATCACCTGCTCCACCGGCGCGTCGAATCCGGTCAGCAGCATGTCGCAGACGATCAGGAAGGCAATGCCCGTGTTCTCGCGGTCTGGATCGTCCAGGTCGAAGCCACGGCAGAAGTTCTCCACTGCCTTCATGCGCTGCGCCTGCTTGCGCGCATGCGTGACATAGGCAGGCTCGTTGGTGCCGTCGCTGGAGATCACGACCGCCGTCCTTAGGAAGCGCAGGCGCCGGATCAAGTCGCCATCGGGTTTCGGGCGGCGCTCCTCCGCCGCGATCCGCGCCGCCAGCGCGGCCTCGATGCCGGCCTGATAGCGCACGCAGGCCAGCTTGGAATGGCAGACCACTTGCGCCTTGAAGCCGTTGAGCAGGATGTTGTCCACGTAGTGCGCGACCAGGTCGCGGGCGATCGCGTTGATGCGGCTCTCCGCCTCGAGGATGTCGCCCGTGGCGCCGTACTTCTTCTTGATCGCCAGCAGCTCCTCCGGGCTGCGCTCCCGGAACAGGTCCTCGAAAGCCTCGTCGAAGGCGTGCTTTTCGCTCAGCGCACTGTCGGCGGTCTTGCCCTCGTAGAGGATCTGCAGCGTGGCGCCGTCGTTCACCGCGTCCATGAGGCGATAGGTGTCGATGTAGTCGCCGAAGCGCTTGTGCGTCTTCTTCTCGCCGTGACGTTCCGTGATGAGCGGCGTTCCGGTGAAGGCGATGCGGCTGGCGTTGGGAAAGGCCTCGAACAGGTTGTCGCCCAGGTCCGAGCTCTGGGTTCGATGCGCCTCGTCGATCATCAGGATGATGCGCTCGGAAGGATTCACGACCCCGAAGGTCCGGCGCGAGGGCATGGCCAGGTAAGTGCCCAGGGCTTCGGACACGGCGTTGGTCAGCGCCTGCCTGTGCTCCTGGAACTTGTGAATCATCACCATGTTCACGTCCGAGCTCTCCGTGGACAGCTGCGCGCGCAGGGCGAGGGTGCTCTCGATAACGTTCACCCGTCCGCCGATCAGAGTGGCGGTTTCGCCGAGCTGTTCTTCCAGGTCCTCGCGGTCATTGACCAGCACGATCTTGTAGTCAGCCAGGTCGCGGCTGGCACGCATGGCGCGCGCCAGGAACACCATGGTCAGCGACTTGCCCGAACCTTGCGTGTGCCACACCACGCCGCTGCGCGCCAGGGCGGTCTCTCCGCGGCGCAGGCGCTCCATGATCCGGCCCGCCGCGCGAAACTGCTGGTAGCGGCACACCACCTTCACGCGCGGCCCGGCATCGGTGTCCATGAACACGGCGCTGGTGCGCAGGATCTGCAGCAGGTTGGAACGATTTAGCATGCCCGTGACGAGTTGCTGCTGCGCGTTCATGCCCTCAAGCGTATGGTCGGTCTGCGGGTACAGCGTTTTCCAGGCGTAGAAATGCTCCTCGTCCGAGGTGATGGTCCCGTAGTCGGCCAGCAAGCCGCTGCTGCGGATCAACAGCAGGCTGCTGTGGAACAGGCGCGGCTCGCCTTCCTTCAGGCCCGCGGCTTCCGTCGCTGGCCGCCGGCGCATGTAACGCTGCAATTGCACGAAGGCTTCCTGCATGGGATTGGCGCAGGTTTCAGAGCCCTTCTTGCACTCCACCACGCACAGCGGGATGCCGTTCACGAACAGCACGATGTCCGGCACGATGAACGCCTTTACGCAGCCCGGCGTGTCGATGCGGAACTGGTTGATGGCATGGAACTGGTTGTCCGCCGGGTTGTGGAAATCGATCAGGCGCACAACCGGGTCCGCTTCGCCGGTGAGCTCGTTGGCGTCCACCTGCGCCTTGAACAGCAGCGCCTGCACGGCTTCGTTCGCTTCCAGCAGCGTGCGATTGGGCTGGCGCAGCAACTGGTCGCGCAGATCTTCGAGCTGGCGGTCCGTCAGCCAGGGCAGGCCATCGTCCGTGCGGTTGATGGCGCGCACGGCCGCATCGAACACCTCCGGCAGCAGCCACTGGCGGAAACTGCCGCGAAGGCTGGCGGCTGGCGATTGCGGGACGCCCGGGCCCTGATCGATCACCGTCCAACCGAGTTCCGACAGTTGCTCCAGGAAGGTGCGCTCGACTTCCGAATACTCGCTCACGCGTCGGCTCCGGCGGGATGTTGCTGCAGCCATTGCCGGCCCCTGGCGGTGAGGCGATAGCGCTGCTTGCTGCTGCGCGGCTTGTCCGGCAGCGTCATTTCGATCAGTCCGGCGCCGAGGGCCGGCGTGAGGTAGGCTGCCCGGAAATGGTCCTCGTGCTTGAGCGCCAGTGCGTCCTGCAGCTGCTGGCGGGCCATCTCGCCGGACATGGCGCGCAGCAGACGCTCGACTTCCCCGGTGACTTCCCCGGTGACTTCCCCGGTGACTTGATCGGTCGCATCCGCCGACAGGGCGTCCGTCGCCTGCGCCAGCGGGTGCGCCGGCAACCGGATCAGATAGGTGCGGCGGTCTTCGTCCGTTTCGAACCGCGGCGGGGGCGAGCCGTTGGCCGCCATCGCCCTCAGGATCTTGGGGACGCCGGTGGAGCGTCCCTCGGTGAGGTCTAGTTCCTTCAGGAACTCGCCGATGCGCCGGTTGCGGTAGCGGCGGCTCACGGCGCGGCCGGCTTCGAAATCGGCCATCCGGATCGAACGGTCCGGCCCCGGAACGCTCAGGATCGCCAGTTCGTCCGGGCCGATGCGCACCTCGATGGGCTCGCGTTCCTCGTAGGAGCGGTGGTAGACCGCATTGACCAGGGCCTCCTCCACCGCCGCATACGGGAAGTTCCACACCCGCGTGGACTCGGCCCGATCGGGATGCTTCAGCACCGTCTCGCGCAGGTAGTTGCGCTGGATATAGCCCAGTGCTTCGCGCGTCATGCGCGCCAGTGGGCCCTTGAAGACCTTTTCGTCGAACCGATCGCCGCCCGCGCCTTCGGGAAACCAGACCACGTCGATCTGGGTATAAGGGAAGAAGGCGTCCGGCCTGTCGTTGAAGAACAGCAGGCCCACGTTCTTGGGCCAGGGCGACTCGCTCGGGCCGCCCACCACGTTCATCTGTCGGCCCAGCGCTTCGAGCGACAGCGCCGGCGCGTCCTCGGCCAAGGCGCTGCCCACTTCGCGCAGATACTCCCGCATCAGCGGCCCGGACAGGTCGCTCACGCGGGCGCCCTGCGCCAGCCGGTCGTCCCAGGGTACGTTGGCCGCGAGGCTCAGTAGCTCCTGCTCCGTTTCGCCCTTGGCCTCCACCGTGCTGCTGTAGCGGCGAATGTAGTAGTGCCAGGTTTTCTGCCTCGCGGTCACCGAGGCCGGCGCCTTGTACGGCCGGTTCATGCCGCCCGGCGCCTGCAGCACGAGGAGCGTGCGGCCATCCACCTGCACCACGGTCAGCACCGGGAAGTAGGGCGGTTGAATCAGCTGGCAGGCGGCAAGCAGCTCCTGCTGGATCCTGTCGATCTGGTTTTCGGCCACGCCAGCGGGCGGGAACACGGGCTGCCCGCCGGCATCGCAGTCCTGGCCGATCACCACGTAGCCGCCGCCGAGATTCTCGAAGTCGTTGGCGAAGGCGCACAGGGTGCGGATGGTCGCGTCGGGATTCCAGCCGGCCTTGTATTCGATGCGCTCCCCCTCGACCTTGCGCTGCTGCAGCAGGTCGTCGAGGTTGAGGGGGAGCTTGTCAGGCATGGGCGGGTTCGGGGGCGGGCTCGTCGACCTTCACGGGGACTTTGCCGGAGAGGAGGTCTTGCATCAGGCCGAGCTTCTGAAAATTCAGCTTGACGGACTCCGCTTTGATCGTGGCGATTCGCTGGTTCAGCATACTAATGCGTGCGATGAATTGCTGCTGCTCGTTCAGGCCAGGCAGTGCGATCGGGTAGACATGGAGTTGAGTCGAATTGATTGAAGCGAGATTGGTGGACTGCTTCGAGCTTCGCAGGAAGTATCTTTTGCCGAACATCGACTCCGAATAGAAAGCCAAGTAGTACGGCAGCAAGACCTTGTGATTTACCCGAACTCGGAAAACGTGATTCTGATGAACGCAATCATCAATTTCTCCAGACCACACTGTGCCACGTCCAAGCTTGTCGAAGTCACCGCCTTCGTTCATCAGCACATCGCCTGTCTGGAGCCGAAGGTAGTCCAGAGTTCGACGCGAGATTCGTACCGTCTTGATCTCGGAAAGATCAAGATATCCGTCCTGCACGTTGGCCACACGGAGGTAGGGAACTTCGATCCCGTCCGATGTGAGATATTGCGAACCGAGTGTGACGCCCGCAACGATCTTGGCCAATGTACCGAGATTCGAAATACTCCAGTCGCTCGGCATCCAGCCAATCGCCGTATTCTGATACAGCTTCGGCGCTTCGCTGCGCGGCGGGCGCAGTTGGCCGTCGGGCAGCACGCCGCGGGTGAACAGGTCGTGCATCAGACCTGACTTGATCTGCTGGTACTTGGTGATAAGGGCTTGGGTTCTTTCGATGGAGGTGTCCACGCTGGAGAGAACTTCTGCGATGCGGCGCTGTTCCGATTTTGATTTCGGAAAACGAACCACATGCTTCTCAAGGTCCGCGCGAACAATTCCGTTGATACTTGTTCCCTGATTGAGCTTCTTCAGCTCGGTCAGTTCCTGACGTAGAAGGTAGTAGACAAAGTCAGGTTCAACGGTCTCGCGATCGACATAAATGCCTGTTATGTCTTGACTGATCGCGATGTCGCAAGGTGCGATTGCGAGCTTGCCCACACCGGTACGAGTTACGACGAGCAAGTTTCCCTGTTCGACTACACACGTCGCACTGTTCCGAATTCCTCGCTCGGACACAAACCGCCGGAAGTCAATGATGCCATTCGCAGTGAAGTCTGCTCCTGTGATCCAAGGCGTCGTGCCGTTCCAACAGCTCGTATCGTCAGTGTCGGGCGTCCCTCCATTCACGATGCGAACGGCAAGTGAGCCAAGCCTTGATGAAGTCCATCTGTCACTCATACCCCAACTCCACCAAGAACTTTTGGAGCGCCCCGGCAGCGTCATCGCGCTCAGTTTCGATCTGCCTGGCGGTCACCGAGTACTTGGTCCACAGGTTTTCGATGGCGGCAACGCACGCGCGCTGATCGGCCCGCAGATACTGGCGGTAGCTGTCGAACAGCACCCGTCCGAGCCGCTCAACAATGGTGCGCCGGGCTTCATCCCTGCTGATCTTCAGGCGGGCCTGTTCCACCAGTTCGTCCTTGCGCGCGTCGGTGGACTTAATCGCGGCCTTCAGCGCCTTGGCCTCGTCCTCGAGCGCCTTGTGCGCGGAAAGCTGGCGTTCGAGGTGCAGGGCCCTTCCCTTCGCCGCCTGGCCCGCGCTCATCGCTTCCTCGATCGCGGCCGCGATCTCCGATGCGTGCCCCACTGAGTGCGCCAGGTCCAGGACGCGCCGTCCGTTGCCGAACTGCGCTTCCTTGGCCGCGAAGCCTTCGGCGCAGTGGTAGCCCTTGTCCGTGCCCTTGGGCAGCTTGCCCGCCGCCTTGATCTCGGTGAACAGGTCGGCCACTGCACCCTTGAGCGCCTTGAGTTGTGCCTTCCATTCCGCGCTGGCGTCCTTCAATTCCTCCTTGAACGTCTTCACTTCGTCCGCGGGCAACACGCCAGTGTCGTCGCTGTCCTCGAAGTCCTCCTCGCTCGCGGCGGCGAACAGGGCCTGCAGCTTGGCCAGTCGGGCGTGCTGGCTTTCCAGTTCGGCCAGCACTTGCGGGAACTGGCTTTGCAGAATGTCTTCATCCGGTATCAGTTCCGGCCCCCAGCCGCAGGCCGCGATGGATTTGAAGTCTGAAGCCAGCAGCTTGTAGTAGTTGGCGAAGGCGCCGCGGACCTGATAGCGGGTCAGCAGGTGCTGGCCGGCGAAGGTGCGCTCGATGCTGTCCAGGAGCGTGGCTCGCAGCTGGTAGACGTTGCGCGACGTGCCCTGCTGGTTGTCGGCATCGGGTGCCAGGGCTTCGACGACGGCAAGGTGCTGCTGCCACCATGCCTGCAGATCGGCCATGAAGCGGTCATGCCGCTGCGTCACGCCTGGATGGCTGTTGACATGGGCCGCGATGGCACGCTTGTCCTTCAGGGCGGCAGAGAAGTCGGCATAGTGCATGCCGCGCTCCGCCGCGGCTCGTGGGATGAAGCAGCTTTCCCGCAGGCCGGCGTAGTTTTCCCAGAAGTGGCCCAGGGCGTCGATCTCGCTGACCGGCACGCCGCCGTGCAGATGGGCGCGTACGTCGTGCGGTTCCGGCGGCGGCGAGTTGTCGACGTAGCGGCGGATGTTACAGTTGTAGTCCTCGGCCCGGATCTGCGCCACTGGCACGAGCTCGGCGTACTTGTCGATCTTCCTGCCCGCGCGGTAGGCGTGAACGATCTTGTCGACATCTTCGGGGCGGAGGTGGTTCTGCGCCTTGCCTTCCCGGTATTCGCGATCGGCGTTGATGAACAGCACGTGGTCGCGCTGCTGTGCGCCTGCCTTGTTTAGGACCAGGATGCAGGCCGGGATACCGGTGCCGTAGAACAGGTTGGCCGGCAGCCCGATGACCGCTTCCAGATAGCCCTTGTCGATGAAGTACTTTCGTGCCTCGCGCTCTTCGCCGCCGCGGAACAGCACGCCGTGGGGCATGACCGTCGCCATGCGGCCGTCGGCTTTCAGCACTGCCAGCATGTGCTGCACGAACATCAGGTCGGCCTTCTTTCCCTTCTCGGGCATCCACACGTGGAAACGCCCGGGATAGGCGATGGGCTCCTTCTTCTTCGCCCCGGTGCCGTTGTCCTTCGACCTGGTCTTGGCGTAGTTCTGGCTGAAAGGCGGATTGGCGAGCACGCGGTCGAAGCGCCGCAACTCGTTGTGCTCGTCCTTGTGCAGTGGGTCGGTCAGCGTGTCCGCGTTGCGGATATCGGCGTGCGAGATGCCATGCAGCAGCATGTTCATCTTGCAGATGGACCAGGTGGTGCCCATCTTTTCCTGGCCATTGAGCGAGAGTTCGGCGGCGTCGCCGCCGCATTCGCGCAGGTAGTCGCGCGCCTGGATCAGCATGCCGCCAGAGCCCACGGTGGGGTCGTAGATGCTCATGCCCTCCTTGGGGTCGCAGACTTCCACGCACACGCGCACCACTTCGGCGGGCGTGTAGAACTCGCCGGCCTTCTTGCCGGCAGAGTCGGCAAAGTACTTGATCAGCCATTCGTAGGCGGCACCCAGCAGGTCCGGGAACTCGAAGTCGCCGTCGCGCAGCGGGATCTTCTCGAAGTTCTGGATGAAATCGGCCAGCGTGTCGTCGTCCAGCGTGTGCTGCCCGATCTTGCGGTTGAAGTTGATCGTGCCCTTGAGCACGTCCTGCAGAGCGTCGGCGTTCTCCTCCTCGAGGGCTTCCAATGCCTTGTTCAGCATGGAGCCGACGTTTTCCTTTACGTGCTTGAGTGCGGGTTGGGCATTGCCCTTCTCATCGACCCACGGCTCGCTCCAGCGGGCGCGGGGCGGCACGTAAAAGTACTTGCCGGAATACTGGTCCGGGTCTTCCAGGTTGGCGGCGATGTCAGCGTCGGACAGGCTCGCGGCCTTGCCCTCCCTCCTGATCTCCTCGCGGCGCTGGTCGAACAGGTCGCTCGCGCGCTTGAGGAACAGCATGCCGAATATGTATTCCTTGTACTCGCTGGCGTCCATGTTGCCGCGCAGGTCGTCGCAGGCGGTCAGGAGCAGGCTTTCGAGCCTAGCGAGCGTCAGTTTGGCGGTGGCCATCGACAGTGGCGTCCCTTGCAGCAGTTTCGAACTGCAATGCTATCAGCCGGGCAGGCAGGTCTTCGGCTGCGGGAAGTGCACGCGGCGCCCAGTGAAAAAGAAAGGCGGCCCATGGGCCGCCTTTCTCTGGGTACCCCGCCTGCGCGGGGGACGACGTGCTTACGCGTTGAAGAACCCCCGCAGCTTGTCCGCCCACGACTCTTCGTTGGGCGAATGCTTGGGCCCGCCCTTCTTCAGCGAGTCGTCCAGTTCGCGCAGCAGCTTGCGCTGGTGCTCGGTCAGCTTCACCGGCACTTCCACCGCGACGTGGCAGTACAGGTCGCCCGGGTAGTTGGAGCGCACGCCCTTGATGCCCTTGGCGCGCAGGCGGAACTGCTTGCCGGCCTGCGTTCCTTCGGGGATGTCGATGGCGGCCTTGCCGTCCAGCGTGGGCACGTCGATCTCGCCGCCCAGCGCCGCCCGCGCCATGCTCACGGGCACCACGCAATGCAGGTCGTCGCCGTCGCGCTCGAAGATCGCGTGCTTCTTCAGCCGGATCTCGATGAACAGGTCGCCCGGCGGGCCGCCGTTGGTGCCCGGCTCGCCGTTGCCGGCGCTGCGGATGCGCATGCCGTCGTCGATGCCGGCCGGGATCTTCACTTCCAGCGTCTTCTGGCGCTTGACCTTGCCCTGGCCGTGGCAGGTCATGCAGGGCTCGGGAATGATCTTGCCGGTGCCGCGGCAGTGCGGGCAGGTCTGCTGCACGCTGAAGAAGCCCTGGCGCATCTGCACCACGCCCGCGCCATGGCAGGTGGTGCAGGTCTTGGCCTGGGTGCCCGGCTTGGCGCCGGAGCCGTGGCAGGTCTCGCATTCGTCCCAGGACGGGATGCGGATCTGCGCGTCCTTGCCCTTGGCCGCTTCCTCCAGCGTGATCTCCATCGCGTACGACAGGTCGGCGCCGCGATAGACCTGGCGCCCGCCCCGGCCCCCGCCGCCCCCGCGGGCCTGGCCGAAGATGTCGCCGAAGATGTCGCCGAAGGCTTCCGCGAAGCCGCCGAAGCCCTCCGCGCCCGGGCCCATGCCGCCGCGCATGTTGGGATCCACCCCGGCGTGGCCGAACTGGTCGTAGGCGGCCCGCTTCTCCGCCTCGGACAGCATCTCGTAGGCTTCCTTGGCCTCCTTGAAGCGCGCTTCCGCGTCCTTGGCGCTGTCCCCCTGGTTGCGGTCAGGGTGGTACTTCATCGCCAGTTTGCGATACGCCTTCTTGATCTCTTCGTCCGAGGCGTTCTTGGGAACGCCCAGGACTTCGTAGTAATCGCGTTTCGTGGCCATTTCTTTTCAAACTGCTGCAGCGAAAACGCCGCGTTGACGGAAGAGCCCGTCGAACGCGGCGGTTCGGTCAGGCCGTGATCAGCCCTTCTTCACTTCCTTTACCTCCGCGTCGACGACGTTGTCGTCGTTCGCGGGGCGCGAGGAGGACGACGCGCCCGCGCCAGCCTCGGGGCCCGGGCCCGCGGCGCCGGCACCCGCCGCGCCGCCGGCGGCCTGCTGCGCGGAATACATCTGCTCCGCGAGCTTGTGGCTCACCTGCATCAGCGCGTTGGTCTTGGCCTCGATCGCTTCCTTGTCTTCCGACTTCAGCGTCTCTTCGAGCTCCTTGATCGCAGCTTCGATCTTCGACTTCTCGCCGGCGTCGACCTTGTCGCCGAAGTCGGTGAGGCTCTTGCGCACGCTGTGCGCCAGCGCCTCGCCCTGGTTGCGGGCGTTCACCAGCTCCAGCTTGATCTTGTCCTCGGCCGCGTTCTGCTCGGCGTCCTTCACCATCTTCTCGATCTCGGCCTCGGTCAGGCCCGAGTTCGCCTTGATGGTGATCTTGTTCTCCTTGCCCGTGCCCTTGTCCTTGGCGGACACGTGCAGGATGCCGTTGGCGTCGATGTCGAAGGTCACCTCGATCTGTGGCAGGCCGCGCGGCGCCGGCGGGATGCCTTCCAGGTTGAACTCGCCCAGCAGCTTGTTGCCCGCGGCCACGTCCCGCTCGCCCTGGAAGACCTTGATCGTCACGGCCGGCTGGTTGTCGTCGGCGGTCGAGAAGGTCTGCGCGAACTTGGTCGGGATCGTGGTGTTCTTCTTGATCATCTTGGTCATCACGCCGCCCAGGGTCTCGATGCCCAGCGACAGCGGCGTCACGTCCAGCAGCAGCACGTCCTTGCGCTCGCCCGAGAGCACCTGGCCCTGGATGGCGGCGCCGACGGCCACGGCCTCGTCGGGGTTCACGTCCTTGCGCGGCTCCTTGCCGAAGAACTCCTTGACCTTCTCCTGCACCTTGGGCATGCGCGTCATGCCGCCCACCAGGATCACGTCCTGGATGTCGTTGACGGACACGCCGGCATCCTTGATGGCCACGCGGCACGGCTCGATGGTGCGCGCAACCAGCTCGTCGACCAGGGCTTCGAGCTTGGCGCGCGTGAGCTTGATGTTCAGGTGCTTCGGGCCCGACGCATCGGCTGTCACGTACGGCAGGTTGATGTCGGTCTGCGTGCTGTTGGACAGCTCGATCTTCGCCTTCTCGGCCGCTTCCTTCAGGCGCTGCAGGGCCAGCACGTCCTTCGTGAGGTCCACGCCCTGTTCCTTGCGGAACTCGGTGACGATGTAGTCGATGATGCGCTGGTCGAAGTCCTCGCCGCCGAGGAAGGTGTCGCCGTTGGTGGACAGCACCTCGAACTGCTTCTCGCCTTCCACGTCGGCGATCTCGATGATCGAGATGTCGAAGGTGCCGCCGCCCAGGTCGTACACGGCGATCTTGCGGTCGCCCTTGCCGTGCTTGTCCAGGCCGAAGGCCAGGGCCGCGGCGGTGGGCTCGTTGATGATGCGCTTCACGTCCAGGCCGGCGATGCGGCCGGCGTCCTTGGTGGCCTGGCGCTGCGAGTCGTTGAAGTAGGCCGGCACCGTGATCACGGCCTCGGTCACTTCCTCGCCGAGATAGTCCTCGGCGGTCTTCTTCATCTTGCGCAGGGTTTCGGCGGAGATCTGCGGCGGCGCCAGCTTCTTGCCGCGCTCCTCGACCCAGGCGTCGCCGTTGTCGGCGGCCAGGATCCTGTAGGGCATCAGGTCGATGTCCTTCTGCACTTCCTTCTCGGTGAACTTGCGCCCGATCAGGCGCTTGATGGCGTAGAAGGTGTGCTTCGGGTTGGTGACGGCCTGGCGCTTGGCGGAAGCGCCGACCAGGATCTCGCCGTCTTCCTGGTACGCGACGATGGAGGGCGTGGTGCGCGCGCCCTCGGAGTTCTCGATGACCTTGACGTTGTTGCCTTCCATGATGGCAACGCACGAATTGGTCGTGCCCAGGTCAATGCCGATGATCTTTCCCATTGCTCTTTCTCCTTGGTCTGTTCGGCGCCTCGGGGGCTTGCGAATCAGTCTGTGCGGTAATTGTGGATAACTCTTATGGATTCAAGGCCGCGCCAAGCTACTTGCCTGCGGCCACCGTCACGAGGGCGGGGCGCAGGACGCGGTCGGCAATGGAATAGCCCTTCTGCAGCACGGTGACGACCGTGTTGGGCTCCTGGTCGGCAGGCACCACCGAGATGGCCTGGTGCAGGTTGGGATCGAACTTCGCGCCCGGGGCCGGGTCGATCTGGATCACCTTGTTGCGTTCGAGCGCGCCCTTCAGCTGGCGCAGCGTGGCCTCGGCGCCTTCGCGGATCTGGTCCACCGTGCCGCCCTGGTGGGCGAGGCCGGCTTCGAGGCTGTCGCACACGGGCAGCAGGCTTTCGGCGAAGCTGTCGATGGCGAACTTGCGGGCCTTGGCGACCTCTTCGTCGGCACGGCGCCGCACGTTCTGGATCTCGGCCTGCGCGCGCAGGAACTGGTCGCCCAACTCGGCGTTCCTGGCACTGAGCCTGGCGACCTGCTCCTGCCAGTCGGCGTCTTCGGCGGAGAGGGTCTGGGGGGCGGCGTCGTTGGCGGCCGGGTCGGGAGCGGGTGCCGTGGCGGCGGGCTGGTCGCCCTCGGAGGGCATGTTCTTCTCGGACATGGCGAAAAAAGACTCTGTTGTCTGACTGGACGGGGAGGAGCTTGGGGCAGGGCCCGGGTTTTCAAGGCGACCGACGGGAAAAAGCCGAGGTACTCGGCTGTCCTGGCCGGGGCTGCGCAGCAGGCTGGCGGGGAGTGCCGCAGGCCGAACCCCGGCGCTGGGGTTCGCGCGCTGACGCGGCCCACCCCAGCCTGCGACAGCCGCGCCGCGCGCGTGAGCCCTCAGCGCGTTTCGAGCAACTCGACGTCGAACTTCAGGGTCGCGTTCGGCGGGATCACGCCGCCGGCGCCGCGCGCGCCGTAGCCCAGTTGCGGCGGGATGACCAGGGTGCGCTTGCCGCCCACCTTCATGCCGGCCACGCCCTCGTCCCAGCCCTTGATCACCATGCCGGCGCCGAGCGAGAACTCGAAGGGGTCGTTGCGGTCGCGGCTGGAATCGAACTTGGCGCCCTGCACGCCGTTGTTGTACAGCCAGCCGGTGTAGTGCACGCGCACGTCCTGCCCGGGCTTGGCCTCGGGGCCGCCGCCCACGAGTTCGTCTTCGTACTGCAGGCCGCTGGGGGTGGTGATCATGTTCTTGTCTTTCCTGGGGAGTTCAGAGGAGGCCGCGGCGCGCCAGGTCGCGCATCAGGGCCGTGACGCCATAGCGCCAGGGCTCGATGCGGTCGCTGGTGTTGACGCGGTTCACCAGTGTACCGAGCGTGGGCGTGGCGATGGCCACCAGGTCCCCCACCACGTGCGTGAAGCCCAGCCCCGGGCCGTGCCGGTCCTGCGTGGGCGCGAACATGGTCCCGAGGAAGAGCACCAGCCCGTCGGGGTACTGGTGGTTGGGCCCGATCGCGTGCTCGACGAGATCGAGCGGATCGCGGCTGATCATCGAGATGTTGCTGGAGCCTGCCAGCCGGAAGCCCTCGGGCCCGAGCACCTCCATCGAGAGCTCGGAGCGCCGCACTTCGTCGATGCCGAACTGGGCGTCGAACAGGCGGATGAAGGGGCCGATCGCGCAGCTCGCGTTGTTGTCCTTGGCCTTGCCCAGGAGCAGGGCGCTGCGGCCCTCGAAGTCGCGCAGGTTCACGTCGTTGCCGAGCGTGGCGCCCACCGTCTCGCCGCGGCTGTTGACCGCCAGCACGATCTCGGGTTCGGGGTTGTTCCACTGGCTCCCGGGATGGATGCCGATCTCGGCGCCGGTGCCCACCGCGCTCATGGGCTGCGACTTGGTGAAGATCTCGGCGTCCGGACCGATCCCCACTTCGAGGTACTGCGACCAGAGCCTGCGCGCGACCAGCACCTCCTTCAGCCGCATCGCCTCGGGCGAGCCGGGCCGCACCTTCGACAGGTCGTCGCCGATCACGGCCACCACTTCGCGGCGCACCGATTCGGCCAGCGCCGGATTGCCGCGCGCCTGCTCCTCGATCACGCGTTCCAGCATGGAAGCCACGAAGGTCACGCCCGAGGCCTTGATGGCCTGCAGGTCGCAGGGCGCGAGCAGCCAGGGCGCGTCTTCCACCCGCGCGTCGGCGGAGCTGTTGGCAAGTACCTCGTGCAGCGAGGCGATGCGCGGCGCCGGATGCGCGCGCACGGCGGCGGCCGGATCGGGCAGTTCCAGCAGCGCGCTGCAGGTGGGGGCGAGCCCAGACAGGTCGTAGAGGGACTGGTCGTCGGCGCGCACCAGCACGGCGCCCTGGCCTTCGATCCAGACCCGGCCGATCAACGTGGCCTGCTGCGCATCGGCGGGCAGCGTCGCTTTGAGGAAGTCTTGCATCAGCTTGGCGGAAGTTTCTTCTTGGCCTGGGCGGTCGCCCAGCGGGCGGCAAAGGGCTGCAGGTCGGCGAGGCGCTTCAGCAGGTCCGCGCCGCTGGCCGTCACACTGTACCCGTCCCCGGTGTGCAGCATCAGGCCGGCCTCGCGCAACTCCTTGATGCGGGTGTTGAGCGTGTTGGGCGTGATGCCGCCCACGCTGTCCTGCAGCAGGCGGAAGGTCTGCGGATGGCCGTCGCGCAGGGCCCACAGCACGCGCATGGCATAGCGCGCCTCCAGCAGCGCGAGCAGCTGGCCGATGGCGGCATTCTCCTTGGAACTCATTCGCGCGCGGCTCCTGCGCCCGGTGCGGAGGGCGGGGATGCGAGTGTACGCATCTCCTGCTATGCAAACAATAGCAGGCGTCAACCCCGCGCAACGTTCTTCAGCAGTCCTTGTAGACCTTCTTGAGTAGCCGCAGCAGGGTCTGCAACTCGGAAGACGTCAGGCGCGCGCCCACTTCGCTCTCCAGCGCGGCGGCCGTCTTCTCCGCGTCGCGCACCAGCTTCTGTCCCCCAGGCGTCAGGTGCAGGCCCATGGCGCGGCCGTCGCGCGGATGGGGCAGGCGCTGCAGCAGCTCGCGCTTCTGCAGGGCGTTGACCATGCCCACCAGGTTGGGCGGCAGGATGCCCAGCGCGGCGCAGAGCTGGCGCGAGGTGATGCCGGGGTTGTGCGCCACCAGCGACAGCACGGAGAAGTCCACCGGCCGCAGGCCGTAGGGCGCCATCCGTTGCAGGAACACGTCGATCACCGCCAGCGCCGCGCGGCGGGCGTTGTAGCCGATCAGGGTTTCGAGGAAGGCGGTGTCGATGGCCTCCACGGCCGGCGCGGTGCTGCCGTTGCGGGCCGAGGGGGTGGCGGAAGGGCGCATCGCCTCAGGCCGCCTGCGTGCGCGCCGCACCGAGGTAGGTCTCGATCACGCGCGGGTCGCCCGCCAGTTGCGCCGCCGGGCCCTGCAGGCTGATCTCGCCGGTTTCCAGCACGTAGCCGTGGTCCGCCACTTCCAGCGCGGCGCGCGCGTTCTGTTCCACCAGCAGGATGGAAACGCCCTCGCTGCGCAGCCGGGCGATGGTCTGGAAGATTTCGCGCACCACCAGCGGGGCGAGGCCCAGGCTCGGCTCGTCCAGCATCAGCAGCTTGGGTTGCGCCATCAGGGCGCGGCCGACGGCCAGCATCTGGCGCTCGCCGCCCGAAAGCGTGCCGGCCAGCTGCGTGCGCCTTTCCTTCAGGCGGGGGAACAGCTCGTAGACACGCTCGAGGCCGCGCTTCCAGTCCGGCACGCGCAGCTTCATGGGCCTGAAGCCGCCGAGGACCAGGTTGTCCTCCACCGGCATGGTGCCGAACAGCTCGCGCTTCTCGGGCACCAGCGCCAGGCCCAGCATCACGCGTTCTTCGAGCGTCGTGTCGGCGATGTCCTGGCCGTCGAACACGATCCGGCCGCGGGCCGGCAGCAGGCCCATGAGGGCGTTCAGCGTGGTGGACTTGCCGGCGCCGTTGGGGCCGATCACGGTGACCACCTGGCCGCGCGCCAGTTCGAAATCGAGGCCGGCCAGCACTTCGGCGCGGCCGTAGCCGGCGTGCAGGCTGTGGACCCGGAGCAGGGCGTCGGCCATCAGTGCTCCGTGCCCAGGTAGGCGGCGCGCACCTGCGGGCTGGCCTGCACTTCGGCCGGCGTGCCCTCCATCAGCTTGGTGCCGAATTCCATCACCACGATGCGGTCGGTCAGGCCCATGACGAATTCCATGTCGTGCTCCACCAGCAGCAGGCTCATGCCTTCGCCCTTGAGCTGGCGCAGCACGTCGGCGAGCGCCTGTTTCTCCTTGTGGCGCAGGCCGGCCGCCGGCTCGTCGAGCAGCAGCAGGGCGGGGTCGGTGCACAGCGCCCGCGCGATCTCCATCAGGCGCTGCGGGCCGAGCGCGAGGTTGCCCGCCAGTTCGTGCATGCGGTCGGCCATGCCGATGCGCGCGAGCTGGCGCTCGGCCTCGGCGAACAGGCGCCGCTCCTCCTCGCGGTCCAGGCGCAGCATGGCCCGCACGCTGCCGCTCGTGCCGCGGAGATACCCGCCCAGCGCCACGTTCTCCAGCACCGTCATCTCCGCGATCATCTTCACGTGCTGGAAGGTGCGCGAGATGCCGCGCCGCGCGATCTGGCGCGAGGGCAGGCCGCCGATGGGCTCGCCGCGCCAGCGCACCTGGCCGGCGCTGAGCGCCAGCACGCCGGTGATCAGGTTGAAGGTGGTGGACTTGCCGGCGCCGTTGGGGCCGATCAGGCCGACGATGTCGCCGGCGCGGATCTCGAAGCTCACGTCGTTGACGGCGATGAGGCCGCCGAACTGCTTGCGCACGCCTTCGACCTGCAGCAGCGGCTCGCCGCGCTGCGGCTTGGCGCGCGCCGGCAGCGGGGTGCTCGCGTCCCAGTCGCGCGGGCGGTCGGCGCGCGGCAGGCGGCGCACCACGAAGGTCCACAGCCCCTCGGGCGCGTACTTCAGCACCACCACCAGCACGATGCCGAACACGATGGTCTCGAAGTTGCCGCTGGTGCCTATGAGTTTCGGCAGCAGCACCTGCAGCTGGTCTTCGGTCAGCTTCACCACCGCGGCGCCGAGGAAGGCGCCCCACACGTGCGACACGCCACCGAGCACCGCCATGAACAGGTACTCGATGCCCTTGCCGAGGTTGAACGGGCTGGGACTCACGGTGCGCTGGAAGAACGCGAACAGCCAGCCCGAGATGGCGGCCAGCACCGCGGCCAGCACGAACACCAGCAGCTTGTGGCGGAAGGTGGAGATGCCCATCGCCTCGGCCATCGTGGCGCCGCCCTTCAGGGCGCGGATCGCGCGGCCGGGGCGCGAATCGAGCAGGTTGGCGCAGGCCCAGGCGGCGAGCAGCGCGATGGCCCAGATCAGCACGTGCAGGCCGCGGCCGGTGCCGAGGTCGAGCCCGAAGATCTTCAGCGTCGGCACGCCGAGGATGCCGTCGTACTTGCCCAGGAACTCCATGTTGCCCATCGAGTAGTACAGCACCAGGCCCCAGGCGATGGTGGCCAGCGGCAGGTAGTGGCCCGACATGCGCAGCGTGATCGCGCCGAGCACCAGCGCGGCGACGACCGCGATGCCCACCCCGAGCAGCAGCGCGAGCCAGGGCGAGGAAGCCAGCGTCACGGTGAGGAAGGCGGCGGTGTAGGCGCCGACACCGACGAAAGCGGCCTGGCCGAAGGAGATGAGGCCGGCCACGCCCGTGAGCATGACGAGGCCCAGCGCCACCAGCGCATAGAGGCCGATGTAGTTGCTCTGCGTGATCCAGAAGTCGGGCACGGGCAGGGCCGGAAGCACCAGCATCGCGAGTGCGAACAGCGGGAAGGCGAGGCGGCGCAGGCCGATGCGGCGGCGCTTCGCCGGCGCGGGCACTTCGGCCACGTCGGTCAAGACGCGCGACATTACTGGTCCTCCGAGTGCGGGTCGGTCAGCGAGCGCCACAGCAGCACCGGCAGGATGGAGGAGAACACGATCACCTCCTTGAAGGCGCTGGCCCAGAAGGAGCCGAAGCTTTCCAGCAGGCCCACGCCCAGTGCGCCGACCAGCGCCATGGGGTAGCTGGCCAGCCCCGCGAACACCGCGGCGACGAAGCCCTTGAGGCCGATCAGGAAGCCGCTGTCGTAGAAGATCGTCGTGGTCGGCCCGATCAGCAGGCCCGACAGCGCGCCGATCAGCGCCGCCATCGTGAAGGCCAGCCGGCCGGCGCCGCTGGAGGAGATGCCCATGAGGCGGGCGCCGGCGCGGTTCACCGCCGTGGCGCGCAGCGCCTTGCCCGTGAGCGTGCGCTCGAAGAACAGGTACAGCAGCACGATCAGCGCCAGCGAGGCGAAGAAGATGATCACGGTCTGGCCGCTCAGGGTGAGCGCGCCGGCGGAGAAGCGCTCGTCCCAGAAGCTGGGGTTGCGAAAGCCTTCGGCGCCGAAGAAGAACAGCCCCAGCCCCACCAGTGCGAAGTGCACGCCGACGGAGACGATCAGCAGCACCAGCACCGAGGCGTCGGCGAGCGATTCGTAGGCGAGGCGATAGATCAGCGAGCCGAAGGGCGTCACCAGCGCCATCGTGAGCAGCGCCTGCGCGACCAGCGGCAGGCCGCGCGGCGCGGCCCAGATCGCGACGGCCGATGCGAGCACGGGCCAGGCCAGCGTGCGCAGCACCTGCAGCCCGATGCGCCGGGCCGGCAGCCGGTGGCGCCAGCCGTTCACGAGGTCCGACAGCGCGGCGGCCGCCGCCAGGGCCAGCAGGAACCAGACCGTGCCCGGCACCTGGCCGGTCTGGAACAGCGCCAGCGTCAACGCCCCGAAGGCGACGAACTCGCCTTGCGGGATGAAGATCACGCGCGTGACGGCGAAGACGAGCACCGTGGCCAGCGCGAGCAGGGCATACACCGCGCCGTTGGTCAGGCCGTCCAGCGCGAGGATGCTGGCGATGGAGAGATCCATGGGTTCCTGGTCTTCATTCCCTCCCCCAGTGGGGGAAGGAGGAGGTCAGCTTACTTCGCGACGACGAACTTGCCGTCCTTGACCTGCAGCATCACGCCGGTTTCCTTCGTGTAGCCCCAGTGGTCGTCCTTGGTCCAGTTCATCACGCCGTGCGAGAACACGGTGCGGCCCATGCCCTCCATGGCGTCGCGCAGCGCGGCGCGGAACTCCGGCGTGCCCGGCTTGGCCTTCTTCAGCGCCGCCGGGACGATCTTCTCCATCACGATCTGGAAGTCGTAGGCGTGGGCGGCGAACTGGTTGCGCGAGCCGGCGCCGTTGGCCTTCTCGTACTTGGTGACGAAGTCGATTGCCTGCTTCTTGGACGGATGGTTGTCGGGCAGTTGCTCGGCCACGACCGCCGGGCCGGACACCACGAAGGTGCCTTCCACGTCCTTGCCGCCGATGCGCACCAGGTCGGGCGTGGCCGCCGCGTGCGTCTGGTACAGCTTGCCCTTGTAGCCGCGCTCCACGATGCCCTTCTCCGGCATCGCGGCGCCGGAGCCGGTGGCGACGATCAGCATCGCATCCGGGTTGGCCGAGGCCAGCTTGAGGGCCTGCGCGGTGACGCTGGTGTCGGTGCGGGCGAAGCGCTCCACCGCCACGATCTTCATGCCGTTCTTCTCGGCCTCGGCCTGCGCCGCCTTCAGCCACAGCTCGCCATAGGCGTCCGTGTAGCCGATGAAGCCGATCGTCTTGACGCCCTGTTTCTTCATGTGCTCGAACACCGCGTGCGCCATGACGTCATTGCCCTGCGGCAGGCGGAACAGCCAGTGGTCCTGCCCGGGCGGCACGCCGACGGGGGAGGCCGCGATCTGCATCACCTTGTTCTCGGCGGCGACGGGCGCCATCGCGGCCGCCACCGGCGTCAGCACGGAGCCGAAGACCACGTCGACCTTGTCCTCCGTGATCAGGCGGCGCGTGTTGCTCACGCCCTTGCCCGGGTCGGAAGCGTCGTCGAGGATGATCAGGTTCACCTTCTCGCCGGCAATCTCCTTGGGGAATTGCTTGAGCTGATTCTGCGTCGGGATGCCGAGGCCCGAGCCCGGGCCCGTCAGCGAGATCGAGACGCCGACGTTGATGTCGGCGAGGGCGCCGGCGGCGGCCGTCAGCGTGACGGCGGCGGCGATCAGGGAGCGTACGAGCTTCATTTCTTGTCTCCAGGGTTGAACTACTTCAGCGCGGCGCCATGCGCAGCGCGCCATCGAGGCGGATCACCTCGCCATTGAGGTGGGTGTTGGTCACGATGTGGCAGGCCAGTTGCGCGAACTCCTCCGGCTTGCCCAGGCGCGGCGGGAAGGGAATCGACTTCGCGAGCGACTCCTGCACCGGCTCGGGCAGCTGTTTCATCAGCGGCGTGGCGAACAGGCCGGGCGCGATGGTGCAGACGCGGATGCCGTGCTGGGCGAGGTCGCGCGCCATCGGCAGCGTCATGCCCGCGAGGCCGGCCTTCGAGGCGCTGTAGGCCTGCTGGCCGACCTGGCCGTCGAAGGCCGCCACCGAGGCGGTGCAGACCATCACGCCGCGCTCGCCGTCTGCCAGCGGCTGAAGCTTCGCGCAGGCGGCCGCGAACAGGCGGCTCGCGTTGTAGGTGCCGACCAAATTGATGTTGACGACCCGGGCGAAGTCTTCCAGCGGCGCCGGGCTGCCGTCCTTCTGCACCACCCGTTTGGCGGTGCCGATGCCGGCGATGTTCATCAGGATGCGGGCGGGGCCGTGGCTTTGCGCGGCCTGCGCGAGCGCGGCCTGCAGGCTCCCGGTATCCGTGATGTCGCACTGGCAGGCCACGGCGCGGCCGCTTCCGTACTGCTCGGCGATGTCCGCGGCGACCTTCTGCGCCTGCGCCAGGTTCACGTCCAGCACCGCGACCTTCGCCCCCAGCCGCGCGAGCTCGCGCGCCGTGGCTTCGCCGAGGCCCGATGCGCCGCCGGTCACCAGCGCAGCCTGTCCCTGGATGTTCATGCGTTCTCCTTGCATGGTTGCAGCGTGAACGGCAGCCGGTCCTCGTGCAGGGCCTGCACCAGCGCGTCGCGCTGCTTCAGCACGGCGCGCTGGTTGATCGAGCCCTTGTCGGTGACCTCGCCGCGGTCGATGGAAGGCGGCTCGTCCAGCAGATAGAGGCGCGCCACGCGGTTGGCGCTGCCGGTGGCCTCGCGCGCCAGCGCCTCCAGCACGTGCTGGAAGTGGTCCTGCACGGCGGCGCTTTGCAGCACCGCCTTCAGCGGGGCGTCGGGCGCGAGATGCGGGGCCAGGTTGCGGACCTTGGCCGTCGGGAAGAGCAGGGCGCCGATCTCGTTGCGGTTCAGGCCCGTGATCACCGCGTCCTGCACATAGGGCGCGCCGGCGGCGATGATCTTCGCGCGCAGCGGACCGACGCTCACGAAGGTGCCGGTGGCGAGCTTGAAGTCCTCCGCGATGCGGCCGTCGAACTTCAGCCCCAGGTGCGGATCGTCCGGGTTGATCCACAGCACGGCGTCGCCGGTGCGAAAGAACCCCTCCTCGTCGAACACCTCCTGCGTGGCCTCGGCGTTGCGCCAGTAGCCGGGCGTGACGTTGGGGCCGCGGTAGCGGATCTCGGTCTTCCCTTCGAGGGGCACGAGCTTGAGCTCCATGCCCACGGTGGGCAGGCCGATGTGGCCGGAGCGCACGTCGGGGTTGGTCACGAACACGGCGAAGGGGGCCGACTCCGTCATGCCCAGGCCGGTGCCCATCACGATGCGCTCGCCGATCTCCTGCTCCTGCACCTCGTGCAGCAGGTCCCAGATCGGCTGCGCCAGGGCGGCGCCCGAGTAGAAGAACATGCGCACCCGCGACAGCAGCGTGCGGCGCAGCACCGGATCGGCCTTCATCGCGTGGGCGATCGCCTCGAAGCCGGTGGGCACGTTGAAGTAGATCGTCGGCGCGATCTCGCGCAGGTTGCGCAAGGTCTCGTGCATCAGCGCCGCAGTCGGCTTGCCATCGTCGATGTAGAGCGTGCCGCCGTTGTAGAGGGTGAGGCCGACGTTGTGGTTGCCGCCGAAGGTGTGGTTCCAGGGCAGCCAGTCCACCAGCACGGGCGGCTCCTGCGTCAGCACCGGCATCGACTGCCGCATCTGCTGCTGGTTGGCGCACCACATGCGGTGGGTGTTGATCACCGCCTTGGGCAGCTTGGTGGAGCCGGAGGTGAAGAGGAACTTGGTGATCGTGTCGGGGCCGGTGGCGTGCATCGCGGCTTCGACGGCGGCGGTCGGCTGCGTCGCGATCAAGGCAGTCAGCGGCGTGCACTCGCGGCCTTCGACCGCGCCGTCGGCGAGCACCACCTCGGTGTCCTTGCCCACCGTGGCGGCGATCGCCTTCGCGTAGCGCGCGTCCGAGGCGAACACCAGGCCCGGCGTGAGCGTGGCCAGCACGTGGCGCAGCTTGTCGAAGTCCTGGCTGACGAGGCAATAGGCCGGCGACACGGGGCAGTGCGGGATGCCCACGACCATGCAGCCCAGCGCCAGCAGGGCGTGCTCCAGGCCGTTCTCGCTCAGGATGGCGACCGGCCGTTCGGCGCTCAGGCCGCGATCGAGCAGTGCCTGGCCGATGCTGCGGGCGCGCTCCATCGCCTGGCGGTAGCTCACGGTCTGCCACTCGCCCGTCGTGCCGTCGGCGTTGCGCTGCCGGCGCGCCATGAAGATGCGCTCCGGCTGCGTCTCGGCCCAGTGCACCAGGCGGTCGGTCATGCGGGCGGCATGGGGCTGCAACTCGCCCTCGCCGCGCAGGTAGCGCACGCCGCCGGCGCCTTCGCGCAGCACGGCGCGCGTGACGCCGAAGCGCAGCGGCCGGTACTTCGCCGCCGCGGGAATGTGCATGATCGGGCTGCGCATGTCTCCTCCTCGTCGCTCGCGCGCTTTCGGGCTCAGGCCTTGACCTTGGCGGCGCGGCCTTCGAGGAAGTCGCGCACGCGCTGCTTGGCCTCGGGCGCGCTCTGCGCGATGGCGGACATCAGCGCCTCGGTGAGGAAGCCCTGGTCGGCCGGCTGTTCGGCGATGCGCGGCAGCGCGTGCATCAGCGCGTAGTTGGTCAGCGGCGCGTTCTGCGCCACCCGCTTCGCGATCTCCAGCGCCCGCTCCAGGGCCTGGCCGGCCGGCACCAGGTACTGGGCGAAGCCGGCGCGCTCGCCTTCCTCGGCCTGGTAGACGCGGCCGGTGAGCATCATGTCGGCCATGCGGGCGGCGCCGATCAGCCGCGGGATGCGCACCGCGCCACCGCCGCCCACGAAGATGCCGCGCGTGCCTTCGGGCAGCGCGTAGAAGGTGGTGGCGTCGGCCACCCGGATGTGGCAGGCCGCGGCCAGCTCGAGCCCGCCGCCGACCACCGCGCCGTGCAGCGCCGCGACCACCGGCACCGGGCCGTACTGCACTTCCTCCAGGGCCGCATGCCACATGCGCGAGTGCTGCAGGCCGGCGCCGGCATCGCGCTCCTTCAGCTCCGACAGGTCCAGCCCGGCGCAGAAGTGCTCGCCGGCGCCGTCCAGCACCGCGGCGCGCACGGTGGACGGCAGGTTCTCGAAGGCATGGCGCACGGCCAGCACCAGGCCGTCCGACAGCGCGTTGCGCTTGGCGGCGCGGTTCAGGCGCACGATGGCGATGTCGCCTTCGATCTGGAGCTGGAGGTCTTGGGAGGCGGTCATGGTGAGTTCGGCGAGTGCCGGATTATGGTTATGCGGGATAACGATCATCAACCTCCGCGCGCTCGGGACTTACCCTAGGAACATGGACCACGCGAACCTCATTGCCATCGACATCCACACGCACGCGGAAGTGAGCTGCCGCAATCCCTTCGACAGCTACGGCGAGGAGTACGACCGCGCCGCCGACAAGTACTTCCGCTCCGGCCGCCGGCCCACCATCGCGGAGACCGTCGCCTACTACCGCGAGCGCAGGATCGGGCTGGTGATGTTCACGGTGGACAGCGAGTCGAACCTGGGCCGCCGCCGCATCCCGAACGAGGAGATCGCGCAGGCCGCGCGCGAGAACAGCGACATGATGATGGCCTTCGCCAGCATCGATCCGCACAAGGGGAAGATGGGCGCGCGCGAGGCCGAGCGCCTGATCCGGGAGGAGGGCGTCAGGGGCTTCAAGTTCCATCCGACGGTGCAGGGCTTCCATCCCTACGACAGGATGGCGTGGCCGATCTACGAGGTGGTCAACGCGCACAAGCTGCCGGCCATCTTCCACACCGGCCACAGCGGCATCGGCTCCGGCATGCGCTGCGGCGGCGGGCTGCGGCTGGAATACAGCAACCCGATGCACCTGGACGACGTGGCGATCTCGTTTCCCGACATGCAGATCGTGATGGCGCACCCCAGCTTCCCCTGGCAGGACGAGGCGCTCTCGGTGGCCACGCACAAGCCGAACGTGTGGATCGACCTCTCGGGCTGGAGCCCGAAGTACTTCCCCAAGCAGCTGGTGCAGTACGCCAACACGCTGCTGAAGGACCGCATCCTGTTCGGCAGCGACTACCCGCTGATCACGCCCGAGCGCTGGATGAAGGACTTCGAGGACGCCGGCTTCAAGCCGGAGGTGATGCCCGGCATCCTGAAGGGCAACGCGGTGCGGCTGCTGGGACTGGCGTGAGCTCGCGCCGCACGGCCGCTGCGAAGGCGCGACCCACCGCGGCGCGCAGCGCGGAGGCGGCTGCCGGGACGTTTCGCGGGCTCGCCGACATCGAGGCGCTGGAGCGCACGCCTTATGAAGAGGCGATCCCGGCGCGCACCACCTACGGCCTGATCGCGCGGGCGGCGCAGCGCTTCGGCGGGCGCACGGCTTTCAGCTACCTGCCGGACGGCGAGCTCGCGACCGCGCCGGTGCGCATCACCTACGCGCAGTTGCTGGCGCAGGTGCACCGCGCGGCCAACCTGTTGCGCCGCCTCGGCGTCGGCCCCGAGGACGCGGTGGCGATCCTCGCGCCCAACATCCCTTCGACGCACTACGCGCTGTGGGGCGCGCAGCTCGCCGGCCGCGCCTGCCCGATCAACTTCATGCTGCAGCCGGAGCACGTCGCCGCGCTGCTCGATGCGAGCGGCGCCAAGGTGGTGGTGGCGCTGGGGCCGAACTCCGGGCTCGATGTCTGGTCCGCCGTGCAGAAGGTGCCGGGGCTCGCACGCCGCGCCGTGCTGCGCATCGGCGACAGCTTCGAGGCGGCGCTGGCGCAGGAGTCCGACACGCTGGCCTTCGATCCCCAGCTCGCGCCGGGGCGCGTCGCGTCCCTGTTCCACACCGGCGGCACCACCGGCGCGCCCAAGCTGGTGCAGCACACGCACGGCAACGAGGCGCACACCTCCTGGTTCGCGCACCGCTTCTACGGCTTCGACGAGCACACGGTGCAGATCAACGGCTTTCCGCTGTTCCACGTGGCCGGGGCCTTCGTCTACGGCCTCGCGCTGCTGGCCATCGGCGCCACCCAGGTGCTGCCCACGGTGACCGGCATGCGCAACGCCGCCTTCCTGCGCAACTACTGGAAGTTCTGCGAGCGCGAAGGCGTGACGGCGCTGGCCTGCGTGCCCACCATCCTGGCGAGCCTGTGCAACCTCCCGGTCGATGCGGACATCTCGCGCGTGCAGGTCGCGTATACGGGCGGCTCGCCGCTGCCGGCCGAACTGGCGCTGCGCTTCGAGAACACGCTGGGCATCGCGGTGCGCAACATCCTGGGCATGACGGAATGCGCCGGGCTGGTCTCGATCGAGCCGTTCCACGCCCCGCGCGTACCGGGCTCCGCGGGACTGCGCCTGCCCTACACCGAGGTGCGGGTGGTGCCCTGGCGCGACGCCCTGCGCACGGAGCAGCAGTGCGGCGCGGGCGAGACGGGCGTCGTGGTGCTGCGCGGCCCGCACGTGAGCCCCGGCTACACCGACGCGGCCCGCAACGCCGGCATGTTCGAGCAGGGCTGGCTGGTCTCGGGCGACCTGGGCCACCTGGACGCGCAGGGCTGCGTGCACGTCACCGGCCGCGCCAAGGACGTGATCATCCGCGGCTCGCACAACATCGACCCGGGCCTGGTGGAGGACGCCTTCCTCGCCCATCCGGCGGTGGCGATGTGCGCCGTGGTCGGCGAGCCGGACGCGCACGCGGGCGAGCTGCCGGCGGCCTTCGTCACGCTGAAGCCCGGCGCGCAGCTGGCGCCCGAGGCGCTGCTGGGCGAAGTGGCGCCGCGCGTGTACGAACGCCCGGCCGTGCCCAGGCGGGTGATCGTGCTCGACGCGCTGCCGACCACCGCGGTCGGCAAGGTCTACAAGCCCGCGCTGCGGGCGCAGGTGATCGCGATCAAGCTGCGCGAGCTGGTCGCGGCGACGGCGCCCGGCGTGGCCGTGGAAGTGGCGGTGCGCGAACAGGGCGGCGGCTTCGTGGCCAACGCGACGCTGCACGCCGCGGCCGATGCGCAACTGGAGCAGCGCCTGCGTGCGGCGCTCGGCGCCATCGCGGTGGAAATGCGCCTGCGTTTCCTCGCCTGACTCACCAGCCGCCGCAGCGCAGCCAGGCGTCCACGTCCGGCAGGCGGTCCGCGCCCCAGAAGGGCTCGCCGTCGACGACGATGGTCGGCGAGCCGAAGATGCCGGCCGCCAGCGAGGCCGCCACCGCATCGCGCAGCAGCTTCGCCGCCTCTTCGCTGGCCGCGGCGGCCGCCACTTCGGCCGGCGCCAGAGCCCCGGGCAGGGCGACGGCCGCCACGGCTTCGGGCGTCGACAGGTCGCGCCCCTCGCTCCAGAACGCGTGGTACAGCGCATGCGCCACCGGCCCCGCGAGCTCGGGTCGATGTTGCCTGATCCAGTAGAAGGCGCGCGCGGCCGGCAGCGGATTGCCCACCGGCGCCGCCAGATCGCGCCCGATGGCGATCCCGTGCCGCCGCGCATGGCGCAGCACGTCGCGGCGGATGTAGTCGCCCTTCAAGGGCGTGTCCAGCAGCGGCTTCAGGCCCATCACCTTCAGCACGCTCACGCCCAGCAGCATCGGCCGCCAGTCCACCGTCCGTCCGTGGGCGGCCGCCAGCTCCTCGATGCGCAGGCTCGCGAAGTAGCCGTAGGGCGAGATGAAGTCGAAATAGAACAGCAGCGGCGCGGCCATGCGCCTAGCTTAGCCGCGCGGGCGTCCGCCCGTTCCGACGCGCGGGCGCGGCGATGGCCCACGCCGCAGAGCTGCAACTCCCGGGAAGGGACCTGCTCCAACAAGGCGAGAACAGCCAACGGGGGGAGGGGGACCTATTCGGATGGTGGACTACCTGATCGGCATCGACGGCGGCGGCAGCGGCACGAGGGCACTGGTCCAGCGCGTCCATGGCGAGACGGTAGGCACCGGCAACGCGGGCCCCTCCGCGCTGGGCCAGGGCATCGCACAGGCCTGGGACAACATCCAGGCCGCGGTGCGCGGCGCCTTCGAAGGCGCGCAACTGCCTGTCCCCACCTGGAACCGCTGCGCGCTGGCCGCCGGCCTGTCCGGCATCAGCCATGCGCCGTGGCGCGAGGCCTTTCTCGCGGCCGACCCCGGCCTGGCCCGGCTCGAGGCGGAAACCGATTCCTTCGCCATGCTCATGGGCGCCCATGGCGGGCAGCCCGGTGCAATCGTCATCGCCGGCACCGGCAGCATCGCCGAAGCCCTCCGCACCGACGGCAGCCGCGCTACAGTCGGCGGATGGGGGTTTCGCGTGGATGACGAAGGCAGCGGCGGCTGGCTCGGCCTGCAGGCCGTGCGCCATGGCCTGGCCGCGTTCGACGGCCGTGCCAACGCGAGCCCGCTCGCGCGCCGCGTGTGGATGCATTGCGGCGACGAGCGCGAGACCTTGCAGGACTGGTGCCAGCGCTGCGGCCAGTTCGAGTTCGCGCAGCTCGCGCGCGCCGTGTTCGAGTGCGAGGACAGCGATCCCGCGGCGGCCCGCCTGCTGCAGGAAGCCACCCATGCGCTGGAAGACCTGGCGCTCGCCATCGATGCGCGCGGCCGCCTGCCTCTTGCCGTGGCCGGCAGCATCGGCCAACGGCTGGCCCCGCGCATGCGCCCGGCGCTGCGCAGCCGCCTGGTGCCGGCCAAGGACGGCGCGGCCGAGGGCGCGCTGATGCTCGCCCGCCGCCTGCTCCGACAGACGGAAGAGGCGCTGTGACGCGCAGCGTGAAGGGCCGCATCCTCACGCCCGGCGGGGCGGTGGACGGCACCCTCCACGTCGGCGCCGACGGCCGCATCGCGGCGATCGAAGGAGTACCCGTGCCGGACGAGCGCGTGCGCGACGGCGCGGGGCCTTTCGTCCTCCCCGGCTTCATCGACCTGCACGTGCACGGCGGCGCCGGCCGCGACATCATGGAGGGCGGCGACGCGGCCCTGCAGGTGGCGCGCCGGCATGCGCAGCACGGCACGACTGCGCTGCTCGCCACCACCATGACGGCGCCGATCGAGGACCTGCGCGGCGCGCTCGAGCCCGTGGGCGCCCTGTGCCGCGAAGCGGCGCCGGGCGCTGCCCGCATCGTCGGCATGCACCTCGAGGGCCCTTACATCAACAAGGGCAAGCTGGGCGCGCAGCCCGATTTCGCCCGCCCCGTGGCGCTGGACGAACTGCGCGCGCTCGATGCGCTGGCGCCGATCAGGCTGCTGACGCTGGCACCGGAAGTGCCGGGCAACATGGAGGCGATCGCCGAACTGGTGGCGGCGGGCTTTCGCGTGCAGGTGGGCCACACGCTGGGCAGCTACGAGGACGGCGTGCAGGCGCTGGAACGCGGCGCGCGCGGCTTCACCCACCTGTTCAACGCGATGACGCCGCTGCACCACCGCCTGCCCGGCATGGTGGGCGCGGCGCTCGCGCATGCGCAGTTCGCCGAGATCATTCCCGACCTGCTGCACGTGCACCCCGGCGCGATCCGCGCGGCCCTGCGCTGCATCCCCGGCCTGTACTGCGTGACCGACTCCACGGCCGCCACCGGCATGCCCGATGGCGAGTACAAGCTGGGGCGGCAGCCCGTGACCAAGTGCCTGGGCGGCGTGCGCCTGGCGGATGGCACGCTGGCGGGCTCCACCCTCACCATGGACCGCGCCCTGCGCAACCTGGTCGACGTGATCGGCGTGCCGCTCGTCGATGCCGCCCGTCGGCTCGCCACCCACGCCGCCGATTTCCTGGGCCTGGCGGAGCGCGGCCGGCTGGCAGCGGGCGCCTGGGCCGACCTGGTGGTGCTCGATCGCGCGCTGCGCGTGCAGGAGGTCTTCGTCGAAGGAGGTGCCATCGATGTCCCGCATGCTGGATGAGGCGCGCGAAGCGCCGCAGGCCGTGGCGCGGCAGTTGCGCGAAGATGGCGAGCGTTGGCGCGCCTTCGGCGCCAGGCTGCGGCAGCAGCCGCCCACCTCGCTGCTGACGATCGCGCGCGGCAGCTCGGACCACGCCGCCCATTACGCGGCCTACCTCGTGATGGCGAGGCTCGGGCGGCTGGTCGCCTCCATGCCGATGTCGCTGATCACGCTGTACCAGTCCGAGATCCGCTGCGAGGGCCTGGCCTCGTTCGCGTTCTCGCAATCGGGCCAGAGCCCCGACCTGGTGAGCCCCACGCAGTATTTCCGGCAATGCGGCGCGCTCACCTGCGCCTTCGTCAACGTCCCCGATTCGCCGCTCGGGCGGGCGGCGCAGTGGCTGTTCCCACTGCATGCCGGCCAGGAGACCAGCGTCGCGGCCACCAAGAGCTTCATCGCGCAGCTGGTGGCCGGGGCCCGGCTCGTCACGGCGTGGCAGGACGATGCGGCGCTCGCCGCGGGGCTGCAGCGGCTGCCGCAGGCCATGGAGCGCGCCTGCGCCGCCGACTGGTCGCCCGCGCTCGAGGTGCTGCGCGAGGCCGACCGCCTGTTCGTGATCGGGCGCGGCCTCGGCCTGCCGGTGGCGATGGAGGCGGCGCTGAAGTTCAAGGAGACCTGCGGCATCCAGGCCGAGGCCTTCTCCGGCGCCGAAGTGCAGCACGGGCCCATGCGCCTGATCGAGGAGGGTTATCCCTTGCTCGTGTTCGCGCCGCGCGGCCCCGCGCAGGCTGGCCTCGTCGAACTGGCGCAGGCGATGCGCGAACGTGGTGCACGCGTGCTGCTGGCCGCACCATCCGGGATACCCGATGCGAACCTGCCGCTGGTGGATAGCGAGTTGCCGGAGCTCGATCCCGTCTGCGCGATCCAGAGCTTCTATCCCATGGTCGAAGCGCTTGCCCGCGCGCGCGGCAACGACCCGGACCGCCCGCCGCACCTGCACAAAGTCACGAAGACAAGCTGACAGCGGCGGCGCGACACACGGCGTCAACCGCAGGCCCGCGACTTGCATTGTGGAGGCATGGAGCACATGCGCATCGCAAGCTGCGGAATGCCGTCCCGCGCGGGCGGATTCGGACTGTCGTTTCCTTGCGGCTCATGGTGTTCCCTAGCGATTCCGCCCCTTGTTTTTATCTACCGTTCACCTACAGTGAAGTCGGCGTTTGGCCTACAGGGTGGGATCTTCCGGTTTCGAGGCTCTGGAGTACAGTGATCCCACGCCCGAGCGATTGACGCTGCAGTCCGCAAACGAAGGAGGCTTCATGGACGTAGTCCGCAATTTCCTCACGCGCTATGAACAGAAGCGCGAGGAAGAATTGTCGATCGAGGAATACCTCGAACTCTGCAAGAGGGAGCCGCTGACGTACGCCACGGCCGCAGAGCGCATGCTGGCCGCGATCGGCGAACCGGAAATGGTGGACACGCGCCACGATCCCCGGCTGTCCCGCATCTTCGGCAACAAGGTGATCCGGGTCTACCCGGCCTTCAAGGACTTCTACGGCCTGGAAGAACCGATCGAACAGGTGGTCTCGCACTTCCGCCATGCCGCGCAGGGCCTGGAAGAGAAGAAGCAGATCCTGTATCTGCTGGGCCCCGTCGGCGGCGGCAAGTCCTCGATCGCCGAGCGCCTGAAGCAGCTGATGGAGCACATCCCCTTCTATTGCCTGAAGGGATCGCCGGTCAACGAATCGCCGCTGAGCCTGTTCAGCAACGAGGAGGATAGCCCGCTGCTGGAGCAGCAGTTCGGCATCTCGCGCCGCTACACGCAGAAGATCATGTCGCCCTGGGCCGTGAAGCGCCTGGAGGAATACGGCGGCGACATCCGCAAGTTCAAGGTCGTCAAGCGCTTCCCGTCGATCCTGAAGCAGATCGCGATCTCCAAGACCGAGCCGGGCGACGAGAACAACCAGGACATCAGCTCCCTGGTCGGCAAGGTCGACATCCGCAAGCTCGAGACCTTCGCCCAGGACGACCCGGATGCCTACAGCTACTCCGGCGGCCTGTGCCTCGCGAACCAGGGCCTGCTGGAATTCGTCGAGATGTTCAAGGCGCCGATCAAGGTGCTGCACCCGCTGCTGACGGCCACCCAGGAAGGCAACTTCAAGGGCACCGAAGGCTTCGGCGCGATCCCGTTCGACGGCATCGTGATGGCCCACTCCAACGAGAGCGAGTGGAAGGCGTTCAAGAACAACAAGAACAACGAGGCCTTCCTCGACCGGATCTACGTGGTGAAGGTGCCGTACTGCCTGCGCGTCACCGAGGAAATCAAGATCTACGAGAAGCTGATTCAGAACTCCTCGCTGGCCGAGGCCGTGTGCGCGCCCGGCACGCTGAAGATGATGGCGCAGTTCTCGGTGCTCACCCGGCTGAAGGAGCCGGAGAACTCCAGCATCTTCTCCAAGATGCTGATCTACGACGGCGAGAACCTGAAGGACACCGATCCCAAGGCCAAGAGCTACCAGGAGTACCGCGACTACGCCGGCGTCGACGAGGGCATGACGGGCATCTCGACGCGCTTCGCCTTCAAGATCATCTCGAAGGTGTTCAACTTCGGCTCGGAGGAGGTCGCCGCCAACCCGGTGCACCTGATGTACGTGCTGGAGCAGCAGATCGAGCGCGAGCAGTTCCCGGCCGAGACCGAGCAGAAGTACCTGTCCTACATCAAGGAGCACCTGGCCACCCGCTACGCGGAGTTCATCGGCAAGGAGATCCAGACGGCCTACCTGGAGTCGTACTCCGAGTACGGCCAGAACATCTTCGACCGCTACGTCACCTACGCCGACTTCTGGATCCAGGACCAGGAATACCGCGACACGGATACGGGCGAGATCTTCGACCGCGCGGCGCTCAACGCCGAACTCGAGAAGATCGAGAAGCCGGCGGGCCTGTCGAACCCGAAGGACTTCCGCAACGAGATCGTCAATTTCGTGCTGCGGGCGCGGGCCAACAACGCCGGCAAGAACCCGGTGTGGACCAGCTACGAGAAGCTGCGCACGGTGATCGAGAAGAAGATGTTCTCCAACACCGAGGAGCTGCTGCCGGTGATCAGCTTCAACGCCAAGGCCTCGGCCGACGAGGCGAAGAAGCACGAGGACTTCGTCAACCGCATGGTCGAAAAGGGCTACACGAAGCGGCAGGTGAGGCTGCTGTGCGAGTGGTACCTGCGCGTGCGCAAGAGCTCCTGACCCCGGGCGCGTCAGTCAAACCAGGAGGGACCGCCCAGTGAGCAACAACAGCGGTGGCGAGCGGTCCATGCTCCACCAGGTCATCGACCGCCGCCTGTCCGGCAAGAACAAGTCGATCGGCAACCGCGAGCGCTTCCTGCGCCGCTACAAGGAGCAGATCAAGGAAGCGGTGCGCAAGGCGGTGGGCGACCGCAGCATCCGCGACATCGAGGAAGGCGCGGACATCACCCTGCCCAAGCGGGACGTGTCCGAGCCGACCTTCGGCCACGCTCCCGGCGGCAGCCGGGAGCTGGTGCATCCCGGCAACCAGGAATACATCCGCGGCGACCGCATCCAGCGGCCGCAGGGCGGCGGCGGTGGCGGCTCGGGCGGCAGCGGCGCTTCGCAGGACGGCCAGGGCGAAGACGACTTCGTCTTTCGCATCTCGCGCGAAGAGTTCATGAACTACTTCTTCGACGACCTGGCGCTGCCGCGGATGATCCGCACGCAGCTGCTGGCCGACGTGCCGGAGTGGAAGTACCGCCGCGCCGGCTACGTCTCCGAAGGCAGCCCCAGCGCGCTGCACATCGTGCGCTCCATGCGCACGGGTCTCGCGCGCCGCATCGCGATGGGCGGCGACACGCGCATCGAGCTGCGCCGCGCGATCGAGCAGCTGAAGGAAGCCGAGGAGCGCGGCGATCCGGAGAAAGACCTGGCGCTGCTGCGCGAGGCGGTGGCCGAACTGCGCACGCGCCTGAAGCGCGTGCCCTGGCTCGATCCGTTCGACCTGCGCTATCGCAACCGCGTGCGCGAGCCCATGCCCACCAGCAAGGCGGTGATGTTCTGCCTGATGGACGTCTCCGGCTCCATGGACGAGTCCCGCAAGGACCTCGCCAAGCGCTTCTTCATCCTGCTGTACCTGTTCCTCTCGCGCCACTACGAGAAGACCGAGGTGGTGTTCATCCGCCACCACACGCAGGCGGCCGAAGTCACGGAAGACGAGTTCTTCCACGCCACCGAAAGCGGCGGCACGGTCGTCTCCAGCGCGCTCACGCTGATGAACGACATCATCCGCGCCCGCTACATGGGCAGCGAGTGGAACATCTACGGCGCGCAGGCCTCGGACGGCGACAACTGGCAGCAGGATTCGTCCAAGTGCCGCGAACTGCTGGACCACAAGATCCTGCCGCTGGTGCGCTACTACGCCTACGTGCAGGTGGCCGACGAAGACCAGAACCTGTGGGAGGAATACACGCGCGTGCGCGACGCCAACTCCCACTTCGCCATGCAGAAGATCGTGACGCCGTCGCAGATCTTCCCGGTCTTCCGTGACCTCTTCAAGAAGACTCCGCAGGCCGCATGATGGAAGAAGCCGAACTCCTCACTCCCTCCGACCGCAAGAAGGACGAGAGCAGGCGTCTGCCCTGTCCGTCCGACTGGAACTTCGAGCTGCTCGAGACCTACTTCCAGGCCATCCGCCGCACGGCGGAGAGCTTCGGGCTCGACACCTACCCCGCGCAGCTGGAGCTGATCTCGTCCGAGCAGATGCTGGATGCCTACGCCTCGGTGGGCATGCCGGTCAACTACCGCCACTGGTCCTACGGCAAGCACTTCATCCAGAGCGAGAAGAGCTACCGCCGCGGCCACATGGGGCTGGCCTACGAGATCGTGATCAACTCCGATCCCTGCATCGCCTACCTCATGGAGGAGAACACGATGCCCATGCAGGCGCTGGTGATGGCGCATGCGTGCTTCGGGCACAACTCCTTCTTCAAGGGCAACTACCTGTTCCGCATGTGGACGGACGCCAGCTCGATCATCGACTATCTGGTCTATGCCAAGAGCTTCGTCTCCGAATGCGAGGAGCGCCACGGCATCGACGCGGTGGAGCAGGTGCTCGACGCCTGCCACGCCCTGATGAACTACGGCGTCGACCGCTATCGCCGGCCGCAGAAGATCTCGATGGTGGAGGAGGAGAACCGGCGCAAGGAGCGCGAGGCCTACCTCCAGCAGCAGGTCAACGACCTGTGGCGCACGCTGCCCGCCAAGGCCGGCAAGCAGGCCGAGAAGAAGACGCGCCGCTTTCCCGAGGAGCCGCAGGAGAACATCCTGTACTTCATCGAGAAGAACGCGCCGCTGCTGGAGCCGTGGCAACGCGAGATCGTGCGCATCGTGCGCAAGATCGCGCAGTACTTCTATCCGCAGCGGCAGACGCAGGTGATGAACGAGGGCTGGGCCACGTTCTGGCACTACACGCTGCTCAACACCATGTACGACCAGGGCATGCTCTCGGACGGCTACATGATGGAGATCCTGAGCTCGCACACCAACGTGGTGTTCCAGCCGCCGGTCACGCACCCGGCCTACAGCGGCATCAACCCCTATGCGCTGGGCTTCGCGATGTTCACGGACATCAAGCGGATCTGCCAGAACCCGACCGACGAAGACCGCGAGTGGTTCCCCGAACTGGCGGGCACCGACTGGATCAAGTCGCTCGACTACGCGATGCGGCACTTCAAGGACGAGAGCTTCATCGGCCAGTACCTGTCGCCCAAGATGATGCGCGACTTCCGCATGTTCGCGGTGCTGGACGACGCGGCCCAGTCCGAGCTGGAGGTGTCGGCGATCCACGACGACCAGGGCTACCGGCGCCTGCGCGAATCGTTGTCGCGCCAGCACGACCTGGGCTGGCGCGAGCCGAACATCCAGGTGTGGAACGTCAATGCGCGCGGGGACCGTTCGCTCACCTTGCGGCACATCCGCCACTCCGACCGTCCGCTGGACAACGGCGCCGAGGAGGTGGTGAAGCACGTGGCGCGCCTGTGGGGCTTCCGCGTGCGGCTGGAGAGCGTGGATACGCACGACCGCGTGATGCAGCACTGGGAAGTCACGCCGCCGCAGCATCATTGAGGTTCGAGACTTCGGGGAGGGGGCGCCGGGGCGCCCCTTCTGCGTTTCGGGCCTGCGCTGCGCCACACCGGCAAGGAGGCAGCGAAGTCCGACTTTGCCGCTGACGCACCCGCGCAGCGGTTTGCGGATCAGGCGTGCACAAGCAGGACGCTTTGCTACTCCTATGATCCCCCCATGGCGCAAACCAACACGGCCAGGGCACTCCCCCTCGTCCTCGTCCTGACCCTCGTCTGGGGCACCAACTGGGCGCTGTTCCCGATCGCGGTGCGCGAAGTCTCGGTCTGGACCTTCCGCGCCGTGAGCCTCACGGCCGCCGGCGTGCTGCTGCTTGCCTTCGCGCGGATCTGCGGCATCTCCATCCGCATCCCGCGCGCCCACTGGCCCGCAGTCGCCGGCGCCGCCGTCGTCTACCTCGTGATCTGGAACCTCGCCAGCACCTACGCCGCGATCCTGATTCCTTCCGGCCAGGCCGCCATCCTCGGCTTCACCATGCCGATGTGGACCGTGCTCGTGACCTGGGCCTGGTTCGGCGAAAAACCCACGGGTCGCATGAAGCTCGCCATCGCGCTCGCCGCGCTCGGCGTCGGCCTGCTGCTGGTGCCCGCGCGCGGCGCCTATGCCGACGCGCCCGCCGGCTTCGTGCTGGGACTCGCGGCCGGACTCGGTTGGGCGCTGGGCACGGTGATCCTCAAGCGGGCGGTGGTGCCGGTGCCGGCCCTGGTGCTCACCGGCTGGCAGCTGCTGGTCGCGGCGGTGCCGCTCGCGGCCGGGGCGCTGTGGATCGGCTGGGGCCACTGGTTCCAGCCTTCGTGGCAGAGCGTGTTCGTCATCGCCTACATCGCCGTCGTGCCGATGGCGATCGGCAACGCCGCCTGGTTCGCGATCGTGGGCCTGCTGCCCGCCAGCGTGGCCGGCCTGTCTTCGGTCATGGTGCCGATCGTGGCGATGCTCACCGGCGCCGTGGTGCATGCCGAGCCGCTGGGCCCCTGGCAGCTGGGCGCCATGGCGTGCTGCGGCAGCGCGCTCGCCCTTGCGCTCACGCGCCGCAGCCAGCCGGAGGCGCCGCGAGTCGGCGAGCTTGCGAAGCGCTAGGGTGGCCGCTGCGGCCGCTGCGGGCGCTGCGGGCGCGGCGGCGCGGCGGCGCGGCGGCGCGGCGGCGCTCGCGCAACGCTGGAGTTGCGCGAGCGCTCCACTGCCGGCCTACCTTCCGCCGAAGGCGGCAGGCGCCGCCCTTCGCGCAGCCCTGCCTCAGCTCCGGATCACCGTGATGTGCTCCGTCCCGCTTTCCGGCAGCCACACCTCGCCCTTGCGGCCGAGGATCTGGCGCACGTTGGCGCTCTCGCGCGGCAGCGCGTGGCGCTCGAACTTCTCGCTGCCCGCATCGAAGGACCAGATCGCGTTGCCGCCGAAGTCGCTCACCCAGGGCCGGTCGCGCTCGTCGACATAGACGGCGTAGATCATCGGGTTGCTGCCCGGCACGCGCCAGGCGCGCCACGCCTTGCTGGCCGGGTCGTGCATCGAGAGCTGGCCGCTGTTCCACTCGCTCACCCAGATGCGGCCGCGGCTGTCGCTCCAGACCCGGCGCGCGCCCTGGCCGCGGGTGGGCGGCTCGACGATGCGCGAGTCGCCGCTGCGGCGGTCGATCTGCGCGATGAAGGAGCCGGCGAGCGAACACCACCAGACCTCGCCGGAAGGCGTCGCGCAGATGCCGTAAGGGCCGCGCCCGCGCGGCGCTTCCTTCACCGTGACCTGGCCGCTGCGCACCGCGACGCGGCCGACGTAGCCGCCCTGGCCGGTGAACCACAGGTCGCCGTCGCCGTCGAAGGCGCAGGTATTGAGGTTGGCGTAACCGGTGTCGGCCGGCAGCCGGAACAGGGTGATGGCGCGCTGCGGCCACGTCACGCGCACGATCGCGTTCCGGCCGCCGTCGGTGAGCCACGCGGCGTGGTCCGGCCCCTGGATCACGCCGTGCGGCGCCGAGCCCCGGCCCAGCGGCACCAGTTCCGTGCGGCCGGTGGCCGGCTCGAACCAGCCCAGGTGGCCGCTGGCCTGCGCGCTGAACCAGACGCCGCCATCGGGCGCCGGCGCCACGTCGTGGATGCCGGTGCGCACCGAGGTGGCGAGCTTCCACGATTGCAGGCCCGCCTTGCCCTGCGCGCGCGCCGTGATCGGCAGGGGCAGGGCGGCGGCAGCAAGGGCGGCCAGCATGGGCCGCCGGGTGAGGTGCGAGGGCATCGGAAGGCTCCTGCGAGACGCGCAGGCATTCTGCGCCGGCCCGCGACCGCCCTCAAGCGCGAGGCCGAGCTCCTCAAGCGCCGAGGCCGAGCTCCTGAAGCGCCGAGGCCGAGCTCCTGAAGCGCCGAGACCGAGGCCGTTGGCAAGTCCCGGGCCGGGTTCGCTCAGGCGCCGAGGCCGATCACTTCGATGGCGGGCTCGCCGCGTGCCGTCACGCTGCGGCGGCCGAAGGCCGCGCGCTCCTGCAAGGCGGCGGCCACGACGGCGGAGGCGGCGATGCGCCAGCCGCTGCCGGCCGCCGTCTCCTCCAGCGCCGAGACCATGTTCATCGTGTCGCCCGGCACCGGCGCCTGGCCATGGTCGCCGTGCAGGCCGTCGTTCACCGCCACCAGCGAGATCGGGCCGGCATGCAGCCCGAGCGAGATGGCCCGCTCGCGGCCGGCGCTCTTGGCCAGCGCGACGGCGGCCCGCACCGCGCGCAGTTCCACCGGCGTGCCCAGGTGGGCATCGCCGCCGAACACGGCGATCACCTTGCTGCCGTAGGGCAGCACATGGTTGGCGCCGAACAGGTAGAAGGTGTCGAGGGCGCTTTGCTGCGCGTGCTTCAGGCGCTCGGCGAGTTCCGCTTCCGCCGCGCCGGCGGCGCTGCGCAGCAGGTCGGCCAGCAACACGAAGGCATGCTCGTAGCGCACGTCGGCGCCCGGGGCCACGCTGCGGGCCCAGCGCGCGTTGATCTCGCGCTGCAGCCGCGACTCGTACTGGCGCCCGAGCGTTTCCTTCTGGTGTTCCAGCGCGTTCTCGACCACGCCGGACATGGAATCGATGAAGGCCTTCTGCTGCGCCTCGCGCCGGGCCAGCACGGCCTGGATCGCCTCGCACAGCTCGTTGGGGCGGTAGGGCTTGGTGAGGTAGTCGTCGGCGCCGGCCGTCATGCCCTGGCGCATGTGCTGGCGGTCGGACATGGCCGTCAGCAGGATGACCGGCACGTTGACCAGCACGGGGTCCGCCCGCATCGCGGCCACGACCTCGTAGCCGCTCAGGCCGGGCATCATCACGTCGCACACCACCAGCTCCGGCGGCGCGGCGCGCGCGGCGGCGAGGCCCTGCTCGCCGTCGGGCGCCTCGCGCACTTCGTGCCCAGCCTTCTTCAGCGCGAAGCTGGCGATCATGCGCTGGGCGACATCGTCCTCGATCAACAACACGCGGGCCATCGGGACATTCTCGCCGAAACCGGCGCCCGCGCGCCGGTGACGATCGAGCCGAGCTAGATCACGCCCTGGGCCAGCATCGCGTCGGCGACCTTGACGAAGCCGGCGACGTTGGCGCCGTCGACATAGCTCACCGAACCGTCGTCGCGCTGGCCGTGCTGGACACAAGCCTCGTGGATGGCGCGCATGATGCCGAGCAGGCGCGCGTCGACTTCCTCGCGCGGCCACGACAGGCGCATGGCGTTCTGGCTCATCTCCAGGCCCGAGGTGGCCACGCCGCCGGCGTTGCTCGCCTTGCCCGGCGCGTACAGCACCTTGGCCTGCTCGAACACCTGCACCGCGCCCAGGGTGGAGGGCATGTTGGCGCCTTCGGCCACGCACAGCACGCCGTTCTTGACCAGCGTGCGGGCGTCTTCCTCGTCCAGCTCGTTCTGGGTGGCGCAGGGCAGGGCGACGTCGACCTTCACGCCCCACGGCCGCAGGCCGGCGTGGAAGCGCGAGCGGGTGCGCTCGGCGTAGTCGCTCACGCGGCCGTACAGGTGGTTCTTCACCTCCATCAGCTCGGCGAGCTTCTCGGTCGTGATGCCGTCCTCGTCCACCACGGTGCCGCTGGAGTCGGACACGGTGACCACCTTGGCGCCCAGCGCCAGGGCCTTTTCCACCGCGTACTGCGCCACGTTGCCGGAGCCCGAGACGCTCACGCGCAGGCCCTCGAAGCTGCGGCCCTTGCGCTGCAGCATCTCCTGCGCGAAGTACACGGTGCCGTAGCCGGTGGCTTCCGGGCGGATCAGCGAGCCGCCGAAGCTCAGGCCCTTGCCGGTGAAGACGCAGTCGGCTCGGTTGCTCAGCTTCTTGTACATGCCGGCCATGTAGCCCACTTCACGGCCGCCCACGCCGATGTCGCCGGCCGGCACGTCGGTCTCGGCGCCGATGTGGCGGAACAGCTCGGTGACGAAGGCCTGGCAGAAGCGCATCACCTCGCCCGGGCTGCGGCCCTTGGGATCGAAGTCGCTGCCGCCCTTGCCGCCGCCCATGGGCAGCGTGGTCAGCGCGTTCTTGAAGGTCTGCTCGAAGGCGAGGAACTTCAGGATCGAGGCGTTGACGGAGGGATGGAAGCGCAGGCCGCCCTTGTAGGGGCCGATGGCGGAGCTGTGCTGGATGCGGTAGCCGCGGTTGACCTGCACGTCGCCGTGGTCGTCGATCCAGCTCACACGGAACTGGATCAGGCGCTCGGGCTCGACCAGCCGGTCCAGCAGGCCGTGCTCGGCGTACTTCGGGTGGCGCTCGATGAAAGGCCAGAGGCTTTCCATCACCTCGGTGACGGCCTGCAGGTATTCGGGCTGGCCGGCGTTGCGCGCGCTGACTTGGGACAGGAATTCTTCGACGGAACGGTATTTCACGGCGGCGGACTCATAAAGTGATGCGTAAACTGCATTGTTGCGCCTTCGACCGAGCCACTTTTCGACGAAAAGTGTTCATTCCATGTCGCAGGTACGAAGAAAAGATCGACGCGAAACAAAAAAAAAGCGCCGCCCGGGCGGCGCTTGCAGCCGGTGCGGCAGCCCCTTCAGTCCACGCCCCACATCTCGCGCGCGGTCTCGACCACCAGGCGCAGCTTGTTGCGCTGGTCTTCCACCGCGATC